>Ga0209123_1002234_pt1 | contig 16866 bp, 14 predicted proteins | sample BarGraIncu00431A_FD_184500 | JGI IMG/M metagenome (GOLD analysis project Ga0209123, IMG submission 184500) | Arctic peat soil microbial communities from Barrow, Alaska, USA - Barrow Graham LP Incubations 004-31A (SPAdes) (version 2) | ecosystem: Environmental > Terrestrial > Soil > Wetlands >... | reverse complement strand
AGCGGCGGTGGAGCTAGAATTGTGGACAAATTTGTTGAGCGTAAAACCACGCTCAAAACCGGGGCAGCGCCGGTCAGCTGCGCGACCAGGCACCACCTTAAACTCGACGGTTTATTGTCTTGACTATAGGGTCCACTCAACCCTCCGCTCCTCCTCAATCGAGAAGAGTTCTTTCAAACTGCAATCCCGTCCCCTTCGCCGTAACCCTGACTTCCTCAGCTTTTACGCTAACAAGCGTTTGACACATGATGAATGCCACCACTTCATTTACGTCCAGCGGTCCGACTGCCGCAACAAATACTCCACTCATACTAAGATTTCCCGATTCAACCTCCATGACCCTATCTCATTTTATGATGAGGGCTTTCGAGCGCATGGCCAATCTGGCACACCTTCTTCTCTCCCTGTACATAACTTCTCCTGCGGCGCGGTCCGGCGTTGGCGAGTTGGTATCATAATGTTAGCATACACCAATTAGATATTCACAATACTCGTTTGCTCCATCCCTTATTCTTCAGCAAAAAAATGGTAAGTGGCATAATCAATCAGTATATTAAGTAAGATGCCAAGCGCCTGGTTCGCGGCGGTGCCGGGGACGCCAGCGGAATGTTGATAATTAAAGGTCGCACAAGCACACTCAGTTCGGCACATGATGCAAACCTTTGGCAATAAAAATAAAACAGATCTATTCGAACTGTAACCCAAATCCATCTTCAGTTGTCATAACTACCTTAGCTTTTAAATTAGAGATAACATGTGTGGTAAGAGAATCAAATATTGATATTGTAACACTGCTGCTGATTTTTATAGGTTCATTTGCCCTGACAAAAGTCCCTTTCAAGCTAAGGTTATCTATCTCACCTTCGATAATCCGATCCCCGATTAGAACTTTAACCTTGGCTTGGACAGGAAACCTCACAAACCTTCTATTTTGCTCAGTTGATTTCAATGCCAAATTAAACATCATATTCACAGCGTTATCGTCTTTCATTAGCCGTCCCTTTAAACTCATTATACCACTTCTATAAACTGGGTTGGCAAATGAGGGGACGTAACACCAGCACCAGGGCTTTGCTGCGATCAACAGCCCAAAAAAAAGCCGACTCTATTACCCACCATGTACGGTTCTCATTGAGGTTTGATGAGCAACCATCAGTTAAGTTCCAGACCCTCACCGTGAATTACCTCCAACCTTCCACCTTCTTAATGACGACAGAACCGACTTAACATTTTCATTGTCTAATTATCCAGAATATAGTAAAATTAGAAAAAGGTCCCCGTTTTCCGAGGTAATAGGGGGTGCACTATGCTTTCGTTTTATGTTCTATCCGCTTTTATAACAGGTATTTTGATAGTTCCGACACTATTTGTAACTGGATGTATCGTAAAAGACCTGGCCAGAAAATCACTATTACAGATAACCGATTGTCCAGAGTGCCATGCAACAATCAGTATCAATGAACAATGTCCTTTTTGCACAGATGAACTTATTTCACCGACCCAAGACAATTAAACCACGGATTCATTGCAAGCCAAAAAAGTCAGACACCAGGTTTTTCAAGTCTGGCCAGGGGAGTTAGATAGGATACTCATCAAGGTACGGTTGCCATCCCGCGCATTCTGGCAGGGAAAACCGGCAGAACACCACCTCGGAATTCGGATCGCCAATCCCAGACGATTGGCGGTTGGTTTAGTAGTAAAGCCTCCCAGAGCCGTATACTCCTGGAGGCTTTTTTTATTATGATAGTTACGATTCCCAAGCCGGCGTGACAGCCCAGGCGCAAAAACGAGAAGAAGTGTCGGGGCTGCGCTGGTTAGACAGGGCTTCCGCCATCGAGTAAACTCAATAATGTATTGAGGGGGTGACAACTTAATTTGGAGGACATATGCACTGGGAGCCGATGAGCGTTGATGAGTTCGCCAGATACCGGCGGGAAGAGGGGATGAAACTGGTAAACAGGGACGACATCTGGTGGGCGGAAGTGCGCCCTTTTTTCTACAGGCCACTGTTTCCTTTTCAGGAAATAAAACCCTGGTCGAAGCGGTATCCCCCAAAGGCAGTTATCGGAGGCTTTCTACACCTGGTCCCTCCTCCGGTCCAGACCGGGGCCTGTATTAACTTTCACGTTTATGATAATCTGCAAGGCTATTCTCTCGACACCTTGAGCAGTAAACGCAGGAAAGTGACCAGGGATAGCATGACGAAGTTTTCTGTCAGGTCGATAATAGATCTGGATGAATTCGTAGCTACCGCTTATGAGGTATATAAGAATTTTTATGAGAGGACAAACTATTGGTACAAAAATGAGCGAATAGTTAAAAATAATTTTAAGTCATGGGCTGAAACACTGTACCTTCACCCCAAAATACACAAGACAGGCATCTATCTCGGCGATAAGTTGTCCGCAGTAGAGACTTCGTTCCGCATAGAAGACATAATTATCGGGGATTACCTGTTTTCTGACAATGCCGGTTTAAGCCAGAATGTCATTGATTTTCTCATGCACAAGTTGAGGGAGGCGGCCGCCCGTACTGATGCAAAATTTTTCTGTTCGGGTCTCCCGACGGGAGTGGCCTCCCTAGATGACTCCAAGCTGATGAGAGGGTGTAAACTCCTTAGTCTGCCAGCCTACTGTAAAATCAACCCGCTAGCGCTAGCTTTCGCCAAGGTCATCATGAAGGACAGCTACCATAAACTCCGGACGGTCGTGACCCGGGACATCCCGGATTCTCCCCAATGGGAAACCGGCGCAGGCCGTTGATGCTTGCGAAGTGATCCAACGAAATCGCCTGCCGCAGGTGGTCTTGGTGCTAGTCGCCTCGGAAGCTTAAAGATGCTGCGTCGCCCAGCGAGCGGCCATCAGGCGATTCTCGACCTTGAGCTTCTTGAAGATGCGGTAAATGTGGGTTTTTACCGTGTGCGGGCTCAGGCAATGGGTGTCGGCAATCATGGCATTGGTGAGCCCCCTGGACAGCCCGCGTAGAATATCGAGCTCTCGGCTGGTAAGCGCCGACACCCGCTCCCTTAAAATGGGCGTTTTTTTGGGTCCACCGGCCAGCAGAAATTCGGTCATCAGTTCCCTGGAAAGCCAAAGCCCGGCATCGAGCACCGAATGTATCATTTTGAGCAGGAGGTCAGGCCCACCCTGGTAGTAAAGAAAGCCGCGCACCCCGCACTGAAGGGCGTCGCATTCCAGGTGCAACTCACTGGAGAGGTTGATCAGAACGACATAGTCGTTCTCCAGAAGGTTATTGCTGTCCGTGGCTATCAGGTTCTCGAGGGTTTCGTCGCGACCGCTGTAATCGTAGAGCACGAGCCGCTTCAGCGCAGTTTCCTCCAGGGCCTGCGGCACCGAACCCAGGGTCGTGACGATGGTGCAACTGGCTGCGGTCTGCTCTGTAATGAAGTTGGCGAGCAGTTCGCCATGCAACCGGTTCGCTCCGACGAGATAGATCTGCCGCCCACTGAAATCCTTCATGGTTTAAGCCCTCCCCAAATGGCATCACGTGGCAGGAATCCCCAAGATGCTGCCACTAAGTAAACGTAATCAGCTTCAAGTAACCGAGCTACCAGGCATTTCACCAATCCGCCAGCCACCCGAGGTTTTATCGGCAACGGTCCCCCGCGAGTGGCGCAGGCATCGAAGTCTCGACGAGGCGCAGGCAAAGAGGAGTAAAGCTAAAGGGCACGGCGCCTTAGATGCCCGAGGTACCGAGCCGTAAGTAAATTATCATTATTTAATGTAAGCACATTATCAATATATTATTCACAAGTCTAGGAACAAATCAGTACCAAGCAAAAAAAACAGGATGCATCCGCCAGGCGCTAAAGCAATTGCCAAGAGCATTCCTGCCTCTGGCAGACTGTGCCTGGATACGAATAAAGTAGTAGACAGATGTCACCCTAGACCTATACCTATTTCGTATATCGTAAGAACTTACCATTTAAAATAAGCCTACTTATACGGCGTACGACTTATTGCGCCGCCCCGAAGATAGATTAGTATTAATTAACAATTATCACAAAAAACAGAGAGCATCGTCTTTAGGGGGGCCGCAAGTGAACTCCGAAAGGCAAGCCGTGAACAGTCGGGCTGCCGGGAAAGCCGGAGAACAGATAATCACGACGTTCAGGAGATTAAAAACGATGCCCGTCACATTTTCGGTCGCCATTATCGACCACGACAAACTGGCAAGAAATGCCTTAAAAACCGCACTGACACCCTATTCGGGAACCATCGTCATGGCAGGAGCAGCCGACAATTTCAGAGACGGCATGACGATGATACATACTTACACTCCCGACGTCGTGTTCCTCGGGGTCGGAGACCTGCGGCAGGGCGTTGAGGCTGTTCAGTCCCTTACCAAACGGTATCCCCGCATGTCCATAATAACCTCTTCTTGCCAGGATAATCCGGAATGGATACTCGCGCTGATGGGTGCGGGCGCCGTCGGATACCTTTTACACCCGTTCACCGAGGAGGATTTGCACATAACCCTTCAGAAGATCGCTCGTTTTCTCGTGACACCGGCGACCCGCGCGCTGCAGGCAACGGGAAGTATCATCTCCGTCTACCACCCAATCGGGGGAACGGGAACGACAACCGTGGCCGTAAATCTGGCTGCGGCACTAGCAACCGGAGGTGCGAAGGTGGCGTTGGTCGACCTCAATTTGGAGGCCGGCGATATCGGCACGTTCCTCAACATCACCTCAAGTTATAATTTGGGCAGTCTCACCAAAAATATAGAGAGGCTCGACAACAACTTCCTGATGAGTGTCATGGTCCGTCACTCCTCGGGACCCTTTGTCCTGACCGATGCACCGGAGTCTGACGAAAACCTGTCCATTACTCCGGATCGTGTTCAGCGCATTTTAAACATCATGAAAGGAATCTTCGACTATATCATAGTCGACTGTGTCGGGCCATTTGCCGGTTGCAACGTGCCAATCCTGCAGGGCTCCAGTCTGATCCTTTTCACCACGACGGGCGAAAAACCTTCCCTCAACAGCATAAAACGCAACCTGATACGTTTAGAGCTACAGGGGATTGAGCCAGACAAGGTAAAGATCGTAGTGAATAGGTTTATTCCGAATCCAGATCCGCTTGCCAAGGACGCTACCAATATGATTGGCAATCCTCTTTTCCACGTGATTCCAGATGAGTATAAGGATGTCGTTGATTCAATCAATAAAGGCATGCCTGTGGTGAAGCTGCTCCCACATTCCCGAGTCAGTGCGGCTCTCATGGGACTGGCTCGTAACGTCGAGTTGACATTGAAATCAAAAGGATGGCTTGAAGTCAAAAACAAGGTGAAGGCATTAAAAGGCTGAACCGTGCGCTGCGCGGGATACCAACAGGTGGATTACCTCGGGAGGAGAGATGTTAAATTGTCGCAGATGGAACGGAGAGAGGACGGTTGTTTGTCCGAAGTGCATCATCAGAAGGGTAACGGCTCTCACGGAAAGCGGCATCGAGGACGCTGATTGCGATGGTTGCCATGGTTCCGGAGAAGTCGATTGTCCAGCCTGCGACGGAACCGGCCTGTGCCGTACAGCTTTCTAGCCATTACTGCCAAGTCCGCGAGCGGACTGTGCGGCGTTGACTGCCAGCCAGGGAATGAAGCACAGGCTCCGCACCAATTGCAAACAACTTCACAGCTGGCGACCTTCGACGCCATGCCGGGCGGACAAGCACCATCCACGAAAAGGCGTGAAGAAGCCGGCCGTTAAAATGCACAAGCGCGCTTGCCGTGTGAAGCAAGGAGGTAGTCATCATGGCAAGCCATGAAATAATGGAAAAACTCGGAAAGGAGCTTGAGGCGCTGGCGCAGAGCCACGGCGTCTGCATAGCGGCTGTAGTTGCCACCAGTGAAGGTGAGGAGGGGCTGACAGTCATGACAAACCCCCTGGCGAGCCCTCCCTTGGCACTACTGAGGGCAACCCTGGCGCTGGAAGATCAGGCGGCGAGATTCGTCGCGGAAAACGCCCCGGAGGCTTTTGAATCCTTGGTGAAGGAGGCGGAGGCCACTGCAACGCAAGCGCCGCTCACCAGGACGGGCTGGACCAAGAACGAGTAACTCCGGGCGCGGCGGCGCGGTGTGTGCGTTAGCAGTCGCACGCACTTGCGCTCCTTGCTCGAAAGGGTAGTCTTTACCATTGGTACCTGTCTGTCGTCTCGGCAATTGATTGCATTATTCCCCGCAAAAAGGAAACAGCCCCGAGATCGAATCCCGAGGGTCCCGTTCGGACAAAACCATAGGGAGATTTCGCGGTAGACTGGGCGACGGCCCGTAGTATAAACAGCTCCAGCAAGTCGCCTGAGGCGGGACAGTCAAAATCCATCAAGGTGGCTGTCGTCACGGGGCTACCAGCAGGTAGATAAGACGAAACCTCATACTGAGCGACTCGCAGGTCGGCAAAAAGACCAGACTCAACCGCTGACACCAGCAAGGACGGCTGAAAACCATCAAGAAACTTGCACGCGTTTTCCGGTCGCATGAAATTTGCGGCCACTTTTGAATGGGCCAGCAATACGAAGGAAATCATGGCCGATTTAAGGTTCAAGTGCAGCAGGCGCTGATAAATAGTCAATGAATTTGCGGTGGGAAAAGACACACCCGGGAAACAGGGTTCGAACTTCGCCGCAACCATCTGCGCCGGCGTGCCGAAAATTTGCGCCGATGCCATTTGTGGTCCGGTTCCGGTGGTGCGAAAAATCAAGTCACCCAGCGCGTCCCCGTGTTCCCAGGCGCAGTCCCCCATAGCAGCGCCGTAGCGCTGTGGTCCGCCGATTTTCCCGCTAAGCCAAGCCACCCATCCCATGTCCGAGCCCATTATCCCCGAGATGCTCTCAGCCTCATTGCCCCGGCCCGCCGGACGCAGGCCGATTCTGCAATTTGGCCAACGCACGCTCAACCAGTTGCATCCTGCGCTCCAGGGCTAGCACCTTGAGCCTATTTTCAGTCATCTGAACAGCCAACGCCTCGGTTGAAAGCGCGGAGCCGCCTTTTGGGGAATGATAGCTCCAGTTACCCTCCTCGGGATCGAAAACCCAGGTGGCTGCAAAGCTCTGGCCGGAAGCACGGGTTTCCCGGGAATCCGTGTCCTGTTGCGGAACGCCGGCCGGGGGCATCGAGGGCACATCCTCAGTCCTACCCATCAGACCTTCGGCCGTCACGCCCGGCGCTGCAGCTGCGGCGCCCTTTTTTACGGAAGCACCGGGAGAGGGACCCTCCTGCGACACCTCATGCAGGGCCCACCCCCCAACGTAGCCACGGGTTGCACCGAGATCAGAAACCACCCGCACCCAGCCCCTATTGCAGCCTCCGGCAACCCGAATCTTGTTGCGCCCGTTCAATACCCGGGTGATACGAGAGTCCATGGAGGGTCCCTCGCGCAGGTTCAGCCGGGGAATGCTCACCTGGCAAATCGTAACGGCCCCGGCCGTGGCAGCTCCCACAAAAAGGAGCACGAGACCTACAGCCAGCGTCCTCGTAACTTTGCCACGCCACGACGCTACAGCCAGGAATCTCCTTGACTTCATGACAGCCTCCCTAAAAGGTTACCTTAGCCGGCCCCCCCGACATGCGCCAGGACTTGGTATGAGGGGACCAAGTTACCCTCCCTTTGGTTTTTCGTTTTAAATGATATAAAACGGCATTGTTTATCGCGAGATGACCGGTACCGGTATCATGGCAATGGTGTGAGCCAAACTTTTCCTGAATACGGCAGGCTGCATCGGCCTGAAAGAGGACTCCGTCAGTTTCGAGTTGGTCCAGCATCCACTTTGCGACTAAAACTTCCTCATCCTTTAGGGAAGAAAGCATCACACCATCCTGATAAGCTACACAGCCCAAGAGCTGACATACATTCAGGCAGGAAGGTAAGCTGGCCATTGGCCGGCCGGGCAGGAGGCGCCGGCGACGATAACCCGGTTGCGACCGCCCGCCTTTGCCTGATAGAGGACCGCGTCGGAAGCGTGGAGCAGCGCGGAGACGCTGGTGCCGTCCTCCGGGTAGCTGGCGACCCCCAGGCTCGCGGTAAGTCTCCCGGCTCCCGGTCCCTCCCCCTTCCGGAAGAGTTCCTGTTCGACTCCCAGGCGGATGCGTTCCGCCACGAGCTGACCCCTGCGCTTGGAAGTGCCCGGAAGCAGCACGCAGAATTCCTCGCCGCCGAAACGCGCCAGGATATCCATGTCTCGCAGGGTGTGCTTGACGATCCGGGTGATTTTCACCAGAGCTGCATCCCCGGCAAGGTGACCGAAGCGGTCGTTGTAGCCCTTAAAATGGTCAAGGTCGATGAAGAGCAGGGAGAACTCAAGGCCCTGACGCTGGCTGCGGTTCAGCTCCTCCTCCAACCTTTGGTTCAGGAACCTGCGGTTGAAAGTTCCGGTCAGCGGGTCGGTTGAGGAGAGCCGCTCGAGGCGGCAGGTCTCCTCCTTGGCCAGACTGCGTTCAATCATCAGGGAGGCGAAGGCGCAAAAGTTCGTCAAAAGCTTCAGATCGGCCTCGCCAAAGCCCGTCGCATCTGCCTTGTCAGAAAGGTTCAGGACCCCGAGCACCTTGTCGTTCAGTTTGAGCGGAATGCAAAGCAACGACTTCGATCGGAACCGGGGCCGGTTGCGTCTGGCGATGCGGGAGTCCCTTTCCACATCCCGGACCAGCAGGGCGGTTGCGCATTCGGCTACCCCCCCTGCTATTCCCGCACCCACCTGCACCGTGAGATTTTGTACGGCTTCACTTCCGCTTCCCCTGGACTGGACCACCTGAAGGTGGCTACCGCCTGAGTCGATCAACATGACCGATCCCTGGCAGGCTCCCGCCAGATTGGCGGCGCTGTCCAGGATAGTTTTGTAAAGTTCCTCCCGGCTCTCCGAGCGCAACAGGGACTCGACAAGACCCATCATACGCACGGTCAGCTCGCTTTGCTCAAACCGTTCCCGCTCTTTATGGAGTCGCAACAGCTTTGCCGCCACCTGGCAGGCGATCAGTTCGACCACCAGCAATTCGTCAATCTGCAGTTCGCAGTCGAAAAGGGAAAGAAAGCCCAAGGTTTCACCGCTCGCTACAAAGGGAAAGCTGGTAACCGCCCCCGCGCGGGAATCTGCGAAACAGCTCCGCAGGGCCCGGTCGAGCCGCAGCACCCTTCTCACTCTCTTGGTGCCCAGAAACGCTGCCGCCGCCTTTTGGGAAATGGTATCACTTTTCAAAGGCACTCCGTTCCCGCCGATTACCGAGAAGCCCCCCCCCACCCCATCGCACCAGCCAACCATGAAGGGAGTCCGGGGAAAGGTGCAGCTTAACAGCTCGCGGGAGATGGAAACCGTTTCGGCAACGGACTGCGCCTCGTCTATCAGGGAAAGGGACTTGAGGATACCGACAAAGGGAGGCACCTTGACCTGGGCCGCGACAGACAGTCCGTCACGCTCTGGAGTGGGGGATGGCACTTCAGGTGCCGGCTCCTTGGTGACGTCAAGTTTCGCCGTTAATAAAGTTTGGCACCAGTTTCCGGCTTCTTCACCCATAGGCCGCGTCCTCCACGATACTCGAATTCGATCCGACCAGCACTGGCAGCGGAAACGCCGCACACTGGACGCCATCACCCTACGCTGTCAGCCAACCAGCCATTCCTGTCAAGCCCAGGCAACTTTCCGCCCGCCAAAGGCAACGTGAGAGGGAACCTGCCACAAGTTGATTCCAGTGAGAGCTTTCAGTAATGTTAAGCGCAATTTAATCATATATTTCTACTTTGTAAATACTTATTTTCACATTATGCCTGGCCAAACACCCATACGAATCGCTGGCAGAGCAGAAGTAAACAGGCAAATCAATACACTATCTGCCATAACGACAAGACCAGCTGCCGCGGGAGGTCACGAAAAGTAGGGGGGACCGACTGTGAGGATCGGTTGCAGGAAGCGACATGCAAACATGCTCACGTTAAGGAGTGGGCAGAAGCACTCAAGGAAGGGAGGTACCTTACCACTCAGGCCCTTAAGCCCAGCGCCGGTAGGTTATGGTAGGTAACGATTTCGGCCGGGCTGCTCGGCAGGCCCTTTGTAGTTTCTTCCCAACATTTTCAATCACCAATAAATTTGACAATTATAATAATCCCTCTACAATGTCACTCACCGTTAGGTAGCGCCTCGTCCCGTTTCAACCGAGAACGGTTGACCGGGCGAATCTTCTGCATGAAGAACTGACGGTTGAGCATATCAGTCCAGGCACAGCCGGGGGGGACCCTGGTGCGGTGGGTGGATAAGGTCTGCCGCTTCCTGACCTGTGGAAAGGGAAAAAGCGGACCGGTCCGATACCGGCAGATGTGAAAAAATGGGCTTACTTCCAGAAGGAGGACCCTATGATGAGGCAATATGATCTTTTGAACCGGTGCCTGAAGGAGTTGCACGGCTCGCAGGTCCCGGACAGTAAAAGGTTAAGGCTCGAGGTGCTGTTGATCCAGACCAAGCTGGTCCTCCTGCAGGGGGAGGTGGAAAGCCGGGTTGCGGGTGACGCCGCAAGCGAGCAGGAGTTCCTCGGGGTATACGACCGCCTCAGGCAGGTCTGCGGCTGTTACTGCCAGGCTGAGACGGACCTCCTCATCGGGCACCTGGAAAAGATGAAGGAAGGCCTGGCCGACGGTTACGAGGCACAGAGGACAAAGGTGCGACCCGAACAAAAACAGAAGGGCGGTCACCTCTGGGGCTTCCTGCGGACCTTTTAGGGTGGTGCGCCCGAACCCCAACAACCAGCCTCAGGAGTCTGGCATGATAATCGAAGAACTTTCCGGGGAAACGGATCTCCTTTTCCGGGATGACGGGCGGAATCCCGCGGTCCATGAGTTTAAGGAAACCGAGGAGATGGAGCCGTTCGAAGCCGAGGAGGAGGCCACGGCGGCCCGCGTCGAATATGTGGATGACGCACTCAAGCTCTACCTGCGCGAAATCGGGAAAACGAAGCTATTGAGCGCCGAAGAGGAACGGGGGCTGGCGGCGCGGATCGACCTCGGGGACCAAGCCGCTCGGGACCGGATGATACTGGCCAACCTGCGCCTGGTGGTGAGCATCGCCAAGCGCCACCTGAACCGGGGCCTCCCCTTTCTCGACCTCATTGAGGAGGGGAACCTGGGGCTCATCAAGGCGGTGGAGCGTTTTGAAGTTTCCCGGGGGTTTCGCTTCTCCACCTACGCCACCTGGTGGATCCGGCAGCACATTGACCGGGCGCTGCTGAACCATGCACGCACGGTGCGCCTCCCGGTGCATCTTTCCGAGGACATCGGCAAGCTGCGCCGAGCCACCGCCACGCTGGCAGCGCAGCTGAACCGGGAGCCGACACAGCAGGAGGTGGCTGACACCCTCGGTTTGGAGTTGGCCTACCTGCGCAGGCTTACGGTGCTTATGAAGAAGACGTATTCCATTGAACAGCCCATGAGTGAGACTAATTATCTACTAATCGACAGCATCGAAGACACCTCCACCGTTTCCCCGGAGGCCTTCTTCGAGGACCTCAGCAAGCACCAGGAGGTGTTCAGGTGGTTCGAGACCCTCTCAAACGAGGAGAGAAGAATCCTCACCCTGCGCTTTGGCCTGGAAGACCAGGCCCCGCAGACTCTGGAAACAATAGGGAAAATCTTCGGTGTCACCCGGGAAAGGATACGCCAGATCGAAAAAGGAGCCCTGGAAAAGCTGAGAAACAGCGTGGAAGACGCCCCCGGCCCGGCCCCCTTCCCCCGGCAGGAGTTCCAGGGAGGGAAACACTCGAAAAAACCGCGCTGTTACACCCCGGAATATCGAGCCGAGGTTGTCCAGGCGATGCGGGAGCGAGGATTGACCCAACAGGCGGGGGCGAAGAAGTTCGCCTTACCCAAGGGGACACTGTCGGTCTGGATGAAAGCGGCTAACGAGGCAGGTCCAGTCGATCCGGCAGGACTTTTGCTACCGGGGTAGGCAGCCTCGGCCCAAGAAAAATCTTTCGCCTGCCAAGTGTCAGGAAAAGCGCCGCACTCTCATAAATTTCCTTTTATCTGTGCCTGCCGCGTGTTATACAGGTTCTTGCGGTCTGCCCCAACCCAAGCCACCAATTCCAATAGCATAAGAGTCGGGCGCCATGCGTTTAAAACTCCGAAACCTGACCGGGAATCCCTCCGCCGGACCAGAACCGCTCATGAAAACGCTCCTCTTCAGGCGTCTCAGCCTTTGGGCCGCGGCCTGCACCTTGCTGGTGATCCTCCCGGTCGACTATCTGCTGCACCTTCCACACAGTATCACATTGGTTGATCTCGGTTTCGGGTCGGCGGCCCTTTTCATTTACCGTAGATCGCTGCAGGGCCGGCACCACACCACGGCCCTCTTTTCCCTGTTCCTTTTCGCCTTGAATATCGCCTGGTTCCCCAACGGCGCCTCCCACGGAAGTATCATCTTCTATTTTTTCGTACTTTTCGTCTACCTGATAGTTTTTTTGCGTAATCGGGCGCGTCTGCTGATGCTGGGCACCGCGATCGCCAACGGGGTGGGGTTGCTGCTGGCGGAAGCCTCTTTCCCCCAATGGGTGATCCCCTACCGGAGCCAGGGCCAGCGACTGGCCGACCTGACCACCGCCTTCACGGCCAGCGCTCTGGGTTGCGCTATCATGCTTTATGCGGTGCTGGCCAACCATGACCGGGAACAACGACGCCTGAGGAGCCTTAACGATGACCTGCTGCGCAACATTGCCGAGCGCAAGGAGGTGGAAAAGCGCCTACAGGATCGCGAGGAGCGCCTTTCACTGGTGCTGCGCGGCTCCAGTGACGGGTTCTGGGACTGGAACCTGCGGGAGAACAGCATCACCTATTCACAGCGCTGGTGGGAAATGCTCGGGTTCGTCAGCGACGAGATCACAGGAACTCCGGACCTTTGGTACTCCATGATGCATCCAGTTGACCTGCCGCAGGTTGCGTACCGGTTCGGGGACGCTTTGGCAGGAGGCGCTGAGACCTTCGAGATGGAATTCAAATTGCAGCACAAGGAGGGCCATTACGTCCCGATGGTTTCCAGGGCGGTCATACTGCGCGACCCGGATGGCGAACCGACCAGGGTTTGCGGAACCAATACGGACCTCACCAGGCGGCGCAGCATGGAGCAGCAACTGCTCCAGCACCAAAACGACCTGGAACTGGCGAACCAGCTCCTTGAAGAGCGCGTCAAGGAGCGCACCGCTGATCTGGAGTCGTCGCTTCACGAGCAGGAGACCTTCAGCTACACGGTCTCCCACGACCTGCGCGCGCCGCTACGCCACATCAACAGCTTCAGTGCCATCATCGCCGAGGATCACCTGGAGGCGCTGCCGGCCGCAGTCTGCAGGTACCTGGAGCGTATCGGTGAGGCCTCGAACCGCATGGGGACGCTCATAGATCACCTTCTGGAATTATCCCGGGTAAGCCTGCGTCCGATGACACTGGAATCGGTCGATCTGAGCGCTTTGGCGCGGCAGGTTCTCGCCATGCACCAGGACATCGAGGTGCAGCGGCGCGTCAAGGCCTCCCTCGCCGACGGGATCGTGGTTTGGGGGGACGCCTCGCTACTGCGCCTGCTGATGGAGAATCTCCTCGGCAACGCCTGGAAGTACAGCTCCGGGCGATCCTGCGCTCACATCGAATTCGGCGCGACCCGCGTGGATGGAGAAGAGGCTATTTTCGTCAGGGACAATGGGGCGGGTTTCGACATGGCCTATGTGCAGCGGTTGTTCGCACCCTTCGAGAGACTGCACGGCTCCGAATTCGAAGGAACCGGGATAGGACTCGCCACCGCCCAGCGCATCGTCAGGCGGCACGGCGGAAGAATTTGGGCACAAGGGAAGATCGGCGAGGGGGCCTGTTTCTATTTCACCCTGCCGGTGCATTATTAAGTTGAGACACGATTACAAGAGACCCAGTTTTTTAAAAGTACCAAGAAATTTTTCCTCACTAGCAGGCTTCACCAGGTAAGCGATCGATTGACCATGACAAAAGGAGGTCATCGCGTCGTTAACCGAATCGAGCACCGTGAGCATGATTATTTTCACGCTCCCGCCGCCTGGGGACCCGCGTTCCATCTCCCGGATCGCCTGTGCAGTCTGGTGGCCGTCGATCCCCGGCATCAGGATATCAAGGAAAACCACGTCATAGGGATCGTTCTCCCTGAGAGCCTGCCCGAATTTGACCAGCGCCTCGCCCCCATCTACCGCTTCCTCGCATTCGGCCACTTCGTTCAGTATCGTGACCACGGTTTTGCGGCAGATAATCTCATCATCCACTATAAGACACTTCATGCAATGCCCCCTGTCACCGCCGCTATTTGACCGTCTGAACCGGGTGTTCAGCTTAGAATCACGCCTCCCCCCCTCCACCCGGGTGAAGCTAATCACAACTACACTAATTAACACATTTACAGCAATTCACCCAACAAAAAACATGTCGGTTCAAAAAGGCCTGAGTAAGCGAAAGTCGGCACTATGCCCTACCCATAAGGCTAGCTGTCATTAACTTACTACAAACAAACGTTTCTCGTGAACATGTTTTTTTAGTACCTCTAGGCGCTAAAAAATTGTCGCGCAGCAAAAATCAGTAAGGGTCCAGGCAAGCCCGTTAAAATATGCACATATATGCTTGCACTTTTGTAAGAAATACCTTACCTATTCTTACACCAATCAGATGTAATAAGGGGATGTCATGAACCAGACCATTTTACTTGTGGAAGATAATCCTGAAGACGAGGCGCTCACCCTGCGGGCCCTGCGCGGCTTGCTTCCCCTCCCCGTAGTTATCATCGCCCGGGACGGGGTCGAGGCCCTTGATTTCATTTTCGGCACCGGCGACTACCTGGGGCGCGACATCTGCGCCAACCCGGCCATCGTACTGCTTGACCTGAAATTGCCCAAAATAGGGGGCTTGGAGGTGCTACGCCGCATCAGGGAGCATGACGACACCAGGATTATTCCGGTGATCATTTTCACCTTGTCCGGCGAGGAACGGGACATCCTCGCCGCCTATACTCTGGGCGCCAACAGTTATGTCTGCAAGCCGGTGGATTACAGCCAATTCTGCCATACCCTGAAACTGGTGATGGGCTACTGGCTGACCGCCTGTCAACTTCCCCCTGCTGACGCCACCCGCTTCGGCGGCGTCCGTACCGCGACTACCTGATTTTCGCTCATAAATCCTCCTCATTCCCTTGGCGTGTTTTGATTGACTATGCTGACGAACCTCTATTACGGATATAGTAACTCCCAACCCGCCCATTGAAACTCGGGCGATAACCAAAAGCAACAAAACACCACATGCGGTGGCCAAGCAAGTGAAGTGGATTCCCCAGTTAAGACATTTCATTGCATCACACCTCCTGCGAGTATGCCTGTCCAATCTGAGGTAATAAATCTAGCTCTGGCTTATTTCGCCCGGACCTTCAAGGAGGCGCCTCCGTCGGGAAGGCCACCATCTACGGGTCGCCTGTCGAATCACGCACGGCGACCAAACCACAATGAACACAATCTCATTGGCATGCTCAAGCGCTAAACCGGTATCTCCTGTTCGGCATTTCGGCCCCGCACAGATTAATGGATATTTACAATCGCTTTCGACACTGTACCATATAGTAGTCGGGCACGGTACGAACACCAGAAGGAGACTGCCATGCGGAGCGAGCAATTGCTGGAGGTTGAGGGTCTGCATCCCTTCGAGATCGAGCGGGACCCCGAACCCAGTGAACTCGCGGAAATAGGCGATATCGAGCCGGGCGAGTTGGAGGAGGTGAGCAAAACGGTCCAGGTCGAACCGGGCGAGGACATGGTCAAGCTCTACCTGCGCGACATACAAAGGAATAAACTTTTGAGCCGCGTGGAGGAAAGAGAGACCGCAGCCAGGATCGAACTCGGGGACAGGGCCGCACGAGACCGCATGATAGTCTGCAACCTGCGACTGGTGGTGAGCATGGCCAAGCGCTACCAGGGCCGGGGGCTCCCCTTTCTCGACCTGATCTCGGAGGGGAACCTGGGTCTCATCAAGGCGGTGGACCGCTTCAAGCTCTCCAAGGAGTGCCGTTTCTCCACCTACGCCACCTGGTGGATCAGGCAGACGATCGACCGAGCGCTGGCGAACCAGTCGCGCGTCATCCGCCTCCCGGTGGCCGTTTGCGAACTCATCGGCAAGGTGTCCCAGGCGAACCGCGAACTTACCCGCGAGCTGAATCGCGAACCGGCGCCCCAGGAGGTAGCCGAGCGCCTCGGCGTGGAGCTTTCCCAGGTACTCCGGGTCTTGGTGGTTTTGAAAAACACCTTCTCCCTCGATCAGCCTATCGGCAATAACCCGGATTTTCTGCTGAGCGACGTCACCGAAGACACGGCAAACACGGCGCTGGAGGAACAAATAGAGAGCCGCGACCGGTACCAGCAGGTTGCCCGGTGGCTCGACCCTCTCGGAGGCCGAGAAGCATATCCTGACGTTGCGCTTTGGCCTGGACGACGGCACTCCTGAGACTCTGGAAACCATCGGCAGGAGCCGCGGAGTGACCCGGAAGCGAGTTCGCCAGATCGAATCGAAAGCTCTGGCAAAGCTGAGGGCCTGCCAGGAAGCCGAGGCCGCGCCTTTGGCGCATTTCGAGGAGGAGGTGAACTTCGACATCATGCCGGACAATGAGGCGCCCTACCCGCCCGCGAGCGGCGCCGGTTGAAGGATGACCCTTAGAAAGCGACCAAAACAAGAGAAACAGGTACAAAGAGGGCAGGGACAAAACCAAGCCGGTCGGATAGGGTGTTGAAGCATAAACCTAAAATCTACAACTGCTCTATTTAGTCACAACAGAAAAGCCTTCTCTTAATCGGGGAGGCTTTTTTTGTTTTATGTCAGGGTGTGTTGCTGAC
>Ga0209123_1002233_pt1 | contig 16871 bp, 15 predicted proteins | sample BarGraIncu00431A_FD_184500 | JGI IMG/M metagenome (GOLD analysis project Ga0209123, IMG submission 184500) | Arctic peat soil microbial communities from Barrow, Alaska, USA - Barrow Graham LP Incubations 004-31A (SPAdes) (version 2) | ecosystem: Environmental > Terrestrial > Soil > Wetlands >... | reverse complement strand
GTCAAGCAATCCGAGCTGGCGTTCCTCGTCAGCGTCTCTGCAACGTTCACTCCAGCTCGGACGGCAAACCGACCAGACCGTCTCTGAGGGCTGAGTTCTCCGGCTAGTGAAGGGGCTCTGAAACGGCTGCGCTCTCCTTGTAGCGGTCGCTGGCTGTCCCATCCGCTCATGACGCGCTCGTGCTCTCGGTGAGGGTCGCTGTGAGTTCGAGCGTCTTGCCGCCACGCAGGACGGTCAGGACGACCTGATCGCCCGGCTTGCGGCCGTTGATCGCGGCCGCGAGATCTTCCATGCTGTCAAGCGTCTTGCCATCGAGTTTCTCGATCACGTCGCCGCCCACCACGTACATCTGGTCCTGCAGAGCGATCTGCGAATCGCCGCCGCGGATGCCGGCCTTGGCAGCCGGGCTGCCGGCGGCCACCTCGGCGACCAGCACGCCTTGCGTGGCGCTCAGCCCGAGCGCCGCGGCTACGTCCTCGGTCAGCGTCTGGCCCTGGATGCCGAGGTAGGCGTAGGTCACAGACCCGCTCTCCTCCAGCTGATGCATCACGGCGCGCGCCGTGTTGATGGGCACCGCAAACGCGAGCCCCTGGTTGCCGCCCGACTGGGAGGCGATCTGCTCGTTGATGCCGATCACCTTGCCGGAGGCATCGATCAGCGGACCGCCGGAGCTGCCCTCGTTGATAGCGGCGTCGGTCTGGATGCCGTCGGCGATCACGGAGCCGTTGGGCGACTGCAGGTTGCGGTTGATGGCCGAGACAATGCCGGACGTGACCGAGAAGTCGTAGCCCAGGGGGTTGCCGATGGCGACCACCTGCTCGCCCACCTGCACGGCGCTCGAATCGCCGAGCTCCAGCGGCTGCAGGGCCGGAGCCTTGGCCGGGTCGACCTCGAGCAGCGCCACGTCGCTGGTGTCGTCGCTGCCGACGATGGTCGCCGGCAACTCGGTGGTCTCGGTGTCGCCGCCCTGCTTGATCTTGAAGACCACGCTCACCGCGGTCGCCTGCTGCCCGTTGTCGTTCACGACGTGGGCGTTCGTGAGGATGTGGCCTTCCTTGGACACGACGAAGCCGGAGCCGAGCGCCTGCGCCGTGCCGGAGGCAGGACCATAGGGGGTCGTGCCCCCGGTCGCGGAGAAGCTGGCGAGGACCTCGACCACGCCGGCTGCGGACCGCTCGTAAATCTCGGCCGGGGTCAGCGCGTCGGTCCTCGCAGCAACGTCGGCGGTAGATGCGGACGAGGTGCCTGAAGCGGAGGCGCCTGCGGCTGCCGCCCCCGTTGCCACGACGACTGTTCGCTCGGTCTTCACCGGGAGCACGCCCGTGGTCATGAGCACCACCACGATGAGCACCGTTGCGAGCGTGCCCGTCATGAAAGCCCCCGTTTTCGACCACAGCTTCCTCATTGCGCACCTCCTGCCGACGGGTCAGCGCTCGTCGCTTTCCTCTGTCATGACTTCTACCGCTCCGGGCTGAGCTTTGGCTGGGGAAGCCTTAGGATGCTACTGTGAGCTGCAGCGCCCCTGGCAGCCTCAACTGTGCAATTTCCGAGTCCTGGCGACAGCTCGGCGTTCCTTGCCCGAGAAGCCCGCGGCGGCGCAGCCTTCGCCCTGCCCGATCAGAGACACGAGGAGGGGGCGCTGCCATGACCGATTGCGATGCACTGCTGCGTTTGCGCCTCTTCGCCCTGGATGCGGGGCTCGGCAACGGTTGGGCCATCTGTCGCGCGGCGCTTGTCGCCACCGACCCGAGCCTAAACAGAGTCGGCGCGCGTGCAGCCTGCGACGATAAGCCGTACGCGCGCCCGTGCCGAGTAAGAGGGGTCTCAGCACGCTCTCCGGAAGGCGCCGGGGGATGCGAGAGCCCCGTCGCTCTCCTGTCAGACCTGAAGCGCGGCGTCGCGCACCGTCTCGGTGTCCGCTTCCTCCACGGGCCGATCGTCGGCCGGCGGCGCGTCGAGCTTGCCGGCGTCGAGCCAGATGCGCCGCGAGGCACGGCCCGCGACCCAGGTGTCGTGCGAGACGACGATCAGCGTCTGCCCGCGCTCGCGCCACAGCTCCTCGAGCAGGCCGATGATGTCGTCGCGCGTGCGTTCGTCGAGGTTGCCGGTGGGCTCGTCGGCGAGGATCACCTTGGGCTCGCGCACCAGCGCCCGGGCGATGGCCACGCGCTGCTGCTCGCCGCCGCTGAGCTCGGAGGGGATGTGCCGCGCGCGGTCGGCGAGGCTCACGCCGGCGAGTGCTTCTTGCGCACGCCGGCGCCGCTCCTCGCCGCCCACGTGCCACGGCACCAGCGCCGTCTCCACGTTCTCCTGGGCGGTCAGCGTGGGGATGAGGTTGAACGACTGGAAGACGAAACCATAGGAGTGGCTCCTGAGCTCCGTCAGGTCGCCCTCTCCCAGCTTGGCCACGTCGCGGCCTTCGTAGATCAGCGAGCCGCTGGTGGGCCGGTCGAGAGCGCCGAGCATCTGCAGCAACGTCGTCTTGCCGGAGCCTGTGGAGCCCTGGATGACGAGGAATTCGCCCTCGGCGATCCGCAGGTCGATGCCGGCCAGGGCGTCGATGGTCTTGCGCCCCTGCGTGTAGCGCTTGGTGACGCCGGTCAGGTCGTAGAGCATGGAGTCCTCCTCCAGGGTGCGCATTGTGGTCACGGTCATGATGTCCTCCCCCTCAGTCGAGTCGGCTCAGGGCGTCGGCGGGCCGCAGCCGCGAGGCGCGCCAGCCGCCGAGCGCGCCGGCCAGCAGGCCGCCCGCCAGGGCGAGCCCCACGGCGAGCAGCACCAGGTTCAGGCTGATCGGGGCGGAGAGCTGGACGGTCACCGTCTGGGCGGCGTTGCCCATGGCCTCCATCATGCCGCCGCCGCCGGGAGAAGCCCCGGGCCCGGTCTGGGCGGCGTTGCCCATGGTGGCTTTGAGGTCGGGCGAGAAGGCTGTGATGAGCCGCGCGCCGGCGATGCCGAGCACCACGCCGATCACACCTCCGGCGAGGCCCGTCACGACCGACTCACCGAGCACCTGCCCGACGATGCGGCGGCTCTTCCAGCCGAGCGCCTTGAGCGTGCCGAACTCGCGCACCCGCCGCGAGACCGCGGACACGGTGAGCAGGCTGGCCACGAGGAAGGCCGCGACGAGCGCTGCGATCGCCAGCCACTTGCCCAGCCGGTCGGCAAGGCTGGAGGCACTCGCCAGCGAGCCGCTGACCTGGTCGGCCAGGTCCTGAGCGGTGGTCACCGTGGCCTTGGGCAGGGTCGTCTTGATCTCCTTCTTGACCGCGGCGATGCTCTCGGCGCTGTCGGCGCGTACGTAGATCTGGTTGACCTTGTTCTTGTTGTCGCTGAGCTTCTGGGCGCGGGCCAGAGGGATGTACAGGTCGGATGACGTGCTCCCGCTGGGCAGGGTCACGATGCCGACGATCTCGAACTTGATGCCGCTGATCTTCTTCACGTCGCCGACCGCCAGGGAGTTCTGCTTGGCGTAGGCTTTGGTCACGAGGGCGACCTTGGCGTTGGCCTCGGAACTCGTGAAGGACCGCCCGGTGGTCACCTCGCCGGAGCTGAGAGGCCCGAGCTCGAGGTCGGTCACGTCGACCCCCGAGATCGAGAAGGACGACACGTTGATGGGCGCCTGCGAGGGAGCCGCCTGGGGCGTGGCACCGGCGGCAGGCTGCGCGGCGGAGCCGCCGCTCATCTCGGCGAACTTACCCTCCACGTGGATGGAGCTGAGACTCAGACTGCCCGTGGCCGCGTCGACACCTTTCAGGCCGGTGATGGTGTCGACCTTGGACGCCGCAAGTGACTGCTGGCCGGGGCTGGCGGTGATCGCGTCGCGCTTGAACTTCTTGCCGCGCTGCGAGTCGTCGGACGGCTGCATCCCGAAGCTCTGTGGCCCGCCTTCGCCGAGCTTGGCCGTCTGCGACACCGTGATGTCGGTGCCCACGCCGTACAGCGAGTGCAGCACCGTGTTCTGGGCGTCGCTGACCCCGCCCGCGTAGGCCGTGACGGCCACCACGAGGCCCACGCCGACGGCCAGGCCGAGGGCGGTGAACAACGCCTGCCGGTGGCGGCGGCGCAGCTCCCGGTAGATGTAGGTGAAGAACATCGTCCCTCCTTGCGAGGCGCTGTACGCGCCGCCGTTTCGTGCGGCGCGCCAGGCGCCGCCATCGGATACCGAGGCCATTTGTACAGGGTCGGCCTTGGATGACCCTGAACTCCGCCTGTGCAGATACTGAGAGCTGGGGCGCGAACGCAGGTCACAGAGGAACCTCAGTGTGTCCTCAGAGTCCTCTCAGACAGACGACTCATGATCGATGCAGAGAGCAGGGACGCGGGCGGGTAGGGGAGGCACCTCACATGAACGAGGCTGTGACAGGCGCGGCGCGCATTCTCGTCGTCGACGACGAGGCCAGCATCACCGAACTCGTGGCCATGGCGCTGCGCTACGAGGGGTTCACGGTGCAGGCAGCGCAGAACGGGCGCGAGGCGCTCGACGCCGTCACCGCATTCGACCCCGACCTCGTCGTCCTCGACATCATGATGCCCGGCCTCGACGGCTTCGAGGTGGCGCGCCGCCTGCGCAACGGCAGCTCCGTGCTGCCCATCCTCTTCCTCACCGCCCGCGACGGGACGGAGGACAAGGTGCGCGGCCTCACTCTGGGCGGCGACGACTACATGACCAAGCCCTTCAGCGTCGAGGAGCTCGTGGCGCGCATACGCGCGATCCTACGCCGCGTGCGGCCAGACGCTGCAGCGCCGGTCCGGCTCTCGTTCTCCGACCTCGAGCTCGACGAGGACGCGCACCAGGTCTGGCGTGCAGGCGTGGAGGTGGAGCTCACGGCCACCGAGTTCAAGCTCCTCCGCTACCTCCTGCTCAATGCTCGACGCGTGCTCTCCAAGGACCAGATCCTCGACCACGTATGGAGCTACGACTTCGGCGGCAACGCCAACATCGTCGAGACCTACGTGAGCTACCTGCGGCGCAAGGTCGACAGCCTCGGTCCGCCGCTCATCCAGACGGTGCGCGGCGTGGGATACACCATCCGGCTACCCAAGGAGTAGCCGGCCGGTGACCCTGCGCACGCGTCTCCTGCTCGCCCTGCTCGGGCTCGTCGCCCTCGGCCTGCTGGTGGCTGGGGTGGCGACGTTCACGTCGCTGCGCTCCTTCCTGCTCGACCGCGTCGACCAGCAGCTCCGTGAGGCTCGAGAACCGGTGGTTCTCTCCCTGTCCAGCGACAGCCAGCTGCCCGGCGTGACGCAGGGGCCGGGCGGCCCGCGCGCCAACTTGCCGCCCGGCACGTACGGTGCCCTCGTCGACTCCTCGGGGACCGTCCTCAGCAAGACCACGTTCTCCTACGGACAGTCGAACACGGCTGTGCCTAGGCTGCCCTCGCCGCTTCCCAGCGCCGGGGCCGACGACAGCGGGACCACGGTCTTCAACGCGCGCTCGAGCGGCTCGTCGAGCACCGGCTTCCGCGTGCTCGTGCAGAGGTTCCCAACGCGGGGGCTGATCCTGGTGGTGGCCGTGCCGCTCACCGAGACCAGCCAGACGCTCGACCGCCTGCTCGCTATCGAGGTCCTTGTCTCGATCCTGGTGCTGGCGGCGCTCGCGGCCGCCTCATGGTGGCTCATCAAGCGCGACCTGCGGCCGCTCGAGCACATGGCCGAGACTGCGGACGCTATCGCCGCCGGCGACCTCTCGCAGCGAGTGACGCGGGCCGAGCCGCGCACGGAAGTGGGTCGGCTCGGATTCAGCCTCAACGCGATGCTCGCGCAGATCGAGGTGGCCTTCGCGGAACGCGCCGCCACAGAAGAGAAGCTGCGGCGCTTCCTGGCCGACGCCTCACACGAGCTGCGCACGCCGCTCACGTCCATCCGTGGCTACGCCGAGGTGTTCCGCCGCGGCGCCAAGGACGACCCCGAGGACCTCGCCACGGCGATGCGCCGCATCGAGGAGGAGAGCAAGCGCATGGGCGTGATGGTCGAGGAGCTCCTCGTGCTCGCCCGGCTCGGCGAGGGCCGTGAGCCCGAGCGGGAGCCGGTGGATCTCAAGCGCATCGTCACCGACGCTGTCGCCGACGCGCGCGCCGCCGCCCCGGATCGCGAGATCTGCCTCGACGGGGCGGACGCGACCACCGTGATGGGCGACGACCACCAGCTGCGCCAGGTCGTCGCCAACCTGCTCGCCAACGCGCGCGAGCACACGCCGGTCGGCACGCCCGTGCACGTGACCCTCGCAACAGCGGATGCGCAGGCGGTGCTGGACGTGGCCGACGAGGGTCCGGGCCTGCCGCCTGACGAGGCGGACAACGTCTTTGAGCCCTTCTACCGCGCCGACCCCTCGCGCACCCGCGACACCGGCGGCGCCGGCCTCGGCCTGGCCATCGTCGCCGCGATCGTCGAGGCGCACGCGGGCTCCGTCGCCGTGAGCTCCCCGGAAGGCCACGGCGCAAGGTTCACTGTGCGCTTGCCGCTCGCCGACAAACAGGTTTAGACCGTATAGAGCGGAGCGGAGCGGTGCTCCGTCACGTAAGTTGACGCGGGTTGCAGCCACGCTGGGTGGTGGCCCAGGCGGAGTTACGGGGAGGCACCGCATGCGTGAGCTTACGTTCATCGGTCTCCACGTGCATGCACGATTGGTCTCGGCCGGGTGCTTGACGCACCCACCGGCGAGGCGAGGAGCTGTAGCGCCCTGGCGCGCACCGCCGAGCTTTTCACCTGGCTGCAGGCGCAGGGCGAGTCGCTCTCCGTCGTCTTCGAGGCGGCCCCCCGCTCCGGTCTGGCGCGCGCCTGTGCGGCGGTCAAGATCCCCTGCCTGATGGCCGCTCTGACCGGACCCCCTGAGATCGGTCCACCCGCAAGTCATGGGGTAGATCGATCAAGGTGTGTATGGCGTCAACCTGCTGAGCACTTGGCCGCGAAATGGGTGTGGATCTGCGCGGTGCACGACGAGCGGTCGTTTCTGTCACAGTGCCCGATGTGGCCTGACCTCGTTGTACTCAGCCCCCAGCCGCATCGCTTCGCTTGGTGCCTTGTGTCCGTGTCGGCGGGTTCTACTTCCTGGCGATCGCTGCGGCCGGCACCGCCAACAACCTGAACCTCTCCTGCTACGTCCTGCTCGGCATCCTCTGCTTGCTCGCGGCGCCGCGCGCCTTCAGCGCGGGCCGCATGGGCTGGAGCCGCAACAGCCTGCCGCGGTACGCCTGACGGCGGCTCGCTCGACGGAGTCGCATCTGGCCGCCGAGAATTGGCGCCGCGCTGGCCGCCGGCCGCTCTCAGCGGTCTCCAAGCAGCGTCTCAGTCCGCGCCCAGACGCGTAGGCCATACTTCTCGATGCTCCCTGACAACAGGACGAGAGGAGTGGGATGCGCAGATCCATCGCGGCCCTGTGCGCCGCATTGCTCACCGGCGTCGCGGCGCTCGCGATCGCCTTCACGGTCGCCGCCTGCGGCTCATCGGCCACGGTCACCACGACCCAGGCACGCCCGTCGGGCATGCCTCAAGGGGCCGGGGCCATGGGCGGCCCCGGTACGATGATGAGCAGTCAGCTCGATGCGCTCGTCAAGAAGGGGACGATCACCGCCGCCCAGCAGAAGAGCATCGTGGCGGCGCTCAAGAGCTCGATGACCGGCGTCCGGCCTAGTGCCGGCGCCACGCCCGGCGCGCAGCCGTCGGCGGGCGCACAGCCGCAGGGCGGCGGCCAGCCGTCGAACATGAGCTCGATGTACTCCAAGGCTCTCGATCCGCTGGTCAAGGATGGCACGATCACCGGTGCGCAGGAGACGGCCGTCATCGCGGCGCTCTCCACGCGGCCTCAGAGCGCGCCCTCGGGGGCGCAGCAAGGCGGCTAGGGCGGCGGGGGCTCGCAGACGTTCTGAGCCGGCCGCTATCTCAGCGCTGGATCAGTTCGATCGAGTTGCCGTCCGGGTCGCCGACGAAGGCGATATGCGGGCCGGAGCACTCCAGCAAGTAGGGTTCGCGCTGCACCGAGCGTACCGTGTCATCTCTCTCGGAGAGTTGAGGCCCCAAACAGGTGTTGATCAGAGCGGTGCGCGTGCAGCGGCGGCTTGAAGGCGAGGGCCTCGTGGGGCCGTACCTCATTGTGGAGGGCAAGGAAGCTCTCGACCTCCTCGGCGAGCTCCGCCGCCCCTGTCGAACACAGCGACCGCCTGCCCGCGTAGACCGCCGACATTCTGCCGACGGATGAAAGTCAAGTGCTCTCGACAGCTCCAGCCTCCTGTGCGAGCGTTGCTCTTCGGGTGCGGGCGACCGCGAGCTAAAGCGCAGGCGTAAGGGGCTGTCCCGTCTGCCGCGCTGCTGGGTCCTGCGAGGACCCGCCAGATGCGCGCCCCGCTGCGGCGCCCGCGCCCTTCTTCGCCGAGCGGCCGGTCTGCCAGTCACTGACCAGGCGCTGGTAGGCGCGTTCGGCGGCCAGGGCGAGCTCGCGCTCCTGTTCCTGCTTGCTGCTCGGCGTCGCGCCGAGCTGACGGCCGCGCTGCGGCGCCTCGCCGGCGAGTAGTTCGATGCGGCGCAGCTTGAGGCGCACCCGCGAGGGGCTCGCATAGGCGTAGTCCTCGCCGCTGGTGAGCAGCCGCCAGGCGAGGCTCGCGAGCTTGCGGGCGACGGCGACGACGGCCACCTGACGGCCGCGTCGGGCGCCTACCCGCTGCCCGAAGGCGCGCAGCGGTCCCGGCGTGCGCATCGCCGCTTGGGCGGCTTCGCAGAGCACGTGGCGTGCGCTGGCGGCGCCTTCCTTGGAGATGCGCCCGGTGCGCGCCGGCGTGCTGCCCGATTGGCGCACCCGGGGGTCGAGACCGAGGTAGCCGACCAGCTTGCGCGCCGAGGGGAAGCGCCCGACGTCGCCGATCACCGCCACCAAGGTGGCGGCGCTGATCAGGTTGACCCCGGGGATCGTCACCAGGCGGCGGATCTCCGCGGAGTGCAGGGCGTGGCGGGCGACGGCCCTCTCGAGGCCGGCCACCTCGCCGCCGAGGAAGTCGAGCACGCGCAGGCAGCCGTCCACCGTCTCGCGCTCGTCGGCGGGCAGCTCGAGCCCCGCCAGCCAGCGCCGCCCGGCGGCGCCGAAGAGGTCGCTCACCGGCGCGGCGCCCTTGAGGTTGCGGTAGAGCGTGGCGTGGACCTCGTTCTTGAGGCGCGTGCGCTGGCGCACGAGCTGCGCGCGGCGCGAAAGCCGGCGGCGCAGGGCGCGCGTCTCCTCGCCCGGCAGCCAGGTGCCCTCGAGCATGCCCGCCGCGAGCAGCTTGGCCAGGGTGCGCGCGTCGAGGCGGTCGGTCTTGGCCTTGGCGCCCGCGATCGCGTGCAGCTCACGCGCGCTCGCCACCACGACGCGCGCCACGTGCGGCGCGAGGATGCGCGCGATGGCGAGCGCGTTGCCGGTCGTCTCCAGGGCCACCTCGTCGCCGGGGGCGAGGCTGACCCCGAGCAGCTCGAGCTGCTCCGGGGTCGAGGGCACGCGCCCCGCCGAGCGCAGGCGTCCGCCCTCGCTGATCGCCACCTCGCAGAAGTCGCGGTGCACGTCGATGCCGATCGCTCGCATGAGCGCTCTCCTTCCCTTCGCCATGGCGGAGCGCAGGCGGGCGAATCGACACCGACGGATCCGTGCTCATCAGCACACCCGGGTGCAGTCGCAGGGGCGGCCACAGACAAGACCGGGCTCATAAGCCCACGGCAAAATGCGGCCTGCCCGTCCTGCGTTCTCCCTGAGAAGCCCCCGGCCCGGTAGGCGCAGCCTACAACGAGCGCTACGCCGCGACCGTGCGCAGACCTCCCGGGGGTAGTTTCATGGCCGGACGAGACATGGCGGCACAGCCGGTGACTGCTCAGCACGACACCGGCCTCGCCCGCTTGAGTGGCAGCGGCTGGCGATTCTCTCATCGCTCTCCCAGTCCGCCCATGACACCGGTCCGAGCGGAGTGCTAGGGTCTTCTGCAGAAAGGGGCAGTCTGTACCGACACATCTACGGACCGCACACTCGTTGTCAGGCAGCGCGCGGCGCCCGTGTGAGGCCGCGCGATACCGTGGTCGCGAAGGGGGGTCGAGAGCGGCGATGTCCGGCTACTCGAAGTGGGCTCAGAGAGAGCACAGCGCCGCCAGGAGGATCGCGATCACGCTCCTTGCGGGCCCCGTCTTCTTGGGCCTGCTCCCATTTCTTGTGGCCGGGGTCGGCCCACGCCTGGACCGCCGGCTCGGTCTTCGGCCCCTCAAGATCCGAAGAGTGAACCGCATCGTCGGCGGACTTCTGCTGGTCCTGGGATTCTCCCTCGGCTTCTGGTCGATCATCACCCAGTTGACTCGCGGCCGGGGTACGCCACTGCCGGTGATGCCCACCCAGGAGCTGCTGACCGAGGGTCCGTTTCGCTACTGCCGCAACCCGATGACGCTGGGGACCATCCTGGCCTACCTGGGCATCGCGGTCGCCGTGGGGACGATCGCTGGCACGGTCCTCGTCCTCTCCTTGGCCGCCTCCCTGCTGGTCTACCTCAAGCGTCTCGAGGAGGGGGAGTTGGCCGAGAGGTTCGGCGAGGCCTACCTGGCGTACAGGCGAGAGGTGCCCTTCATCATCCCGAGGCTTGCCAGGCGGCGGTGACCATGACGGTGCAGACTGCCTGCCCAACGCCGACTCCTCCGAACGGTGGCCCTTGCTGAGGGCACGGGTGCGTGGTGACCGCCGGCGCAGCGCGTGCGGCCACTCGGGCGCCGCCTAACCAGCGCATCAACCTGACGCGCCCGAGCGTCGCGATAGACTCAGACCGCAGCGCGCGCAGGTCATGCGCGAGACGTTCGACAGGGCTCATGAGCCAGCGGTTGGCACCGAGCCCGAGATGGGAGGATCGCTCTTTGCCGAAGGTCGGTCGCAATGACCCCTGTCCATGCGGAAGCGGCAAGAAGTTCAAGCGCTGCTGTCTCGACAAACTGGCGACCTCACGCTCTGAACTTACTCCGTCGTTTGCGCCATCGGGTCTGGTAGAAACAGATGCCTTTAGGGCGCTGCTCAGCGATTCTGAGACTTTCCGACGCTTCTACTCTGAGGTGCGTCCCCAATTGGGCGATTTCGTCGTCGTCCAAGATGTCTCGCTTCCTCCAGGGATACGCGCGCGAACGACCTGGACAGGCGAGAGAGCGTTCCTACGCGTGAGGGCCCCAGTCTGCCCCCCGGAGGACGCAACTCTTGTCGCGCACGAACTCGGCCATCTCCTGCTGAGCACTCAGGGATTCCCGGCAGTGGGTAGTCCCACCGACCACTCGGCTGCGGCCGCGCTGAACTCGGCCTTTCTGGATCCCCTCGTAGACGCACACCTCGCTACAAGCGGCTTTGACCTCACTCCTGACCGGGTGAGGGAGACCGAAGAGAACATGCGCCAGCTGAAGACCGTGGCCCCGCCTTCTGATGCAGCAGGCAGGGCGGTATGGGCAGCCAACTACCTAGGCTGCTTGCTTGCAAGACACGTCTTGGGCGAGGACCCCACGGAGGAGGCATTCCTTCAGTGGTTCTCAGCACGCCACCCGTCCATCGCCAATGAGGCTGACGCCATCGCCGCGGAAGTGATATCGACTGGCTTCGACACTCCCGACAAGATGCTTGCGGCTATGGCCATGGCCAGAAGGATGCTGAGAGCCGGCGATGTGATTACCCCGCCAAGCAAGTGCGCATAGCGGCATGAGCAGTGGCGGGCACAGATGAGCCAGGTTTGTCGGAAGGCAAGAGCCTGTCGAACAAGCGCTTCCAGACGGACGCGCAGAGGACGCCGCTGAAGCCCCGAAACGTTATGCAGAGACAGGAGGGCCCATGTTCGAGCTACCGCCGCTCAAGCCGACGCCGCTTGAAGGGGATGAGTCCTTCAGGCTCAGCGGCGGCCATACTGAGTTCACCATCCTCGACTTCTGGCGCTGGTCCCTGTCCGACTTGGTCAGTAACGCGACGCGGGGCCGGCTTGCTGAGTTCATCGTCGCCCAGGCCCTCAACGTGGACACCTCCGGCGTTCGCGACGAATGGGCAGCCTACGATCTCCTGACGTCGTCCGGTATCAAGGTCGAGGTCAAGTCAGCGGCCTACCTCCAGTCGTGGGCGCAGCGGCGGCATTCGAACATCCTGTTCAGTGTCCGCCCGGCTCGCGCATGGGACCCGACAACGAATCTGCAGGCGGAAGTTCCTTCGCGCTCGGCCGACGTCTATGTGTTCGCGCTCCTGGCTCACGTCGAGAAGGCCACTCTCGATCCGCTCGATCTCCACCAGTGGGAGTTCTACGTTCTGCCCACGCGCGTGCTCGATGCGCGCGCTCGCAGCCAGCACTCAATCACGCTTGCGTCACTTCGCCGGCTCGAAGCTGGTCCCGTATCATTCGGTGAGCTCCACGCAGCGGTGGGCGTTGCACTCGATGAGGTGCAACCGCCTGCCTAGCTTCAAGTTTGGGAGTGCAATGCTAATCACCCGATGTACCGCACGCTGATCACCCGAGCGCATAGCGTTCCTCCGGTGTCTTGAAGCCGAGCCGCCCACGCGGCCAGCGCTGAGGGGGGACCAATGCGGCGGCCTCGCCCGACGACGTGAGCGGATCGGACTGATAGTGAGGAGGGGTGGCGGTGACGCCACCCCCTATGGCTCCTCTCCTGTGTTGCTTACGGCAACTGTCGCTGCTTCTTCCACGCGGTCCCCTTCGTCGGCGTGGGCGGGAGCTTCTCCCCTTGGTTCACGACAACCAGCTTCTTGCCTCTGGTTGCCGCGTAGACCGCAGTGCTGGGCGCTTTCTGGCCCGGCTTGAGCCTAGTCGATCTGCTCATGGCTCATCACCTCCTCTCGCATCTCAGCTTGTTTACATTTATGTCCGTTTCTGGAAGAATGTAAACAGACGAGAGGGGAACTCCATGATTGGTGAGCGCATACGAATGGCGCGCCGAGCCGCAGGGCTCAGTCAACAGGCACTCGGGGACAAAGCTGGTGTCAGCAAGATGTCCATCAGCAAGTACGAGCGGAGCGAGATGACGCCCGGCTCGGCCATGCTGGTGCGCATCGCCGAGGCCACCGGCATGCGCGTCGACTACTTCTTACGCCCGGTCACGTTCCAGCTCAGCTCGCCCTGCTATCGGAGCAAATCGTCCATGTCCGCCAAGAGCAGGGGCGTCGTCGAGGACACCGTTCGCGAGTGGCTTGACCGATACGTCGGTGTCGAGTCTCTGCTCGACGTATCCACCCCTTTCCCTCACGCCGGCGCGATGCGGGAAATCCGGACCATGGACGACGTAGAACGTGCGGCTCAGAAGCTCCGCCACGCTTGGGATCTCGGCGATGATCCCATCCCCAGCGTTGTCGGCATGCTCGAAGACCGAGGCGTCAAGGTCGGCCTTATCGACGGAAAGATTGGCTTCGATGCGCTCACCTTCTGGATCGACGAAGTTTCCCCGGCTATCGCGGTGCACCGCGACGTGCCGGGAGATCGCGAGCGTTTCAGCATCTGCCACGAGCTAGGCCACATCGTCCTGGCGACTACCGCAGACCTGAGTGCAGAGAAGGCGTCACAGCGCTTTGCCGGCGCCTTTCTCGTGCCAGCTCAAACCGCTCGAAGAGAGCTCGGCGAACGCCGCCACACGCTCGACCCCCGTGAGCTCTACGAACTGAAACACGAATACGGCATGAGCATGAACGCCTGGGTCCATCGCGCCGCTGACCTCGGCATCATCGACTCATCCGTAGCGATCGGTCTCTACAAGCAGTTCGGCAAGCTGGGCTGGCGAACCACGGAGCCCGGCGCGCCCGTCCCGTTCGAGGTTCCCTCACGCCTCGAGTTGCTGGTCCTTCGCGCAGCCAGCGAGGGCGTGATCGGCGACGCTCGCGCGGCCGAGCTATTGGGCAAGACGCTGCGGGAGTTCAGGCACTGGCGGCTCGAGAGCTGGCATGAAGACACCGCGCCTGTGCGTTCTTGACACATGCGTTGCCAGCGACGTGCAGGCGGCCGGCTTGTGGGCCGCCGTTTCCCGCCTCGACATCGTGTTCGTGGTCCCTCAGATGGTGGCGGTCACGGAGTTCCGTGCCGACGACATTGATGCGGCGAGCGATGCGGGAATCTTCGTCGAGCCGCTGAGCGACGACGAGGAGCTTCTTGCCGCAACTCTCGTGCGGGCCTATCGGAGGCCGTCGCCTAACGACCTCGCAGCTCTTGCACTCGCCAAGACTCGGAGGGCGACTCTTCTCACAGGCGCCGGCCCGCTGCGCGACGCGGCGACTGCGGAGTCAGTGCAAACCCACGGCGTGCGAGAAGGTCGATGCGCCCGCCGTGGTCTGTGAGCACCTGGCGGCCGATGACCATCCAGTTGTCGGCCGCCACCGTGATGTCGCGGTCGAGGATGCCCTCGAGCCGCTCTTCCAGATCCATTGCGCCCCAGTCCACGGCGGCAAGGTCGCCATCGATACGCCAAAGACCGAACTCGAGCGCCATGAGTCACGCTCATTCGAAGGAGGACTCGACGAGAGCGATCTCGTCCTCGGTGAGGCCGTAGAGGTCGTAGACGAGACGGTCGATGCGACTATCCGTCGTCGTCATTTGTCGGGTCAGCAGGTCCCGCTCCTGTGGCATCCTCACCGTTCGTAGCTGCTTGGCAGTTGCCAGCATTCGGTCAACACATCGGCGGAGCTCGAGACCGTGTTCGTCAGCCAAAGCGTCCTCAACACCGGTCCGCCTGGGGATGGGAAGCTGCGCCATCTGCCGCGCCTGTATCTCTGAGAACACCTTCTTCGTGGATTTCAGATACCTGACGTAGTAGTAGTTGAGGAGCCGCGAATTCAAGACGCCTAACAACCATTTGAGGTCGCAGAGCGCGTTCGGCTTGAGGGTGATGACAACGAGTGTGTTGAGAGCGAAGAAGCGCTCGTTGTCGTATGTCGCAATGATTCTGTCGCCAACTCGCCTGAAGAAGAGCTTCTCTGGCGCCTCGAAGATGTCAGTGCGCTTGCATGAGTGAATTCGCTCGACGTCATACACGAGGTAGTCGCCCGCCCAGTCGAGGGAGTAACGACCGATGTGACGCCCATCGATGACCGGCTTGCAGGACGAACTCGTCGGCTCTCGCACAAGAGATGCCTTACGGTCACCTTTCAGGGCGATTGCCTGATTGATGTTCGCAAATGCGCCGAGAAGGGTGCCGGCGCTGTCCATCCGCGCCTTCAACGCGAGCATGTCGCCGCTCACGCGGACCAGGAAGGCGTTGCAGTGCGTTGACTCGAAGACGCTCTGGGCGATGGTATGGCGCTTCGTCGTTTGTTGATGGTTGTCGTATTCCACCACCTGCACCTCTCCACCGGCCGGCGGCGCGTGCTGTAGAACGAAGATCGTCGTCTCAACGACTGCCCCCGCGAACACCTGATCGGAGAAGGCCACTAGGATGAGCAGTCGCTCACCGAGCATCTGACGGCGCAACGCAGCGTAGTACTCCTGTGTCAGCAGTGTGTTCGGAACGATGAGACTCTGATATCCACCCGCTCCAAGAAGCCCCTGAAGAACTCGCTCGATGAACAAGCCGTAGGTGTTGAGTCGTCCGGCGGATGAGCTATAGCTGCTCGCGAGATAGCGACTCACGTTGGAGTCGAAGTAGTCCGCCATGGAGAGTTGGATGTACGGCGGGTTCCCGATCACCGCATCGAACGCGCGCCTCTCCTCCGGCACGCCCTTTCCAAGAATCTCGGGGAACTCCGCCTCCCAGTCGAAGACGTTGATGCGGTAACGCTCCTCCTCGTCGAGGCCGGCGAGGCCGAGCTGCTGGTCGTCGTAGAAGTCAGGGCCGATCAGCGAGTTGCCGCACTTGATGTTGGCGGAGAGGTCGGGCAGGGCACGCTCGCGCAAGAAGCTGAGCTGCGAGTCGATGCTCTCGGCGGTCTCATCTTCGAGCACCTTGAGCAGCAGGCTGAGCTTGGTCGTTTCGACCGCCTGGGCGTCGATGTCGACGCCGTAGATGTTGTTAAGCAGGATGCGCTTCTTCTCGGCGGTGGTCAGGCGCCACTCGCCGCCACGGCCCTGGTACAGGGCCTTGGCGGGTCGCTTGGCGCCGCTCTTGGCGTCTTCGACGTACCAGTCGCGGTGCCAGTCGAGCAGACGCTGGTAGGCGCCGATCAGGAACGAGCCCGAGCCGCAGGCCGGATCGCAGATGCGCAGACCAGACACCTGCTTGGGCGTCATCCCCTCGAGCAGGCGGCCAACCGTGTGCTCGACGATGTAGTCGACGATGTAGGTCGGTGTGTAGTAGACGCCGCCGGCCTTCTTGACCTCGGGCTTGTCTTCGACCACGGCGCGGTGTCCGGCGGTAAGCCTGATCACCTTGCCGAGGAACTGCTCGTAGACCTGCCCCAGGATGTCGGCCGGCAGCACACTAAACTCGAACGGGCTCTCGGGGTAGTAGAGGCGCTTGAGGATGTCCTTCAGCACCTTGTCGTCGATCGTCAGTTCGAGCGTCAGCCGGTCGGCGATACCGGGGCGGCCCTTTTCATCCGAGAAGTGGAACAGCCCCGAGTTGTAGCGCGCGTCGGCCTGATAGAAGAGCTCCTTCAGACGGGCGTAGGTGTTCTGCCCGTTGACTAACCCCCGTAGCAGACCGTAGGGCTCGATGCCGCGGTCTTCACAGATGCGCAGGAAGATGATCCGGTCGATCGTCGCTTGCACCGCGTAGTTGAGCTCGCGTTGCGTGAGCGACGGGTTGCGCAGGGCTATGTTGCGCGCCAGCGCGTCGCGCCAGCCCTCGATCTCTTTGAGGAACGAGGTGTCGACCTCGGCGGTGCCGCGCTTGGCCCTGGTCGAATCGGCATAGGCGTCGAACGACCCTTTCTGGATCGCCTGCTTGCCGAACACCCCGGCGATCTCATCCCAGCGCTCGTCGTA
>Ga0209123_1002232_pt1 | contig 16875 bp, 15 predicted proteins | sample BarGraIncu00431A_FD_184500 | JGI IMG/M metagenome (GOLD analysis project Ga0209123, IMG submission 184500) | Arctic peat soil microbial communities from Barrow, Alaska, USA - Barrow Graham LP Incubations 004-31A (SPAdes) (version 2) | ecosystem: Environmental > Terrestrial > Soil > Wetlands >... | reverse complement strand
CAACTTAAAACGAGCAATATAACCTAATAACGAAAGTCATAATTAAATTGTGAATTTATAAATATGGAATATTTTATGTGCTCAAAGTTATTTGATGAAAATTGCTCAAATGTACTTGACAGTCACAGCAGTCTGATGGTTAATTACAGAGCAATCTTTATTAAAAGAAGAGATAAATATATCAGGTTTAAATGTAACTAATGAAATGAAATACAATATTACTTTAAAAGAAATTACTGTTCCCTTTACTTAATAAGGTTTTATTTGACTTTTACTTATCCTCTTTAAGGCATGATTACTAAGGAATAGCATATAAAATAGTTTTATTAATATTAAAAAATACTTTAAAATTAGAAGTGTCACAATCAATAACAACTAAAAAAATATTACTTTACATAAAAAAAAGAGTCATTAAATCTATTCATTTCTTAAAGTTAAATTTAAGAATGGAATAATATGTAATTTTATATTTTTGTTAAAATAAACTAATAGTAAAATCAAAAGGAGATTAATGCATGAAAAATTTTGCATTTATATCAGATTTTGATGGAACACTTACAAAAAAAGATTTTTATAAAGTACTAGCTGATACCTATTTTAAAGAAGAGCTTAAACCCATCTATAATTCTTGGATAAATGGAGAAATTACTGATATAGATTATGTAAGTTATGTTTTTAATAATGTACATAGAAATGAAACAGAACTATATGATGACATTTTAAATATTGATTTTGACCACTCAGCTATAGCTTTTATTGAACAGATTAAAGAGGCTGGTGGAGACTTTATTGTTCTTAGTGCAGGATCAACTTATTACATTGATAAGTTTTTTGAAGCGAATCATATAGAAGGAATAGATGTTTACTCAAACAAATGTATTTTTAAAAATAATGGACTTTATTTTGATTTAGATAAACACGATGAATTTTATTCTAATAAGTGTGGTATTGATAAATTAATTGTAGTTGAAAAGTTAAAATCTAATTATAAAAAGATTTTTTATGCTGGTGATAATGTACCTGATCTTAAGCCTGCACTAATTTGTGATGTTGTTTTTGCTAAAGGAGAACTGATAAAGCTATTGAGAAAAAATAAAAAAGAGTTTATAGAATTTGAAACATTTTCAGAAATTTGGGATAAATTAAAGATATACTTATAATTAATAAAATTCATAAGATAGGGGGTGCTAACAATACTTGATAAATGCATCTCTCAATATCTTAATTCCTTAATTGCTATCAGCGAACACGTTTGGAATTTCTGAATAAAAAGGTAAGTTACATATAATGTTAAATTGTAATAAACGTTAGAACAATTTGTTTCTTATTAATGGAAACGTTTTAATCTTTTATATCTAGCGAGTTTATGATAAATTAGTATTAGGAAATATAAGTAGTAAGGGAGGTGTTAGATGTGAACAAAAGGACTTGTGAAATTATAAAAACCATATATGAAAGACCTAATAAATTTGATATTAAGGGACTATCACAAGTTTTAAGTGTCAGCATAAAGACATTACAAGCAGATATCCAGACAATCAACAAATATTTTGTTTCCAATGAGATTGCTTCATTAGAGGTAGTGGATAACAGGTTCTTTATAAAAAAAACAAATAAGTATATATATGAGGCACTTAATACACTTAGTTTTTATGATTATAAACTATCAAGGGATGAACGTTTAATAATAGAAGCTCTTTTACTTATATTTACTCCTAAACACATTATTTTATGGGATATAGCCGAATTTATGTATGTATCTCGCTCAACTGTTATCGGTGATTTAAAATATCTCAATGAGTATTTAAATGGTTATGGTATTTCAACAACTTCAATGTCAAACACTGGAATTTATATTAATGGATCTGAAATAGATATAAGAGATTTGTTTGTAAGCATTTTACTGAAATATGGATTTTTATACAGTTTGTTTTCACATCAAGAAGGAATAAAAAATTTAAAAGGAGGAGAAACAAAATCTAATACAAGAGAAAAAAATATAATTTTGCAAAATTTAACATCTGAAGCTGAAGGATATTCAGAACTACATTTAACAGAAGGCTCCTTCAATATGTTAGTGAATTATTTGTTCATGTCGATTTTTAGAATAAACTCTGGTAAACATCTTAAAAACTATAAGCAAAAGAATACAGACGTTAATAACAAATTGATTGAGTGGTTATATAAACTTGTTTGTCAGCATTTTAACCTTGCATATAATGAAAATGAATTGGCATATCTTAAAAAAATTTCGCCGAATTTAACATATTTGGAGAAAAAAAACTGTACGGATGGTTGCAAGGAGATAGTGAAGATACAAACGATTACTAGATTATTTATTATGAATGTATCTAAATTATTAAATCTTCCTTTATATAGTGACTATGAACTTTTTCAAAGCTTATCTAATCATTTAGAAAGGATATTTAATGATGGATTTACTAATTCAACTGAAAATGATGAGATTAATATTATTCTAGAAAAATATGATGATATTAAAAAAGTTGTTACTAATAATATAGAAATCTTAGAGCAATATGTAAAAAGAACTATTTCTGATGAAGAAATTTCATATATCGTTATATATATATGTGCTTCCATTGAAAAGACGAAGACTCAAACAACTACATCTAATGTAATTTTAATATGTAATAGTGGTATTGGAACAAGCCAATTGCTGAAATCAAAATTACTTGAAAGGTTTGATTTCAATATAATAAATATTATACCAAAGCATAGATTAAGAAATTCACTAAATAGTGAAGTAGATTTTGTAATTTCCACTGTAGACTTGGAGGACATTGATGTTCCATATATTAAGATTTCTCCTCAATTGGATGATAGTGATTTTCTAAGAATGAGAAAAATGGTTGATGATTATGGTTGCATTAACTCTATGAAATTTAGTAAAAATGATTATTCAGATATTATTAGTAAAATAAAGCCGATAGTAAATAATGATGAGATACTTGATGCAATTAAAGAAGGCTTGAATAACTACTTTACCAAAAAGAATAAGTTAGCTTTAAGTCTTTCGAATTTATTAACTGAAGAGTTTATTCAGGTAGATGTGGAAGCAGACACATGGCAGGAGGCAATAGAGAAGGCTTCAGCAAATTTATTAGATAAAGGATATATAAATAATAATTATATACAATCTATGATTAGAAATGTTGAAGAAAACGGTCCCTATATTGTAATTTCAGAAGGATTTGCAATCCCTCATTCAGCTATTGATGAAGGCGGGATTAGACTAAGTTTTAATTTAATTAGATTGAAAAATCCAGTGGTATTTAATGCTGGCATAAATGATCCTATTAAATACTTATGTGTTATAAATGCCGTAGATAATGAAAAACATCTAAATGCATTATTTAACTTAATTAATTTACTCCAGATTTCCGAATTTAAAGAAGCTTTAAATAAGGCGGAAACCAGTAAAGATATGGCAAAGGTTATTCAAATATTTGAAAGAAGGATAACATAAATTGGAGGTGTTTAAATATGAACTTTAGTGAAGAAATTGCTTTTTTTAATCAATCATGCAATACCAAGGAGGAGGCTCTAAAAAAGTTAGCAGATGAATTTTTAATAAAAGGTCTTGTGAAGGACACGTTTTTCCAGGCAGTTATTGATAGAGAGAAGATTTATCCAACTGGTTTAAGTATAAATGGAATAGGTATAGCTATTCCTCATACTGATGGAATTCATATAATTAAACCTCAAATTGGATTTATGAATTTAAAAGAACCAGTAATTTTTAAAGATATGGTAGATGATAAGCATGAAATAGAGGTAAAAATCATTTTTATGCTTGGATTATTAAAATCAGAGCATCAGATTGAGGTTCTCCAGAAGCTTATTGGATTATTTCAAAATGAAGCATTATTAAAAGAGGTTATAGATTGTAAAAATATTGATGAGTTTAACATTATAATGAAAAAAGCTAATATAGATTAATAATTAATTTTTTTAAGGAGATGATTTTTTGCTAGTTTTATCAAAAGAATTATTTATGGTAGCAAGAAAAAATAATTTTGCTATACCAGCACCAAATTTTGTAGATCAGACTTCCATTAAAGCTTATATAGAAGTTGCAGAAAAATTAAATTTACCAGTCATTTTAGCCTATGCAGAAGCACATAAGGATTTCTTATCCTTTGATGACGCATTGTATTTAGGTAAATACTATGGTGAAAAGGCTAAGGTTCCAGCAGTATTACATTTTGATCATGGAACTACTAAAGAATTAATAATTAGAGCTATAAATGAAGGCTTTAAATCAGTAATGATAGATGCTTCTATGGATTCTTTTGAGGAAAATGTTAAAAAGACAAGAGAAATTGTTGACTATGCTCACCTAAGAGGAGTAGTTGTAGAAGCTGAGATAGGTCATGTTGGTAATGGAGAGGGCTATAAAAGTAATGATAACAGCGAAAGTATTTATACTACTGTTGAAGAAGCAAAGAAATTTGTTGAACTTACAAATGTAGATTCTCTTGCAATATCTATAGGAACTGCTCATGGGGCTTACAAAGGAAAGCCAATTATAGATTTTGATAGACTAAAAGAAATTAGAAATGCTATAGATACTCCTTTGGTACTTCACGGGGGGTCATCAACAGGAGATGTTAATCTTGGAAGATGTGCTACTGAAGGAATAAGCAAGATAAATATCTATACTGATTTAGTAACCGCTGCATTTAATAAATCACAAAGTACTATATCCAATGATTATTATGAATTACGAAATCTACAAACAGAAGGCATGAAAGAATGCTTAGAACACTATTACGGTGTATTTAAAACAAAAAGAATTTAATAAGGAGGTGATAAAATGAGAAAAATAGGAACACCATTTTTTATAGTTAACCCAAAATCATATTTGTATGGTGAGGAAAGTTTACAACTAGCGCTCGTTGCAGACAATCTTGCTGAAAAATATGGTGTAGAAATATTTTTTACCGCACCTTTTGCAGATTTAGCTAATATCAAGGCTCATACAAAAAAACTTAAAGTAACAGCTCAACATATGGATCCACTAGTTCCAGGACGTGGAATGGGACATGTGTTACCTGAATCTTTAAAGGCCGCCGGCGCTGAAGCAGTATTTTTAAATCATGCAGAACATTCTCTTAAATTAACTGATTTAGTAGATACTATTAAAAGAGCAAAGGAACTGGGAATTATTACAGTTGTTTGTGCAGATTCTTTAGAAGAGGCTATAGCTATTGCTAAGTTGAGTCCTGATATATTATTATGTGAACCTACCGCTTTAATTGGAACTGGAAAAACTAGTAGTTTCGATTATATAACTGAGACTACAACTAAGATAAAGGAGATTGATGAAAATATTTTAGTTATGCAGGCTTCAGGAATAAGCACTGCTGAGGATGTTTATCAGACAATAATTCATGGTGCTGATGGAACTGGTGCAACAAGTGGAATACTTAATGCTCCGGACAGGGCAAAAAGATTAGAAGAAATGATACAGGCAATTGTAAAAGCTAAAAGCGAAAAGTAGTAAATATTAATGGAGAAATTGGAGGTCATAGTATGAGTATTTATAAAGAACAAATTAATTTAACATCTCAAGGAGGGACCCCAAGTTTTTTTGATATCACTCCTTCCGTAAAAGAAATAATCAAAAAGAGTAAAATTCAAAATGGTATCTGTGTTGTCATTTCTCCTCACACCACCTGTTCTGTATTCTTTGAAGAATTCGTTCATGATTATACTGAAAATGGCGATGAATTTCTTCAAGCCGATTTAAATAATATCCTTAAAAAAATCATTCCAGACAATATTGCAGAAGGTCAATACAACTATCCTGGTGAAAAACATTACGAAGCTGTTGCGGCATGGCCAGATGTAGAAGCCTATCTCCCAAATGGTGATCGTTCTGCCCTCTTAAACTGCGATGCACATTTAAAAGCAACATTGCTTGGTTCCAGCGAGGTATTAGAGGTTGATAATGGGAAATTAGGAGTTGGTACAACAGGTTATATTTATTTTGTAGATTTTGATCGTACAAGATCTCGAACCCGTAAATGTAAAATCATCATATTAGGGGAATAGTAAAGTTTTTATAATTGTCTGATGAACAAATATATAGTTTTAATCATGATTTTATTACAAAACTGACTAAACATATAACAGAAAAATTTACGGATATAAAGATAGTTTTAATAAAACATTTGTATATGTGAGCTTGTAACTGCTTAAAATCAAATTTTTTATACTAATAATGTTATTATAAAACATAAATAAAGGGGAGAGTAGAATAATGAAAAGAATATTATTGGCATGTGGCTCAGGAATTTGTACTTCTACAGCAGCAAGAGTAAAGGTCGAAAAACTACTTAATGATAACGGTTTTAAAGGACAGTATAAGATAGAACAGTGTAAGATAGCAGAGGTAGCATCTAAATCAGCTAATTTTGACTTTGTTATTGCAACAACTATGCAACCAAATGGAGTTAAGTGCCCATTTTTAAGTGGTATATGTTTCTTGACAGGAATTGGAGTTGATAAGATAACCAAAGAAATATTAGAACTTATGAAATAATTAAGATTTTACTAGTCAAAATAATTAAGTGAGGTGGAAATTATGTCATATATATTAAGTTTCTTTAATTTTATACAGGGTTTAGGTCCAACAGTCATGATGCCCATTATAATTTGCATTTTTGGAATAGTTTTAGGAACAGAAAAAGGTAAATCATTAAGAGCTGGATTAACTGTAGGTGTTGGTTTTATAGGCTTGAATTTGGTAATTGCTGCAATGTCGAGTAATTTAGGACCTGCAGTACAGCAGATGGTTAAACGATTTGGATTATCATTATCTATCATTGATGTTGGTTGGCCAGCAGCAGCAGCTATTTCTTTTGGATCAACTGTAGGTCTGATAATAATACCAGTTTGTTTGCTTGTAAACATTGTAATGTTAGTAACTAATACAACTCAGACAATAGATGTTGATATTTGGGATTATTGGCATTTTGCATTTACTGGAGCACTTGTTGCTATAGTAACCGGAAGCCAGACTTTAGGTATAATGGCAGCTATTTTAAATATGGTAATAATCATGGTAATTGCTGATTATACAGCTCCAGGAGTTGAGAAAACTTTAGGACTTCCAGGCGTATCACTTCCTCATGGATTTAGTGGAGCATATGCACCAATAGCTATAGTAATTAACAAGATTATTGATTTAATTCCTGGTGTTAGAAATATAGATATTAACATGGAAAAGGCTCAGGAAAAGTTTGGTGTATTTGGGGAACCAATAATCGTAGGTACAGTTTTAGGAGCTGTCATTGGGATTGTAGCAGGTTATAGCTTTAGTGATGTGCTTAAACTTGGAATCACTATGGGAGCTGTATTAGTCCTTATTCCTAGGATGGCTTCTCTATTAATGGAAGGCTTACTTCCAATCTCTGATGCTGCTTCCGAATTTATAAATAAGAAGTTTTCTAATAGAGGAAAGATGTATATAGGTCTTGACTCAGCAGTCGGTGTAGGACATCCGTTAACACTTTCTGTATCACTTATATTAGTACCTTTAACATTACTTATTGCTGTTATACTTCCCGGAAATCAGGTTCTGCCATTTGCAGACTTAGCAGTTATACCATGGATGTTCGTTTTGATCACTCCTGTAGTTAATGGTAATGGATTCAGAGCTTTATTAACTGGTATTGTTGTATTAGCAACTGGTTTACTGATTTCTACTAATTTAGCACCATTAATGACTTCTGCCGCTATTAATGCTAAATATGCACTACCTACAAATGCTACACAGATTTCAAGTATCTGTGATGGTGCAAATCCTTTAACCTGGGCAATAGTGCGTTTAAATGACTTTGGATGGATTGGAATAATTATAGTCGCAGTTGTTTCAATAGGATTAGCATTAATTAATAGAACGAGAATATTAAAGGATGCGCTAGAATTAAAGAAGATTAATGATAAACCAGTTCAGATGAACTGAACGTAAGAACTTCAGGTGGATAATCAGATTCACCTGTACCGTGAATCTGAACCCACACTTATAAAATCAGTGTCTTAAATTATATAAAAATACTTTAATTCAAAAAATATAGGAGGAAACATGGGTAAGGAATATTTATTTAATAAAAAAACGTTTCTAATCAGAGTGATTTATGCCGGAATTCTAGCGGCTATTGTATTTGTGTTTGGAATTTATAGCATAATCAGAGGATCATCTATGAAATATCTATTTATGCTCATATGCTTTTTATGTGTATACACAATAATTACTAATTTTATATCTATCAGTTATCCTGAAAAGATAGTAATAGACAACAATAAGATAAGTTTTTCATCTTTTAATAAGTCTCATGTTTACTCCAAAATAGAATTAAAATGTTTTAAAATTAAAGAACAACAACTGGCAGGAAAAATGTATATACGAGTGAATAAGACTTCATTATTTAAGGGAAGGTATTGGATAGATTTAAGAGCATATAATGACTATAAAGATTTAGGAAAAAATCTTTTGGAAATTGAGGAAATTATCCATCCTAACTCTCTTAAGGCAAATATTAAAAAAAATAATGCTATGTATGAGGAAAGGAAAAAAAATTATGTATCAAAAGGAAAAAGAAGAAGTCATTGCGTCAGGAATGAAGCTTGATAGATATGGACTAATTGCACTCTCAGGAGGAAATGTAAGTTGTAAAGTTGCTGAAAACATGGTTTTAGTAACTCCTTCAGGAATGGTATATGAGGACTTAGTAGTAGATGATATTATTTTAATGGATTTATCTGGAAAAATTATTGAGGGTAATAGAAAGGCATCAGTGGATACGAAGGCACTTCTATATATCTACAATAATATGTCAGAGGTTAAGGCTGTTATTCATACACACCAACCTTATGCAACTGCAGTAGGCTTAGTTCAGGATGAATTCAAATGCAATTTAACTACTCTTGCCAATGCAACAAAAGGCTCAGTTAACGTTTGTCCTTTTTCATCAGCTGCAAGCGAACAAATGGGTATAGAAGCAGTTGAAAATTTAAAGGGTAAGCTTGCTGTAATTTTAAAACATCATGGTGTAATTGCAGTTGGCAACTCTTTAAAACAAGCTTTATATTCTTGTATTTACTTAGAAGAGGCTGCGCAAACTTATTGCATAGCTAGGTCTATGAGTAATGATGTTGCTATGATGACTGATACTCAGATTGAGCAGGCAGTTAGAATATTTGATTATTACGGTCAGGGAAAGGAAAGTGTCCCTGATTCATTGGTAAATAAAGGATAGTATGAAAATCTTCTTGTATTCTTATGCAGAAAGGATCCCAAGATTTATAAATACAAATCTTGGGATAGTCCTTTCTGCATATTAAAGTGGTAAAGCTGAATTCCGATGCTCAGAACAATAAACAATTATATTCAAAAATCTTATGCAAACACTTAAGTCTTACATAAAAATATACATAATTGTTTTACTATATAATTCAATTGAAAAACTAGTTTTAAATGTAATATTATATTAATTGATTTATAAATGATTTGAGTCAGATTTGTTTCAACAAATATTAAACATTAATATTTATACATATTTCTTATTTAATAGTAAACAAATCTTAATTGTAGGGGTGAAAACAATGAAAAATAAGCAACAATTAATTAACCACTTATTTGAAATAATAGACATTTACAAGAATGATGGAAACATAAGAAATAATATGCGAGAATTGTATATGCAAAAGAATATGCCAGTTAGAACTGTATGGCTGATTTTTAAAAGGGAAAAAGATTTAGCAAGTTTATCTGAAATAGAATTAGGAATATGGTGTACAGGGTTATACAACTCAACAAAGGACAGTCTAATAAATGAAAAAAAATATTTTACAACTGGTGAAATATTAAAAATAAAAGAATATATTTACAAAGAAAAACAAGAAATAAAAACTAATGAAATTATATTACACAACACTGTAAAGAAAATAATACTAGGTAGAACATATTATTGCTGTCCATTTATAAGTGTTTATGATCTTTATAGCTTTTACACAAATTCTTTAATTACCTATAATTATAAAATTAAAAGAAATCCTCAATTAATAGGAAAAGTATCTGAACAACTTCAAATGAATGAACTATATCCAATTACAATTACTCTAAATGTAGTAAACTTAAACCTAAATATGGAGGGGTTTGTTTATTCCGAAGAAAACAAAAACTTAAAAATTAAGTTCCCTTTTATAAATGACATTTTTATATCAGAAATCAATCAATATTACGGAATAACTGGAATAGCAAAAGGTGTCGCTATATCTAATATGAATAATCGACAACTTGAAGGTGGAGTCATGTTACTTATTGTAAATTATTCAAAAAAAGAATTACTAGATATTATAATAGACGACGAAAAAACTATTACTTTTGATAAAAATGATAGAATTGACATTCTACATACTTGTATATAAATTAGCTTAAAGAAATATAAACTAATAGAATAATCAAAATCATCAATTATTGATCTATCTTATCTCCAAAAGTATATAAATACAAGGAATGTTCCCGAAGAGTGATATGATTATTTATCACTCTTTTTTGTGTACGCCCAGAATGGTAGCAAGAATAAACTGTTTACAGTTTATTCCACGGGGTCAGACCCCGTTACAGAAATTGGTAACGAAGTGGACAAGTTCTGTTTGCTAATAGTTATTAATAGTAAATTGTATTTCAAGGTAATGATGTTAAATTAGTGTATTTTGACAAAAATCTTACACTATATAAAGGAAATTGGGAATTAATGTAGAATTATAATTTATGGAAACTTAAATATTTATTTTAGGGAGGTCTTTATTATATTAGGGGCATGGTTTAGAAAAATTACAAACAGATTATTTATTTATAATAAAGATGGATTAATACCAGCGGTGTTAATTATTAATAGAATTTAAATATTGGGGGATAAGGATGAAAAGAAATAATTTATTCATGTATGCTACTAGTGAATTATCTCAAGATGCTTTTATTTGCTGGCTTCTGGAATTTGCCAGTGAGGAACATCTTAATGAAGATATCGCACTGACAAGCTGTGCAAAAGAATTGCTTTCAAACATCATTACTACTGGAGAAAATCTGATCGTTACAAGTGTTTTGAGACAATATAAAAAAATTGATGTATTAGTAAAGGTAAATGATAAATATAACATTATAATTGAAGATAAGACTTTTACAGGGCAGCATGGTGATCAAATTAATGAATATAAAAAGACATTAGAAGATGAGGGAAGAAAAGATATTATCTGTGTTTACTATAAAATAGTAGAGCAAGCATATCCTGAAAAAACACATATAAATATTAATAGAGTGGATTTAATAAAGATTTTTTCAAAATATATAGATAAAACACATAACAATATCTTTAATGACTATTATGAGTATTTAATTGAGCTTGATGAAGATGTAAAAAGCTATAAGAATGAGCCTATTGAAGTCTGGCGTAAAGATTACAATCATGCGTATAAGGGCTTTTTCACTCACATAGTTAATGAAAATACTATTGAAATTGGTCGGAATTATGATTGGGGTTATGTCTCAAATAAATCTAGTGGATTTTGGGGACTATGGTGGTTTTATATTAAAGGTAAAGAACTTGAGATGGTTAATTTAAATGAAACATATTTGAATGAATTATATCTTCAGATAGAAGATAATATAATTGCTGTCAAAATGACTGGAGAAGGTGAAATGATAACGAATATTCGTTGGAACTTATACCGCTATTTTGATAGTAAAATATCAGGATTTAAAAAGAAAACATTCAGACAGGGTAAGTGGATGACTATTGGGTATATGGAATACAATGAAAAAAATTATAAAGAAAAAATAGAGCAAATGCAAGCTATAATGCAGTCCATAGTAGACGGGGAATATAATAGACCTTTGCAAATTAAATGAAGGAGGAAAACGAATATGTTAACAGAAAAAGAGTTTATCGACGCATTTACAGCTGTGGGAGGAAAATTTTTTGCTAATAATTATGAGTACATATTAAATAACATTAATAATCCAATAAATGATTTGGTGGAAGAGTTATATGCTCTTGGATATGATAGCAAGAGGACAGGTACGAGGACAAGGGTTTATTCTTCAATAAGATTGATGAGTGACAATAATGGAATTAGCGCATTAAAAAAAGTTGCAAGTTCAAAAAGAATAGATTTAAAAGCAATTAACTTGGCACAGCAAATTCTTATTAGGATTTATGATATTACAAATTTTGATTACTAAATTATCTTTTCTACAACATTTAAAATGTAGGGTGAGCCTTTATATTAGCAATATTCCACTTTAAGCACACTTTGATTCCTTTTATTAGGATGCGGACCCGACCTCATTACAGAAATTGGTAACGAAGTGGACAAGTTCTGTTTGATAAGGTTTAATTCTTATTTTATAAATGTGAAATATTAAGTAGATAACTTATGTCACCACCTACTGAAAAAATATTACTCATTTTCTTTCCACCTTAACCCTTCATCGTTATATGTATAATAAAGACGGAACTTAAATATAGAGCAGTATAAGCAGAAAGTTGATGAAATAATTAAGGTTATAAATCATTGTTTATTTAATGAAAATCATGTAAATTATAGGGGATATATGTTATAATGATGGTATATTTTAGTAAAAAAATCTAATATTAGTAAGGCACGGCTTTTGAATGATGTTCGTAAATTTAACCGATAACTGAGAGGTTTACGGCTTAAAGTGGTTTCTATGCTTGTGAATAATATAAGAGCAAAAAGTTCGTTTTCCAATAGGAAAAAAATTAAATTCTAAAGCTAAAACTTAACTATGCGAATATAAAGAAAGGGAATGATTATTGATGGCTGGTAAAATAAGAGAAATGATCAATCAGATTATTCAAGAACGTTCTAAAGGCAATCCTGCTATTAGAGAAATGACTATATCTAAATTAATTCTGAAAGGACTTAATCCGAACAAATTTGATAGTTACTCAGCTGATGACCCGGAAATTATCCGGAAACTTCTTAAAATCGCTAAACAATATAATGTAAGAAAGATGGAAGATAATGATATGAATATAAAATCCGTGTTTTCAACAAAATCTTTAGAAAAAGAGGTTGTATTGGATATTAAAAGTCAGTTAAATCGTTGCAATGCAAAGATATTAGTATTCTTCGCTTCTTCTAATTTTGACCAAGACAAGTTAAGTAATCTGCTGCAAGAAGCTTTTGTGGATTGCATAGTAGTGGGATGTTCTACTGCTGGTGAAATAGTAAGTGGTGAGTTATTGAAAAATTCTGTTGTAGCCATGGCTATTAATTCAAATATTGTTTCTGATGCAAAAGTGGAAATAATTGAACATATGAAAGAAAATCTAAGCTTAGAAGCGGCATTTACTTCTTTTGAGAAATACTTTAATGAGAGTTCATATACAATGGATGCAACAAAATTTGTTGGTATTGTTTTAATTGATGGTGTAAGTGGGAAAGAAGAAAAAATCATGGATTTAATCGGTAATAGGACTAACGTTTTTTTTGTTGGTGGATCTGCAGGGGATGATCTTAAATATTTTGAAACGCATGTTTGTGCAAATGGAAAGGCATATGCTGATTCAGCAGTTCTTATAATGTTGAAAATAAACGACAATGCTGAATTCAGTATTATTAAAACACAAAGCTTCAAAGCTTTGGATTATATATTTACTGCAAATAATGTTAATGAAGAAACTAGAGAAGTCATCGAATTTAATAATAAGCCTGCTATCATGGAATATGCAGAGGCAGTAGGTGCAGCTTCAATTGAAGAGGCTACAAAATACTTTAAGACCAATCCAGTTGGTTTAATAGTTGGAGATAATGATATATTCATAAGAAGTCCCCAACAAATAAAGGGAACCAGTATGTTATTTTATTGCAATATACTTAAAGGTATGGAAGTCAGATTGATGCAGTGCACAAATATAGTTGAAGATACAAAGAAAGCTGTTGAAAATAAAATAAATGAATTTGGAAGAATAGATGGTCTCATAAATTTTCATTGTGTAGAGCGGACACTTGAATTGGAGAGAAATGATCTTGAAAAGCAGTATGGTGAAATATTTAGTGATATTCCGACCATAGGGTTCTCCACTTATGGTGAAGAATTTATTGGCCATATAAATCAGACAGCTACTATGCTTGTTTTCAGATTAAAAACAAATAGATAACTTGATTTTTATTAAAATATTTTGAAATGGAGACATAAATAATGGATAATGTACTTATTGTTGATGATGTTTCTTCTAATGCTAAAATATTGACGACGATACTTAAGAATAGGGGATATAATGTCTGGAATGCTTTCAGTGGTGAATTAGCGCTGCAGTCTGCAAGGGAAACTCCACCGGACATTATTTTAATTAACATTAAAATACCTGATATGGATGGGTATCAAGTTTGTGAGATCCTAAAAGCTGACGAGAAACTTAAGAGAATTCCAATTATTTTTATTAGCACATATAACGAGACAATTGACAAGGATAAAGTATTCACTGTTGGGGGCGCTGATTATATAACAACGCCATTTAATAATAATGAAGTTTTTACCCGCATTGAGACACATCTGAAACTTAACACCCTACAGTTTGAAGTCAAAAAGTTTGATAGTAACTTCCCAAAAATGGTGAAGGCACAAGTAGCGGAGCTAAAAAAGGAAATTGGTGATCTAAAGTTAGTTGAAAAAAAATTAAGTGAAAATGAATGTGAATATAAAAAATCTCTTAATGAAATGAAGCAATTTAACGAAGAATTGATAAAAGTGAATAATTATTTGGAAAACAAGGTGCTAGATCAAGCGCAACAACTAGAAGAGATAACTGCTGACCTTAAGGAATTCAATGTTATACTAGAAGAAGAAATTACTGAGCGCACAAAAACTGAAGAAGCCGTAAAAGAAAGTGAAAGACAATTTCGGTATTCTCTAGAGGAAGCTCCATTACCTATAATGTTATATGATGAGGATGGAGAAATAAAAAAAATAAATAGAACATGGACTGATATTACAGGATATACAATTAAAGATACTCCAACAATAGCTGAATTGGCAAAAATATCAGATGTATTTATAGAAGGTTTAGAAGGTAATACTGTAAGCAGACTGTCTAATTTGGGGAAAAGACAAAATGATGGTGAGTATTCTATAAGAACAAGGAATGGAAATATTCGAATTTGGGATTTTTATTCAGCATATATTGGGAAATTGCAGGATGGGCACAAATTATTAATGAGAGTAGCTATAGATATAACTGAAAGAAAACATATGGAAGAGTTACAAAAAAGCGTTGAAGATGAAAGAGAAAGACTATATGAGATTAAGGAGTATGATAGGATTAAAACAGAGTTTTTTTCAAATATCTCTCATGAGTTAAGGACTCCGATTAATGTTATTTTCTCTGCTCTACAGGTACATGAACTTAAACTAAAAGACTGTGTATGCCAAAATGCATCCACAGATATATATAAATATACAAAGATAATGAAACAAAATTGCTATCGTCTTTTGAGACTAATTAATAATTTAATTGATATAACAAAAATAGATTCAGGTTATTTAGATATAAATGAAATTAATATTAACATAATCAGTCTCGTGGAAGATATAACTGTTTCTGTAGTTGATTATATAGAAAATAAAGGATTATCATTAATATTTGATACAGAGGTAGAGGAAAAAAATATTGCATGTGATCCAGAAAAAATTGAGAGAATTATTTTAAATCTATTATCAAATGCAGTAAAATTTACTCCTTATGGTGGCAATGTTATGGTTAATATAGAGGACGGTATTGAAAATATTTGCATAAGGGTAAAAGATACCGGAAGAGGTATACCAGCAGAGAAACTAAATTCCATATTTGAACGTTTTGTGCAAGTTGACAAATCTCTTTCAAGAGATCATGAGGGAAGTGGAATAGGGCTTTCGCTTGTGAAATGCCTAGTAGAACTACATGGTGGAACAATATCGGTAAAAAGTAAGGAGGGCTATGGTACTGAATTTATTATATATATTCCATGTAAATTAGTAGGTGGTGAGGGTCCAGAGGATATTGCATATTGTGGTATTAAAAGTGATAGTTGTGTTGAAAAAACTAATATAGAATTCTCAGATATATATAACTGAGAACGGAGATGGATATCATATTTATTAAAACGTATGGTCCTGTAAATAATTATGTAGACAACATAACTACATATAGGGAATGGACTCTACTTTATTCAGGATGGAACACATACCGTTACCTAAAAAAACAGCTCCACATTAATCTGTGAAGCTGTTTTTTAATAAAATCCTTCTTTTGAAATTTTCTTTAGCAAATTCGCTTCAATAGGAGACCTAGGGATGTGATGGGGAGGATATTTGATATTGGGAGGAAAACCAGTAGTTAGGAGAAAACGGAGATTTTAGTTCTTGTTGCACAATAAAAATTGTTGCGATTCCATGTTAATATATATTTACATTTTTATATATATTTTAAATTTGTATTTTTTTGCTATTATATTATTCGGATTTTGAAGGATATTTGTATTGTGTATAGAATAGACATCCTTAGAAGAGTTGATTATTTTGTATCTATTTAGTGTGTAAAGGAATTGGAGGGAAAGTATAATGAAAATAATCGAGATTTGTAACCTGTTAAGGATACAAAATGAAGTTCAGGAGAAGTTAATAGAGTGTGAGAAATGTATAGATTTTATAAGTATGGAACAGGAGATAGAGCAAATGAAGCACCCAGAATGTTGGGAGGGTGCGCTCGAGCGCTTGAAATGTTTGTTAGGATGTGATGAGGATGGAATGAAAATTTTAACTTGCCAGTTGCAATGTGC
>Ga0209123_1002231_pt1 | contig 16878 bp, 18 predicted proteins | sample BarGraIncu00431A_FD_184500 | JGI IMG/M metagenome (GOLD analysis project Ga0209123, IMG submission 184500) | Arctic peat soil microbial communities from Barrow, Alaska, USA - Barrow Graham LP Incubations 004-31A (SPAdes) (version 2) | ecosystem: Environmental > Terrestrial > Soil > Wetlands >... | reverse complement strand
TAACATCAAATGTCTTGACCACCTTTCCATTAGCATTCATTCATCCTAAGAATGCAATAGCCGCTTTCTTCTGTGCAGTTTTGAAGGAACATAGAAATATGTACTTCTAAATCCAGTGACGATAGCTGTGGGGCTCCACCTGTTCCCATACCGAACACAGTAGTTAAGCCCACATACGCCGAAAGTACTTGCTTGGAAACGAGCTGGGAGGATAGGTAGTTGCTGGTTACATTCCTGGATAGCTCAGTTGGTAGAGCAATCGGCTGTTAACCGATCGGTCGTAGGTTCGAGTCCTACTCCAGGAGCCATTTTCTAAGAATTATTCACATTAGTGAATGATTCTTTTCGTTATATGTCTCTCTACTTCGTCGTTCCTGAGATTGGTGAGAATGCCTCAGATGCTAGGCGCGACGAGCACGTGAGCCGAACAGTACATCAGTACGTGAGGTGAGCGCGCGCAGGAGCAACGACGCAGATGGGGTATTATCGCCAGTCTCAGTAGAGCAATCGACTGTTAGCCGATGGTCGTAGGTTCGAGTCCTACTCCAGGAGCCATTTTTAAGAAGGCATCGTTCATTTTATGAATGAGGCCTTCTTTTACTATATAACACACTAAGTTATATATAGTACTTTTTTTAATTATTTAAGTATTTTTATATAACAATGGTTGATTTAGGTTGTTGTCGTTAGACTATTTTTAATGTAGAATAAGACGTTGTTGAAAATTTATCAACTAACAAAATGAATACAACATATAATATATATATTTGGCTATTTATATTGACATATTAAATATATTATATGACATGGAGGAATATTAAATGGCACAGATTACTGAGGTTGTAAAAATTAGACGCAAAGTTTTGTCAGAGATAGCCCGATTGGCTTTTGCCAATGAATTGGATAAACATAATATTGTTGATGTTTTGGATAATATAGTTCACGAAGTAGGGCCACGTTATCGTTGTTGTGTGCATAAGGAACGAGCTGTTGTTAAAGATCGCGTCAAATTTGTTATGGCACAATCTTCAGATATCGGTGTTACAGAGGCGGTTAGTAATGCTTTAAATGGACACATTGCAGATATGCCCATTATTAATATCATGCCTGAGGCGTGTGATCAGTGTCCAATTGATACTTTTTTTGTAACCAATGCTTGCCGAAATTGTATTGCTCACCACTGTATCGCTAGTTGCCCCAAGAGGGCAATTACTGTCGTGCAAAATCAGGCCTATATTGATAAAACAAAATGTGTAGAGTGTGGTTTATGTAAGAAATCTTGTATGTATGGGGCCATCGTTGAAATTACTCGCCCGTGTGAAAGGGCATGTGATATTGGCGCAATAAAAGCAGACAAAGAGCGCCGTGCAGTCATTAACTATGATAAATGTACCCAATGTGGTGGCTGTAAAATAGCATGTCCATTTGGAGCAATTACTGAGCAAAGTTTTACTGTCCAACTCATTCAAAAAATAAAAGCAGGGAAGCGGGTTTATGCTATTTTAGCCCCAGCGTTTATTGGTCAATTTGGCATCAAAGTGAAACCCAGTCAAGTAATGAGCGGACTCAGAAAAATCGGTTTTTATGATGTACAAGAGGTTTCTTTTGGCGCTGATATTGTCACATTAGAAGAAGCAAAAGAGTTTGCGGAAACAGTACCCAATAAATTGGCTTTTATGACGACCTCTTGTTGTCCAGCCTTTGTAGATATGGTCAATAAGCATTTACCAGAACTAAAGGATCATGTCTCAACAACAGTCTCGCCAATGGTAGCCAGTGCGAAAGTGATTAAGTCGGCTGACCCTGATGCAATCGTTGTGTTCATCGGTCCATGCCTTGCAAAAAAAGTTGAGGCAAAACAATATCCTGAGATTATTGATTTTGTGTTTAGTTTTGAAGAAATGGAATCTTTGTTTATTGGGGCCGGCATCAATCTTTTAGATATGATGGAAAATGAGTATAAAACTACTGCTTCTCGTGATGGTAATTCATTTGCTAAAGCGGGCGGTGTGGTGCAGGCTGTTATTGATGCTACGAAAAAAATCAATCCAGATCTGGTAGTAAAACCCCATCGGGCAGAAGGATTACAAAATTGTAAGGTGGCTTTATTACAAATAAAAGCGGGTAAGATTGACGCCAATTTTTTTGAAGGTATGGCTTGTACGGGTGGTTGTGTGGGCGGCCCTGGTATTTTGATTGATAAACGTATTAGTAATAAAATGGTTGACACTTTTGCTGATTCCTCGACAATGACCGCTGCACCTGACAATCAAAAGGCTATTGATGAGAGTCAGAAGAATTTTCATTGGCATTGTAAGTAAAGTTGTCCATAGATGCTTTACTAAAAGAGGTTATTTATGCTAAAATAATGCCTGATTCATATTGTTTGAGGGGAGAAAAGAAGATATGTCAGGACATTCAAAATGGTCTACGATTAAACACAAAAAAGGCAAGGTGGATGCTCTTCGTAGTAAAGCCACGAGTAAAATTGGTCGAGAAATTACTGTTGCAGCTCGCATGGGTGGTGCTGATCCTATTGGTAATATGCGTTTAAAGCTGGCTCTGCAAAAAGCTAAAGAAAATAATGTTCCTAAAGATAATATTCAACGCGCCATTCAAAAAGGTGTTGGTGCCTTAGAGGGCAGCAACTATGAAGAATTGGTCTATGAAGGTTATGGTCCTGGTGGTACGGCCGTTATTGTCGAGGTCATGACTGACAATCGCAATCGAACAGCAGCTGATGTTCGTCATTTATTTTCTAAGTATGGTGGGAATTTAGGGGAATCTGGCTGCGTATCATGGATGTTTAACAAAAAAGGGCTTTTTATCATTGATGAAATTAAGGGGTTAGATGAGGAAGAATTGATGATGCTGGTGCTTGAAGCTGGAGCTGATGATTTTACAGCTGAAGAGGATGAATTTGAAATTATCGTTGATCCAGAGAATTTTTCCCAGGTGCAAGAGGCACTTGCAAAAAATAATATTAAAACTTCAGTAGCAGAGGTAACCATGATACCTACAACGACAGTAGCACTATTTGGTGCTGAGGCTACAAAGATGATAAAGTTGATGGATGCTTTGGAAGAACATGATGATGTGCAGGAAGTATATGCTAATTTTGATATTTCAGAGGATTTACTGTAAAAGTGCATATTACTATTGTAAAATGATTTAATATGGGCTATGTGTATAAATTTAATGCTTTTAGGAAATAATGTTGGCAATTGGAAAATAAGGAGTTGCTTTCATTGTTACCATTTAAAAAAATTCATACAAAGTTTGTAGTACTCACTACGGGTATGCTCCTGATAGTGGGTATAACAGCATATTATATGGCATATTTATCTTTTACAGGTGAAAATAAGTCACTTTTGCCTGAGGAAACAGAAGTCATTAAGCAAGAGGGTAAAATCAAAATAGCTGCTAATACGGATTTGGTACAAAGAATTTTGTATTTGAAGTGTAATGATGAAGAAGTATTACGCACTAAGCCTACAGAAAAATTAGTGGGTTTGACTATTTATCAACTACAAAATGTTTATCAGGGCTGGGTATTTGATAAATTTGATACAGATGAAGTTCATATGACTTTAAAAATTGATGGTTATTGCCGCGAGCATGCCAATAATATGTTTATTGGCATACAGGATGGTCATGTTGCGGTATTTTATGGAAAACCTGCTTCTAAGCGTATTGTCAAAGAAGTAACTAACATTCCAATTAATAAACTTATGATGGAAGATGTTGAAGAGTTACAACAAGGTTTGGTCGTTAGTTCTACGGAAGAATTATTGCGTACATTAGAAGGAATGCAATCAAGATAGAGGGGATTAACCCCTCTATCTTTTTTGGGGTAAAAAATCTGAGTTACGAAGAAACAGGTTGGGAATTTTCATTATATTCCATGTTTGCGTTTTTTATCCTAAAAAAGGAATAGTGTATTCGGTTGTCGAATTTATGGTAGGTGGTAAGGGGGGCTTTTTTATGTTAGCATTAGGTATTGACCCTGGAACAGCGATATGTGGTTATGGGGTTGTTGACTTACAGGGTAGTCATTTAAAGGCCCTGGACTATGGCGCCATTGAGACAAGTCCTACACTGAGTGATGCTGAGCGGTTAGTTATTATTCACCATGAGATTGATGTGCTTATCAAAAAATATAAGCCTGAGATAGTGGGGGTTGAACTACTTTTTTTCAATAAAAACGTAAGTACGGCCATGACAGTAGGGCAAGCCCGGGGCGTTATTTTATTGGCAGCGGCGCAAAATAATATAGAGTTGGCTAATTTTACTCCCTTACAAGTAAAACAAGCAGTTGTAGGGTATGGTAAAGCGACGAAAGAACAGGTTATTTATATGACACAGCGCCTATTAAACTTACCAGTTAAGCCTCATCCCGATGATGTAGCTGATGCCCTAGCAGTGGCCATTTGTACGGTGCATTCTGTGAATGGGAGAAGAGATCTTGCGTGCGCTAAGTCACAAAGAACGGCAAGAATCCAGAGCTCTTGGGGAGGAAAAATATGATTGGTTATGTGCGCGGAACGGTTTCTCATATTCTAATAGACTATTGTTTAATTGATGTCCAAGGAATTGGCTATCGTTTGTACATTGCGACAGCCACTCGGCAGAAACTTTGTGTTGGTAAAATTACATCATTGTTTACACACATGCATGTACGGGAAGATGCCATGTTATTATATGGATTTTATACTCATGATGAGTATGATTTATTTTTGACGCTTACTTCAATCAACGGAATTGGCCCCAAAGTAGCAATGGGAATTTTGTCAGCCATTGATCCGAATCAATTTCGAATAGCCATTAGCACTAAAAATCTTGCTACCCTAACTAAGCTTCCAGGGATCGGTAAAAAAACAGCAGAAAGAATGCTGCTAGAGCTCAAGGATAAGATGGGCACTATTACAGATGAAGAAATTACGGAAGACGATATAACGACTGTTTCGGGTGATATTATTGATGAAGCAATGCAGGCATTACTTGCTTTAGGCTATAATCAGAGTGAAATCATGCCGATTATTAAAAAGATTGGCAAAAATGCTCCATCAGTAGAGAGTTTAATAAAATTAGCCCTTCGGGAGTTCAGTAGGGGGAATCCGTAAATCATGGAGGAACGAATTATTACTGGTAGTGAGCAAGACGTGGATAATTGGCAGTACAGTCTTAGGCCACGCCTATTAAATGAATATATTGGTCAGGATCAAGTGAAGAATAATCTTTCCATATTTGTTCAGGCGGCCCTATCGCGGGGTGAGCCTTTAGATCATGTTTTATTATATGGTCCCCCCGGTCTGGGTAAAACCACGCTGGCTGCTATTATTGCCAATGAACTTGGTGTAAATTTTCGCGTGACATCCGGGCCGGCCATTGAACGTGCTGGTGATTTGGCAGCGCTACTCACTAATTTAGGGGAAAAAGATGTATTATTTATTGATGAGATTCATCGGCTTTCCAGAAATATTGAGGAAGTACTGTATTCGGCCATGGAAGATTATGCCTTAGACATTATTATTGGTAAGGGCCCGAGTGCCCGCTCGATTCGTCTTGATCTAGCCCCTTTTACGTTGATTGGTGCTACAACTCGAGCCGGAGCGTTGGCCGCGCCTCTACGAGATCGGTTTGGCGTAATTTGCCGATTAGAATATTATCGCACTGAAGATTTAGTGTACATTATCAATCGGGCAGCAGAGATCTTAAAGGTTGAGATTGATGCTGGCGGGGCATATGAAATTGCGAAAAGATCGCGAGGGACACCGCGAATTGCTAATCGATTATTAAAACGGGTCAGAGATTATGCTCAAATTGTCGGCAATGGTATTATTACAGATGTAATTGCGGATAAGGCTTTAGCCATGTTGGAAGTAGATAAATGTGGCCTTGATAAAACCGATCGTAATATGTTGCTCGCCATTATACAAAAATTTAAAGGTGGCCCGGTGGGGATTGATACCTTAGCAGCTGTTATTAGTGAAGAGAATGAAACGATTGAGGATGTATATGAACCTTTTTTACTACAGATGGGTTTTTTGCAACGCACCCCTCGGGGGCGGATCGCTACCCAATTGGCATATGAGCATTTAGGTATACCCTGTAAACTCGATGAGCAAGGTAGTTTACTATAAGGTGAAACCCTAAAGAGGAGAATTATTTTGAAGTATGTATTCTACTGTATTTTGTTGCCAATAACAGTTGTAATTACTTTTTTTGTTGTGCCTGCTCAGGCAAAACCTCTCGAATCAACAATTAGGGTTGGTATCTTGTCAAATCAGGATAATGTATTGGTTTCAGCGAATACTCAATTTGAAATTGTAAATGGAGAAACAGGACAGTTGTTAGTGGATTTAGCCGCGGGAGAAAAAGCGACTATTACTAGAGTAGGCAAGACTATTACCATTAATGGTAAGCCAGTTACAGCCGTGACGCTGAGTGCTCTAACCTTTCAAAATAATGATGAGCATTATTTTGAAGTCAATAAAAAGCAGTATCGTGGTGCCATTGATATTCATGTGACTCATGGTAAAACAGGGTTGACTATTGTAAATACACTGCCGATTGAACAATATTTGTATGGTGTCATTGCCAGGGAAATATCACCGACTTGGCACATAGAAGCTCTTAAAGCTCAGGCTGTAGCAGCACGAACCTATGCACTATACAATCTGAATAAACATCAAGGCGATGAGTATGATGTGTGTGCTACAACCGACTGCCAGGTTTATGGTGGACGAGAAAGTGAAGCACCACAGGTTATTAAGGCAGTTAATGATACCTCAGGACAAGTTATTATGTTCCAAGGGAAAGTAATTTCTGCATATTTTCATAGTAGCTCTGGTGGCTATACTGAAAATAGTGAGAATGTATGGGGTACGTATGAACCTTATTTGCGTGGCACTGTTGATTATGATCAAAATTCTCCCCAGTATAAATGGGAAAAAAAGCTAACCGTCGATGAATTAAGCGCGGTATTCGATAAAGCGGGGTATACGATAGGTGCCATAAAGGCTATTGACCTCGTACCGTTAACCCACAAACCGATGAGTACTCCTGAACGTGGGATATCTGGGCGAGTGAAAGTAATACAATTTATCGGATCCACTGGCAGTGTCCAATTAACAGGTGAGCAGCTACGTAAAATGTTGGGGTTAAAGAGTACTTTATTTGATGTTGATATTTTGCAGCCTAATTTACCTCCCCTACGTGAGCAAGGTGTTATCGCCGATAAAAAAGAGCTACACCGGATTAGCGGCAAGCCTAATGAGATGCTAGTTATTTCAGGATTTGGACTGGGACATGGTTTAGGATTATCCCAGTGGGGCGCTAAAACCATGGCTGAACAAGGCCCTCAGGGTGATTCCACATATTTTAAAGAGATCTTGAAACACTATTATCAAGGAACAATCATCAAAAAAGTTTTCTAAAGGAGTTTCATTTAATGTTGTTATCTGATTTTGATTATTTTTTACCAGAAGAACTGATTGCTCAACATCCATGTGAGCCTCGTGATCATTCTCGATTATTAGTACTCGATAAAAATACAGGCATAACGACCCATCAGCATTTTTATGATTTACCTAATTATTTAAAGCCTGGTGATACCCTAGTTTTTAATGATACCAGAGTCATTCCAGCACGTTTAATTGGTTCTAAAGCCGAAACGGGCGGTAAGGTAGAAGTTTTTTTACTAAACCGCAAGTCAGGCGACGAATGGGAAGTTTTAGTAAAGCCAGGCAAAAAAGCTCGACCAGGTGCCATAATTACATTTGGTGACGAGTTATGCTGTGAGATAGTAGGTACTACGGATTTTGGCGGGCGTCTTGTCAGGTTCAAATTTGATGGTGTGTTTGAAGAAATATTGGACAAGTTGGGACAAACACCATTACCACCTTATATTACGGAAGAATTAGCAGATAAAGAACGGTATCAAACGGTTTACGCTCGTGAGCCAGGTTCAGCGGCAGCGCCCACTGCAGGACTACATTTTACGAAGGAATTAATGAATAGGATTGAAGAAAAAGGCATAAACTTGGCATTTGTGACCTTACATGTAGGACTAGGTACTTTTAGGCCAGTCAACACTGATGATATTACTGACCATGTTATGCATCGAGAATATTATTCAATATCACTAGAGGCGGCTCAACTCATTAATACAACGAAAGAACAGGGTGGTAGAGTGATTGCCATTGGTACTACGGCAATACGCACATTAGAAACAGCGACGGATCATGGTGTGCTTACCGCTAAAAGTGGCTGGACCGAGATCTTTATTTATCCAGGCTATCAATTTAAGATGATTGATGCTGCGGTCACTAATTTTCATTTACCAAAATCCACATTATTGATGCTAATTAGTGCATTGGCTGGTCAGGAAAATGTTTTTTCCGCCTATCAAGAAGCTGTGGCTGAGAACTATAGATTCTTTAGTTTTGGGGATGCTATGTTAATTATCTAACAGAAACTGTTACAATAAACTTAAAAAACGATGGTACTATAGGAGGGACATTAATGGCGGTCACTTATGAATTAATTAAGCGTTGCTCTAAGACTGGGGCGCGAGCAGGACGTCTGCATACACCCCACGGTAGCTTTGATACACCGATTTTTATGCCAGTAGGTACGCAAGCTACTGTAAAGGCCATGTCCCCTGATGAGCTTAAGGATATGGGGGCAGGGATTATTTTAAGTAACACCTATCATTTATATTTGCGCCCTGGCCATGAGCTCATTGCCGAAGCTGGCGGACTTCATAAATTCATGAACTGGGATCGGGGAATTTTAACGGATAGCGGTGGTTTTCAAGTCTTTAGTCTAGGGCCATTACGGAAAATTACGGAGGAAGGTGTTACCTTCCGTTCACATATTGATGGATCCAAACATTTTCTTTCACCAGAAAAAGCCACAGAAGTGCAAATGGCACTGGGCTCAGATATTATTATGGCTTTCGATGAATGTGTACCCTATCCTGCGGACCATGACTATACACAAAAGTCGACAGATAGGACGACTCGCTGGGCCCAGCGCTGCAAAGAAGCTCATACCCGAACAGACCAAGCCTTATTTGGTATTGTCCAAGGGGGCATGTATAAAGATCTAAGAACTAAGAGTGCCCAAGATCTAGTGGCCTTAGACTTTCAGGGGTATGCCGTTGGCGGACTGAGCGTAGGTGAGCCCAAACCGTTGATGTATGAAATGCTAGAGCATACCATTCCATTGTTACCTGAGGATAAGCCTAGATATTTGATGGGTGTTGGTACGCCTGATTGCTTAGTGGAAGGTGTTCAACATGGCGTTGATATGTTTGATTGCGTATTTCCCACTCGTGTAGCTCGTAATGGTACTGTGATGACGAGTTGGGGGCGATTAGTGGTTAAAAATGCAGAATATGCTCGAGATTTTAGACCACTTGATGAAAAATGCGGTTGTTATGCATGCCGTAATTTTTCTAGGGCGTATATTAGGCATTTATTCAAAACCGATGAAATTTTCGGTTTACGATTGACGACAATTCATAATTTGCATTTTCTATTAAATTTTATGCGAGAAATGCGTAAAGCCATCATGGAAGATCACTTTGTAGAGTTTAGACAAGAGTTTTTAGCACAATATAATACACGTTAAAAGGATTTCAGTATTTAATGTGGAATATAGAATTACTAGCGTATACTAGATTATAAAAATGGGAGTGATTATATTGCCAGGTATTTCACAAGACATGCTTCAGATGTTAGCGTCTTATGGGCCGATCATATTAATGGGGGTAGTTTTTTATTTTTTACTGTACCGTCCACAGAAAAAACAACAGCAAGCTCGTGCTGAACTGTTAAATAATTTGAAAAAAGGTGATCGAGTCATTACTACTGGTGGTATGTATGGTACGATCACATCTTTAGATGCTAAAAAGGTCACTTTAAAAGTAGCCGAAAAAATCGAAATGGACTTTTTACGTACTGCAGTACAGAGTTATCAAAATTCTCCACAAAAGGATTAGTACTTAGTCTATGAAAGAAAAGTTACGGGCAGAATTATTGGCTAAAAGACGCAAACTAAATAAAGAAATGATTACTATACAAAGTGATAAAATGGCTGCGCAACTATATAATTGGCCAGTTTACCAAAATGCAAAAGTTATCATGCTGTTTTTGTCGATGCCAGATGAGCCACAAATGCAGAATATTATTGAACATGGGTGGCGACAGGGCAAGATAATTTGTGTGCCACATATGCGGCAACAATTTGGTTTGATGGATGCCGCAAGAATTGATAGCATGGAAGGTTTAGTGCAGGGGCGGTTTAACTTAATGGTTCCCGATCCTACTCAATTAAACGTAGTTGATCCGGGATTGATTGATTTAATGGTTATACCGGCAGTGGCTTTTGATTATGATGGCAATCGGTTAGGCATGGGGGCCGGTTATTATGACCGATTTATTCCCCATGCAAACAAGGCTGTACGTATTGGTGCAATATGGTCGTCTCAGATTGTAGATAGAGTGCCGATCGATCCGTACGATCAGGCAGTGCATTATTTGCTAGTAGAAGATGCAATTATACCTTGTGGCACAGATAAGGAAAAATTGTTGTAGATTTGTTTGTTAGGTGGAAAAAAATGGAGATTAAAATAGGAATTGCTAAAATAAAAAAATATGCCATGGCCGAATGTGGCGATAGTGTAGAAGTGGCTGAACGCCCGAGTGGTGGCATATCTGTTATCTTAGCTGATGGGCAAGGTAGCGGTAAATCAGCTAAAATTACGAGCACATTGGTGGTCAATAAGGCTGCGGCATTAATCGCCGATGGTGCTCGGGATGGTGCAGTAGCGCGCGCTGTCCATGATTATCTTTATGTCGTGAAGGATGGGAAAGTTTCATCAACCCTTACCTTACTGAGTGCAGATCTAGATACGCAAACTGTGGTGTTTAGTCGAAATTCAAACTGCCCAGTGATTCTCAAACACCAATATGGCGTTGATGTCTATGATGAAGAAATTAGTTCAATTGGTGTACATAAACGAATGAAGCCATTAATGTATCAAATACCATTAGAAGTGGGCATGCTTTTAGTATCCTATACTGATGGTATTCAGGCTGCAGGACGTAAACATAGTAAAACCATGAATTTTGATATGATCCAAAAGCTAATTGTTGATAATGGTGCAGAAGATGCCACCTACATTGCGGAAAGTATTTTAGAATATGCTTTGGGATTGGATGAGTATCGGCCTAGTGATGATATGACAGTGGTTGTGATGGGTATATGTGATACAGAAAGCATATATAATATCCAAAGAATGAGCATATCATTACCATGTTAGAGCGGTGATAAAATGCGAGTGGTCGTTGCTGGCGTTTGTGTTTCAGGCAAAACAACCTTGGTTAGGTCACTGCGAGAGTTAGGCATTGATGCTCATAATGTTGCGCAAGAACATTCAACTATCAAAAAGTTATGGAATCACAAACAGCCTGATATACTAGTAGTATTGGATGTTCAATTGGAAACAATTCATCAGCGTAGGATAGTGCCTTGGGGTGAGGATCGGCTTGCTGTGCAACGTAAAAGACTTTGTGACGCTTATGAGCATGCCGATTTATATATCCATACTGATGAATTGAGTAGAGATGAGATCGTCCAAAAGGTACTAGAACATATCAGGAGGAGTATCCATGCTGAAAATTACTGTTGAAGAGTTGAAAAAAGATCATGAAATTTCTGTGTATCTGTCGCGTAGTACGGAGTATCTTGGACGTATTGGTTTTACTGAACATGGTAAACGACATGCGACAATGATCTCTGACAGAGCCTACAATGTTTTAAAAGAGCTGGATTATAGCCAGCGTGACTGTGAATTAGCGGCAGTGGCTGGCTATATTCATGATATTGGGAATATGGTCAATCGTTATAATCATGGTGGTACTGGCGCTGTTATGGCTTATATTATTTTATCAAGACTTGGTATGCCACCGGAAGAAATTGCTTTAGTCATTTCAGCCATTGGCAATCATGAAGAAGAACGAGGTAATGCCATTAATCATATTGCAGCAGCTTTAATTTTGGCCGATAAGTCTGATGTACATCGTAGTCGGGTGACGAATAAGGATTTTGCTACATTTGAAATCCATGATCGAGTCAATTATGCGGCAAATAGCAGTCATCTCGTGATCGACAAGGAATTACGCACCATTGCATTGGAAATAAAGATTGACACTAATATTTGCCCAGTAATGGAGTATTTTGAAATATTTCTAGCAAGAATGATTATGTCGCGCCGCGCCGCACATTTTTTGGAATGCCGCTTTAAATTAGTCATTAATGATAATCAATTACTATAGTGATTTTATAGAAAAACATAGGACAAGATTGGGGGAGACGTATTTGAAATGGGGAAATTTTACTAAGTTTGCGATAGCAGTGATTGTTATATTGGCTTTTTTCGGCTTTTATATTGTGCCACTGGCTTCATCCCTTAAACAGGGACTTGATTTGCAGGGGGGAACTCATGTAGTTCTTGAAGCAGTTGATACTCCGGAAGCTCAAGTTGACGAAGATGCCGTACAACGAGTAGTAAAGATTATTGAGAAACGTGTTAATGAGATTGGTTTAACCGAACCAATCATTCAACGTCAAGGTGCACGACGTATTATTGTTGAATTGCCTGGGATTAAAGAACCTGAAAAAGCAATTGAAATGTTAGGTAAAACTGCATTATTAGAATTTCAGGATGAAAGTGGCACAACAGTCATGACAGGTAAGGATTTAAAGGATGCTAAAGCAGAAATTGGTCAAAATAAGGCTACCGTAGTGGCCTTAGAATTTTCTAGTGAAGGTGCCAAGCTATTTGGTGATTTAACCACTAAAAATGTGGGCAAACGGATTAGCATTTTACTCGATAAGACGGTACTGACCAGTCCGGTAGTTAATGAACCCATTCCTAGTGGCAAGGCCATTATTACTGGTAGTCGTAACATTGAGGAAGCCCAAAATTTGGCTATATTACTACGCTCTGGTTCCTTGCCTGTAAAAGTACAGGTTCTAGAGATGCGTACAGTAGGACCTACCCTTGGTCAAGATTCTAAAGATAAAAGCGTGATTGCTTTTGGGATTGGTGTCGGGGGAATTATTCTGTTTATGTTACTGTTTTACAGATTATCAGGTTTTGTGGCTAATATAACATTATTATTATATGTTTTGATGTTGCTGTTTGCACTGAAGATGCTGAATGCTACATTGACATTACCTGGAATTGCAGGGATTATTCTATCCATCGGTATGGCGGTAGATGCCAATGTGTTGATTTTTGAACGGTTTAAGGAAGAACATCGTAATGGTAAAACCTTACGGGCGGCCATGGATGCTGGCTTTAGTCGCGCTTTTGCTACGATCCTTGATTCTAACTTAACGACTCTAATTTCTGCTGTTGTTTTATTTTTCTTGGGATCTGGTCCAATCAAAGGGTTTGCGATCACCCTTGGACTAGGTATTGTATTGAGTATGTTTACGGCAATTACTGTTACTAAGTTGATGCTAAAAATGCTCATGCACACCAATGTATTTAAAAACGGCAAAATTTTTGGGGCATAAGGGGTGCATGAATAATGAAGTTTGATATTATTGGTAAAAGATATTGGTTTTTTGCGTTGTCTGCCCTTGTTATGATTCCAGGACTGATTTCCATTGCATTGCAAGGCTTTAATTTAGGCATTGATTTTACGGGTGGTACTTTGCTAGACTTAAAATTTGCTCGTCCGGTAACAGTTACTGAGGTGCGTGCTGCGTTACAAAATTATGATTTGGAAAATAGCACCATTCAGTTAGCCGTAAGCGAAAATATTGAGTCTTCCCCCAATGTTTTTATTCGAACCCATGAACTGTCTGATGATGAACGACGGAATGTTTTGTCAGGGATGGAGAAGTCATTGGGAAGTTTTGATACCCTGAGAGCGGAAAAAGTGGGAGCCGTCATTGGTGCGGAATTGACTAAAAATGCAATTATTGCGGTGGTGGTATCCTGGGCATTAATGATTGTTTATATCACTTATCGTTTTGAGTTCAAGTTTGCTGTTTCTGGCATTCTAGCCATCGTCCATGATCTAATTGTAGTAATTGGTATCTTCTCATTACTACATAAAGAAATTGATGCAACCTTTGTGGCAGCAATTTTAACGATATGCGGCTATTCGATTAATGATACCATCGTTATTTTTGACCGTATTCGGGAAAATTTAAAATCACATAGCAAAACAGAGCCATTTGCTCAACTGGTTAATCGTAGTATTTGGCAAACAATGACTCGTTCTATTTATACGGTATTGACCGTAGTTTTTGCTACTGCTGCACTCTATTTCTTTGGCGGGGAAACAACCAAAAATTTCTCGCTGGCGCTGTTGATTGGTTTTTGTAGTGGCGCATATTCTTCGATTTTCAATGCCAGTCCAATTTGGGTGACTTGGAAAGAATATGAAGAGCGCCAACGAATTGCAATAAAAACTCGTGGTGCTAAGTAATTTTTTAGTGTTAATTAAATCTATTTTGGAATGGCTGATGTCTGGTCTGTATTGACCAGTGCATCAGCCGTTTTTTTATCACCAAATGTAGACTTTATTAATATCATGTTAGCAGTAAAGGTGGTGAATCTATGTGGATGTTATTACCGATATTTTGTCTAGCGATTGTTCATCTATCAGGAAAAAATGTGGCAGTAATCCCAGATATGGTTGGGTCATTGGACAATGATGTTTATATCAGCACGATAGTTACTTATATTATATTAGGCATAATCATAGCAGCCATTACAGCTTGGATTGGCGTTAGATCTGGCCAGGATCTAGTTGTTGTCGCCAGATCCATATATGGGACGAGGGGTAAGAAAGTATTAGCTCTAACCCTACTATCCATAAGTATTCCGGCAAGTGCCTTAACAGGTGGCTATTATGCGGGTGAAAGTGTACATATATTGACAGGTCTCTCTCATTCAGTCGCGGCGTTAGTATGTTTGATTCTATTTTCCCTATTAGCAGTAGGTTATAGTCATGAGTTGCTAAAAATATCTAATTATATTGGGTTACTCTTAATACCAATTCTTATATATTTCTTTTTTCAACAAAATTTGCAGTTTAATTCAGTTGCCCCTAAATGGGATCAGGTGAATTGGCTGCTTGTCTTAGGATTGACGGGTTACAATGTTGGAGGGATGTGGTCAGCATTAGTTGTGGAGACGGCAGCATATTTGTCACAGGAAGGTAGTAAGGCCATCTTGTTAGTCATATTAGCCAAATTAGTGGAAGGCATCTTTACACTATGTATGGTTTATTTAGTGATATCAACTGGTGCTCAGGGACCGTTGGCGTTGGCAGCTGTAGTTAGTAATGCTGGTGGGGACCTTATTAGAGATATATTTAATATCGTACTGTTTTGTACTTTCGCCAATACCATGGCTCCTGCCATGCTCGTTAATGCCAGGCAAGTCAGTAGTCTCACAGGATTATCTTTTTGGCCAGCTTTATTGCTATCAGTCAGTATTATATATATAGTCAGCTTTTTAGGATTCGCGTTAATTTTATCAATAATGGGTTACACGGCCTTAGTGATGATTTTATTTATTATTTATACTGCATATTTTTTACATAAATATGGGATGAATCAGCAATAATGTTAGATAGAAGGTAGATAATAAAAAATTCGAGTTAAGTGAGACAACAAGATGCTGATCATTAAATTTATAATAATATTAATTATGCTTTTCGGAATCATGTGTACACTAGCGCCCAAACTGCATGGGACAGTGATTATTTTGATAGCAGCCGGTATATATGCTGTTTTCATTGGTACGAGTGTATTTCCCTTGTGGGTGGCAGCGTGTTTGCTCATGTTGACCTTAGTCGCTGAAGTCGGGGCCAATGGACTGAGAGTCTTTTTGACTCGACATTCTGATGTGTCAAGGACATATAGTGTTGATACCACGGTGTGTAATCTGGCTGGTATTGTGGTTGCTGACGCTTTATTGGGATCGTTAATCGGCATCACGATATGGGAATTATTAGTAGGTAAAACTTTATTCCCGCGGTTGGACAGTATTGGTAAGGTGTTAGTACAATTAATAATAACAGCCATGTTGCGGTTAATTTGCGGAATAATAATGATGATAATTGTAGTGAAGTATATGATGTAAATAGGATAGAGCAATTGAGATACTTGTATTGGTCTTAAGCCTCACTTAGACTATTAAAATCAACTATTCCAAATAGCTGGTGGTAGTATATACACAATTGATGAACTTGAAGAAGTGGGTAGGTGTTAAAGGAGCGTAAGGAAAAACGCTATTTTATATACTACCTCTTTTTTTGTCGACAGATAAGAGGATTATTAGAGTCTTTTCGAGAATAGTATAAATTAATCATGGTGTATATCTTTATTAAAATGGCGAAATGTAAGCCGGAAATATGAATAAATTGAGAGGAAAAGCTACTTAAATAAGGTACCTAAAGTAGTAGAATGTGATGCTTACACCTTTTCAGATAGACTTTTTACATAAACGTGGAATACCAGAGATTGAGATGGAGTCTTTTGTTGAAGCCAATATAATTTCGCTACGGGAACCGACACTTATGAAGGGTATTGAGCAGGCGGGCAAACTTATTGAAAATGCGATTTTAAATAAGCAACGTATTTGTATCGTAGGGGATTTTGATGCGGATGGCATCACGTCAACGGCCATCATGTTGATGGCCTTAACCGAACTCGGTGCCACTCATTTATCTTGGTATATTAATAGCCGTTTCGATTTAGGATATGGTTTTCAAGTTGGTACAATTGATGAAATATTATTAGAGGGATCTGTTGATGTAATTATTACCGTCGATAACG
>Ga0209123_1002230_pt1 | contig 16884 bp, 14 predicted proteins | sample BarGraIncu00431A_FD_184500 | JGI IMG/M metagenome (GOLD analysis project Ga0209123, IMG submission 184500) | Arctic peat soil microbial communities from Barrow, Alaska, USA - Barrow Graham LP Incubations 004-31A (SPAdes) (version 2) | ecosystem: Environmental > Terrestrial > Soil > Wetlands >... | reverse complement strand
GCGACATTCTGGTCGCCACCGGCCGCCTGAGCGCCCCTGACCTGGCCCGCATTCTCATGAGCCAGAAGACCGACAAGCTCCCCTTTGGCGAAGCCGCCATCGCCCTCAAGCTGCTCACCAAGGACGATATCGACTTTGCCCTGAGCCAGCAGTTTGACTACTCTTACCTCAGGGCCCAAGACACCAGCCTGAGCCCCGAGCTGGTAGCCGCCTACAAACCCTTCAGCCGCGTCGGTGAAAACCTGCGCGCCCTGCGCAGCCAGCTGATGCTGCGCTGGTTTAATGGCGACCCCCTGCACAAAGCATTGGCCGTGGTCAGCCCCGGCGCGGGCGAGGGCCGGAGCTTTATTGCTGCCAACCTGGCTATCGTATTTGCCCAGCAAGGCCAGCGCACCCTGCTGATCGATGCCGACCTGCGCACCATGCCACAGCGCAGCCAGCAAGCCCTGTTCAAACTCGACCGCAGCGCAGGCCTGTCGGGCATCTTGGCCGACCGCGCCGGCGTCGAAGCAGCGCACCTGGTGCACGGCCTGCCGGGCCTGGCCGTGCTGCCCGCAGGCGCCGTGCCGCCCAACCCACAAGAGCTATTGGGCCGACCCAGCTTTGGCCAGCTGCTGCAACGGGCGTCCGGGCAGTTTGATGTGATCCTGGTCGACACCCCCAGTGGCAATGACTATGCCGACGCCGAAATCATCGCCGCCCGCGCTGGCGCCGCCCTGATGGTGGCGCGCCAAAATATCACCCTGATCCCCCAAGCCGCCGCCCTGGCCCGCCGCCTGCAAGACAACGGCGTAGCTCTGGTAGGCTCGGTGCTGAACGACGCGTAAGCACCACCGTGACCCCCCGCGCACTACAGCCCTGGCGAGCCCAGATGATGGCTTGGCTGCCCATCATCATCGGGCTGGCTGTGCTGTACATGCCCAGTTTGTTCGACCTGTTCAAAGGCATCTGGAGCACAGACGAGCAACTGCACGGCCCCATTGTGCTCAGCATTTCCATCTGGCTTATTCACGGCAAATGGCACACCATGGCGGCGGTCAGCCAGGGCCAAAAAACCAGCGCCTGGGGTTGGCCTGTGTTTGTCACCGGCCTGCTGCTGTATGCGCTGGGCCGCTCGCAAGACATCCTGATGTTTGAAATTGGCTCTGTCATCTGGCTGCTGGCAGGCCTGATCTTGTTGAACTACGGCACAGCGGCGCTGAAGAGCCAGTGGTTTGCGCTGTTCTTCATGCTCTTCATGGTGCCGCTGCCCAGCGCGGTGGTAGACACCGTGACCATGCCCATGAAAATGGCCGTCTCTTATGTGGCTGCCAATCTGCTGTTTTGGGCCGGCTACCCCATTGCCCGCACCGGCGTGATCCTGCAAATAGGCCAATACATGCTGCTGGTGGCCGACGCCTGCGCCGGCCTGCACACCCTGCTCACGCTGGAAGCCCTGGGCTTGCTGTATTTGAGCGTGGTGCGGCGCGACTCGGCGGTGCGAAACATCGGCCTGGCAATTTTGATCGTCCCCATCTCATTCACCGCCAACGTCATCCGCGTGATGACCCTGACCCTGATCACCTACCACTTTGGCGATGCCGCAGGCCAGGGCTTTTTGCACGGCTTTGCAGGCATGGTGCTGTTTTTAAGCGCGCTACTGCTCATCATCGGGTTTGATACCGCCTTGCAGACGTTTGAGGCGTATCGCCAGCGGCGCTCACCATCGGCGCTGCACGCATGAACATTATGCGTTTCACTACCAAAAACTTGATTTTGATGACCCTTATGGTGCTGGCAGCCCTTTGCGCGCGGGCGTATCGCCCAACCATGCTGCTTGCTGATCAGCGTCCCAAAGTTGAGCTTGAGCAGTTGGTTCCCCGGCAATTTGGCGCCTGGCATGAGCTGCAACAGTCCACCGGACAAATAGTCAATCCGCAACAGACAGCTCTTCTTAAAAAGCTCTATACGCAGACCCTTTCCCGCTCTTACATCAATAGCAACGGTGCCGTAATCATGTTGTCTATCGCCTACGGAAACAATCAAAGTGATGGCATTGCATTGCACTACCCTGAGGTGTGCTATCCGGCACAAGGCTTTCAGTTGCTATCCGCTACCCAAGGCCTACTGGAGACCCAATTTGGCACCCTGCCCGTAGAACGCTTGATGACAAAGCTTGGCAACCGTTTCGAACCAGTGACGTATTGGTCAACTTTGGGCGACAAAGTAGTTCGGAGTGGCACCAACACCAAACTCGCTCAACTGGACTACGGCTTCAAGGGGCTGATTCCTGATGGGTTGATTTTCCGAGTTTCGTCAATTGATGTTGACGCAGCCACGGGGCACGAACTGCAAGCGCGCTTTGTACGCGATTTCGTAGACGCTTTACCAATTGGCGTACGGCTGAGGCTTGCGGGTCTTACTCATTGAACCTCTTTAACGACCAATCCGCCAACACCTTCTAATAGAAAAATGCATGGAATCGCAGTCATTTTTCTACACATTAACTCGATGGCATCTGCCACCTTCTCGTCATAAAGAGCCAGCTCAAATTCAACCATGCCCCTTTTCCGTAATACTGTTCTGATGGCAATGACGACTGCGCTAAGGTTAGCCACCGGTTTTGTGGGATTCGTTTTGATCGCCCGCCATTTGGGCGCAGTTCAGTTCGGCACTCTGACTTACTGGATGACTATATCCTTCCTTGCCGCATTGGTCGTCGGCTTTGGCTCAGGCCCTTATATGCTCAAAGAAATTGGGGCCAATCCACAAATGCGTCAAAGCGTTGTTGGAGGTGTTGGCGCATCAAAAGTGCTACTCACACTAGCGGTTGGTCTGGTTAGTTTGCTTGCAACCCCATTTCTTGGTGACCACGCGGTCATTTATTGGTGCCTACTAATTTCGGCAGTAGCAGATGTTGTCGCCGAGTATGTGTTCTGTGCATTTCGAGGCATGAACGACTATTTGACTGAAGTCTGGTTCTCAACTGCCACTTCATGCATCCACCTCGGGCTGGTCGTACTCACTATCTGGTTAGGCGGTAATTTGGAGCAAGTTGCCGCCACATTTATGTTGTCTCGTGTGTTAGCCGCAGTTGGCGCTGGCGTTAGTTACAAAAAACGCTTTGGAATTTTCGGCATTCGAGAAAACTGGAGAGATTGGAAACACGCCTTGCTCGGCACCAAAGCCTATGCAGCGGATGCTTTTCTCACCAACGTGTACTCGCAAATGGACAGTCTTCTACTTAATCATCTAAGTGGACCAGGAGCACTGGGCATCTATCAAGCAGGCCTTCGTGTCATGCAAGGACTCAACAGCCTCGCGCCCATACTAAGCAACGTCTATTTGCCAAAACTAGCGAATGAACTGAAAAACAATCATGACCACAGCCATACCGCCAGAGTGCTTTACGCGCAATTGGTGGGGTTCGGACTCACAGTGGCACTGCTGTTTGGTCTTTTCAGCACCCCACTAATTGACGCTCTATATGGGCAGTCATTCTCATCCCTCAAGCCGCTGCTACCCTGGTTTGGCGCCTTGTTACTCCTTCGCTTGTTTGCAAGCTATTACGGCATCTTGCTCACAGCATCTGGCCAGCAAGCAACCAGGGCCTGGTCTATTGGCATTTGCCTGGTCATCGTAGTCATTTGCGGCTTTTACCTGATACCTGCCCACGGGGCACTAGGCATGGTGTGGAGTTCGCTCATCGCAACCTTGGCGCTGGCAACAATTTACTTGATGAAAACCCAAAAATCCCACGCAAATCCACGCTGGTCTCCACCCCAATTTATTTTCTCTGCCGCCGGTTTTGTTGTCGTGCTGGCACTGCTCGCGTGCACTTACCTGTCTGCCCAATTTGTATGAACAAAAATAGAACTGTCATCAATATTGGATTGCTTTGGCACTCTTTGTCCTCAGACAACCTTGGCGTGGGAGCACTCACAGAATCTCAGCTGGCCATAGTACGCAGCGCAGCCGAGCGAGCCAAGCTCGACGTTAAATTTACTGTTTTTGGTACTACCGGCAGCAGAACGGGCCTCAACAACATGCCAGGAATCACCATCGGCGATCGCCTGTCGTTCAAACGAATGGCCGTTGGCCAATCTCGTTATCTATCTCAACTAAAAGCTTGCGACCTAGTTCTAGACATTGGGGAAGGAGACAGCTTCACAGATATTTACGGCCTTGAACGATTCCGGATGCAGGCCATCGCCAAAGGGCTGGCGCTCTTGATGGGTAAACCACTCATTCTCAGCCCGCAAACCATCGGGCCTTTCGAAGACAAGCTAACCTCCCGAATCGCCAAAGCACTCATGCGGCGATGCAAGCGCGTCTACGCCCGCGACGTGCTTTCCAGCGCCTACCTGAAAGAACTTGGCATTACCGCCAACGCTGCTGAGGCCATTGATGTCGCGTTCAGGCTGCCCTATGAAGCCGTCAAAATGCAGCCAACCGAAAAAGTGCGAATTGGCATCAACGTGTCTGGCCTACTCTATCGTGGCGGCTACTCGGGCAACAACCAATTTGGGCTCAAAGTGGACTACAAGGCCCTTACTGAGAAGATGTTGGGCTACTTCACATCTAGGACGGACTGCGAGGTACACCTTGTCGGTCACGTCATTACCGATTGGGTTGGAAATGAAGACGATTACAGCGTCTCATTAGAGTTAGCCAAGACTTACCCTGGGGTCATCGTTGCCGAAAAATTCATGTCGCCCAGCGCTGCCAAGGGCTATATCGCCGCAATGGACTACTTTGCCGGAGCACGCATGCACGCTTGCATTGCAGCATTTTCATCAGGTACACCGGTTACCCCCATTGCGTACAGCCGCAAATTTCAGGGTCTGTTTTCAACCCTTGGTTATCAGCAAGTAGTTGACTGCAAAACAGCCACCACGGATGAGGCGCTACAAAGCGTTATTGAAGGCTTTGAAAAACGGCAGCTGCTGCAAATTGCCATCGATACAGGCAACGCTTCAGCCCTGAACAAACTGCAAAGGTACGAAGACTACCTCGTTGAATGCTTGGAGGCTGCCCATGCCGAAAAACGTCATTGAACAAGTAGTGGCTGACGAACTATGTACAGGATGCGGCCTCTGTTCTGGTCACTTCGGGCCGGCAAAAGCAGTGATGGCTATCAACACCAGTGGCTACCTGCGCCCCTTTCCCAAGCTTGATCTCAATAAGCAAGAACAAACAGAATTCAAGTCGTTCTGTCCCGGAATCATGATTGAACTGAAATCACAAACCAAGCAAATACACCAAATCTGGGGTCCGCTGGTCAGTTGCTCCGTCGGTTGGGCAACGGACAGCGAAACACGGCACCAGGGATCTTCTGGAGGCGGCATTTCGGCACTGTTGATCAGCATGATTGAAAGCGGCGCTGCAGACTTCGTCGCCCATAACGGCGCCGACCCAGTGCACCCCTTTCGCAACGTGCTGAAGATCAGCCGAAGCCGTGCCGAGGTGCTGTCTGCTGCAGGCTCCCGTTACAGCCCTTCTGGTCCATTAGCCGGACTAGCTGAAATACTTGCGCAACCAGGCCGTTTTGTCTTCGTTGGAAAACCCTGTGATGCAGCCGCCCTGCGCAGCTATTTAAAGGGACGCCCCCATATCGCCGAACGAGTCGCGGCCATAGTCGCCTTCATGTGCGCAGGCATACCCAGCGAAAAAGGAACCGAAGAAGTTGTCAAAAAACTGGGCGCCAAACCCGCTGACGTGGCGCGCTTCTCGTATAGAGGCAACGGTTGGCCGGGCAATGCCATCGCCACACTGCATGATGGCCGCCAACTTGAAATGGACTACGCAAGCTCGTGGGGCAACATACTCAACAGGCACCTTCAGTTCCGCTGCAAGATTTGTCCAGACGGAACGGGCGAGTTTGCGGACCTAGTCTGTGCAGATGCCTGGTATGGCAAAGACGGCTACCCAGACTTTGCTGAGCAGGCTGGCCGTTCACTCATTCTGGCAAGAACGGATCAAGGCCAAACTCTTCTAGAAGCAGCTGTTGCCACCAGCCACTTGAAACGTGAAGACTGCCCCGTTGAAGATATTTCACTGATGCAGCCCTATCAGGAGAGTCGCAAACGTCTACTTGTTTCACGACTTGCCGCACTCTTTCTGCGCCGTGGTCGCATTCCAAAATTCAAGGGAATGCGCCTTATACGCTCTGCAATCGGCATAGGGCCATCAGTGCATTGGCGTAATTTCATTGGGACAATTCGAAGAATTCCATCGCAAGGAAAGTCATAAATATGCTGTCCAAATTTTCACGTCACCGCATGGAGTTGGTCCAGCATACCAGTCAAGACAGCTAGTAACTGAGTTAGGGGTTTTTCGATGAGCACTATCAATTCACAGCACTCTGCACGCGGTACTAAATCACTCGCCTCGCCATCGATCATCCTGATTGCGGTTGCGGCAGTTGTCGCTGGCTTGTCTGCTGCAATTGTTCCCTGGTGGCTGCTTGTCATTTTTTTCGTCCTGCCGGCACTTGGTTTCGTCGCTACCGTTTGGCCTTATCTCGGTTTGCTCGGCTTGGTATCGCTTATCGCTGGTATTGTTCCATCAGAATGGCTGCCGCAGATAAGCGTCGGGTCAGGCAAATTACTAGGCACCGACATGGCGCTGGGTACTCTCCTTGGTCTTGTGATACTAAAAGCGCTCTTCAATGGCAACGAAGTGTTAAAAGCCGCTAGGCCTTATCTCATACCCATACTGCTTTTCTTGGCGAGCATTCCACTATGCTCCGCTGTTGGCTTCGTGTTTTTCCACACTGAAGCCAGGGAAGTACTAAACGAAGCCAGAGTGCAAGTCTATTGGTTAGTGTTCTTCCTGCCGATATATTTTTTAGCCCGATCTACTGACTTGAATCGCGTTGCCTGGGGCCTTGTCGTGGTCGGGGTAACACTGGCGGCCATGGTTGTTATCCAGTTCGCTTTTGGCGTTCACCTACTGGAAAATGGGCGAATGGAAGATCTGCGCACCATGGGTGCGACCTACACCAACGTAACACGCAGCACTGCCGGCGGTGCGATATATCTAATAATTTTCGCCATGTATTTCCTTGTCGCCCGCCTGCTGACGAAATCCCTGCACCCGCTCATTGTCTTGCCGCTGGTTGCGATTCTGGCAGCAGGGATTTTGGCGACCTTCGGGCGCGGCATCTGGCTGGCGAGCGCTGTCGGGTTGTGTGGCATCGCTTGGCATCTCGGCGGCCTTCGTGCGCTACAGAAGCTCGCGATGGTTATGCTGGTTGGGGGCATGATGGGGATTGGAAGCCTTGCCACGTTCAACCCTGCCGTCATCGACGCCACCTTCGAACGATTTACCAGCACGTTCTCGGAAGGCAATGAAAAAACTTCACTCGGTGAGCGCTTCGAAGAAAATGGGTTTGCCATCAAGAAAATTGCTTCCAGTCCGCTTTTCGGGATCGGGTTTGGTACGCCCTACAAACCGCGCCTCGATCCGGGGGTCGACTGGAAACAAGTACGCTACATTCACAACGCCTACCTTGGTTTGTGGATGAAACTTGGCCTCCTTGGGCCCATCGCTGCCACATGGCTCACGGTAATCGTATTTCGACGCGCCAAAAGGTTACTACTTATTGACACGCTTCAACCGCAATATCGTGCATTTGCAACCGCCTGTCTCGTTTCTTTTTTTGTACCCGTTGTGACAAGCTTTACTCAGCCTGAGTGGTTGACATCGTTAGGGGTTTCATTCTTTGCCCTCATGGCTGGGCTCTTAGCGGTGCTTGAATATCACGCCCATCCCACTGAAAAGGTGACGACATGACCGTCGCAATCATCCTGGTCAACTGGAATGGCTGGCAGGACACTATCGAGTGCCTGGAAAGTGTCTTTCGTCTTGACTATCCTAGTTTTCAAGTAATCGTTGTCGACAATTCATCGAGCGACGGATCCATCAAGCACATCAAAGAATGGGCCGCAGGACAGCGATACGTGGCGACTACCGGGGGGCCACTGGACAGGTTCACCATCCCGCCTGTGTCGAAGCCCATAGACATCTGCGAATACAACAAGGCTGAGGCTGAAACCGCGTGCAGTACCGTAGACGCTGCCCGCCTCGTGTTGATCAACAGCGGCAGCAATCTGGGCTTTGCAGGGGGAAATAACGTCGGGTTGCGTTATATGTTAGGTCGTCCGGGGTTTGATTTTGCTTGGCTGCTCAATAACGATACCGTCGTTGAACCGACTGCGCTAACCGCAATGGTGCAGCGTAGCCGCGCGGCCCCTTCGGCTGGCATCGTCGGTTCTACCCTGCTCTTTTACAGAGATCCAGAGATGGTGCAGGCCTATGGCGGTGCCACCTTCAACCGATGGACAGGCCGTGCAAGGCCATTGGGAATTTTGACTAGGCGGCGTAATCTCGACCCTGAAACTGTGGCCCATATAGAGCGGTCAACCGCATACGTCGTTGGTGCCTCAATGCTTGTGACGATCTCGTTCCTTGTTGACGTTGGACTGATGGAAGAATCTTACTTTCTTTACTATGAGGAGCTCGATTGGGCGAGACGTGGGCACCCTCGATATCAGGTGGTTTACGCACCATCAAGCATCGTCTATCACAAGGTCGGCAAGTCGGCGGGAACAGAATCGCTATTCTCACTGCACTACTTCTACCGCAGCCGTATTCGTTTCATGCGCAAGCACTATCCGGCATGTGTGCCTAGCGCCTATCTTGTGATGGCCTGGGACGGGCTGAAGGCACTCATAAAGGGGCGTCGCGCGGAAGTTACTGCAATTTATCGTGTAATCCGTCACCCCGCGTCACTGCCACAGGTTTCCCCACGTCCAGCGGCCGCGGTATATCAATCTAAGTAAATTTCCATGCGCATAACACTGATTGCACTGCATTTTTCTGAATACTCCTGCCGCCTTGCTGTTGCCCTGGCGCAGCAACATGACGTGCAACTGATACTCAGCGCGCCAAATGTGGCTGCGGAACTGGAAGATGAATTCGACGTGTTGCAAGCCCACCCGCGGCTAACAGTTGTCTTACTTCAGCATAGTAGATCCCCAGCACTTTATTTGAGGAATGCCGTCCGTCTTGTGACTGGCATCAAACGCTTTAACCCCGATGTTATTCATTCCCACGAAGATCCAAAAGATTACTTAGTCTTCGCATTAGCACTCCTGAAGCGGCACTATTGCTTCGTAATGACAGTCCATGACCCGATCCCGCATACCGGTGGTGATGCTACTGCCCATTACCGGACTCGCCAAGGCTTTTATCAGCGCTTACTTCGCGGATGGTGCGATGCGGCCATTACCCACGGTGAGCAACTTCGGAGGGATCTTGTTGCAAGCGCGCCGAACCTCTCAGGACGTGTTGCGAATATTCCTCACGGGCCGTTGGGGTCGACTCATATTTCGACGAAAGAGCCTGATCCGGGGGCGTTGCTGTTCTTTGGCCGTATCAATGCATACAAAGGTTTGCGGTATTTTGTTGCCGCAATACTACAACTGCGGGTACAGGGATATGCAGTAACGGGCATCATCGCTGGCAGAGGCGAGGATCTCGCACCCAACCGGGCGGTTATCGAGGCAAATGACTGCTTTGAACTACATGAAGAATTTGTGTCGCGGGCTAAGCTGCACGAGTTTTTTGGCCGTGCACAGTTAGTTGTCATGCCTTACACGGATGCCACGCAGAGTGGCGTGGCGGCGATGGCCATGGGCTTTGGTCGGCCGATGGTTGCAACTCGTGTTGGTTCAATTCCAGAAATGGTCAGAGATGGCACGACTGGCCTGCTAGTTGCCCCGAAAGATGCGAGTGCACTCGCCGATGCAATCAGCACCTTACTAAGCAACCCCGCCCTCTATGCGCAGCTGGCTGGGAACATAAGGACGGCCTGTGCGGGTGAATTCAGTTGGGCCAGCATCGCCGCCTCGACAACCAGGGTTTACTCCGACGCAATTACATCCAGAACAAGACAAATACCCTCAAAGGGTTTGACTCAGAACTTTGAGCAAAGAAAAGAGGATCACCAATGATTGTTCGTTTCCATGCGGTCGCCAACTGGCTTTGGCGCATGCACATACCGCTTATTCCATGGCTGATCAAGGTCTTTTACCGCATAGCTTTCGGTGTCGTATTGCCGCCATCGGTCCGATTGGGTCGCGGTGTGATTCTTAGCTACCAGGGTTTGGGTACAGTAATCCACAAAGATGCTGTGATCGAAGATCGGGCGGTGATATCCACCGGTGTCACCATCGGCGGGCGCGGCGGTCGAACGGGTGCACCAGTTATATGCGAAGGTGCATTGATCGGTACGGGCGCCAAGGTTTTGGGACCGATCACCGTGGGAAAATTTGCGTCGGTCGGTGCAAACTCCGTCGTTATCCAGGATGTCCCGCCGTATGCGGTGGTGGTCGGCGTGCCGGCAAGGTTGGTGCGTATCAATCGCCCCGAAGACATCCCCGACTATTCCAACTATTGACGCTTCGCCCCGCAAATGAAAGACCGTTTCATCGTCATGCTCGGCACTGACTTTTCGTCGCCCGGCGGTATCACCGCTGTGGTGCGGGCTTACGCCGAGGGCGGACTTTTCGCGCGTTGGCCGGTGCGTTTTCTACCAACCTATCGCCTCAACACTGTCGTTGACAAGCTGTCGACGGCGGCCGTGGCCCTGCTTCGTTTTTCCGGCTGGCTGCTGGCTGGCCGCGTTGCGGCAGTGCATGCACACACTGCTGCGCGAGGTAGTTTTTGGCGTAAATCAGCCTTTCTGCTGCTGGCCAGGGCAACGGGTGCCAAGACGATCCTGCATCTGCATGACGGGACTTTTCCGAGCTATTACCAAGAGCGTTGCGGGCCGTTGGCGCGCTGGGCGATACGCGCGGTGCTTGCGCGTATGGACCGGGTGGTGGCACTGTCGCCGGGGTGGGCGCTGCGCATCAGCGAAATCGAGGTGCGGGCGCACTTGGTGGTGATTGCAAACCCAGTGGTAGCACTTGCCGTACCCTGTCGACCCCGCGATGGCCAGGTGCTGTTTCTCGGCCGTCTTTGGCGGGACAAAGGGATTTTTGATCTGCTTGATGCCGCCGCCTTGGTCGTCAAGGCGACCCCGGCGGTGAAGTTCATCTGCGCGGGCGACGGCGATATCCCTGCACTGCAAGCACTGGTCAACCATAAGGGCATAGCCAGTAACTTTGAGTTTCTGGGCTGGGTTGACGGTGCTGAGAAAGATGCCCTGTTGGCGAGCACTGCCGTCTTTGTTCTGCCATCGTACTTCGAGGGGCTGCCCATCGGTATGCTGGAAGCGATGGTGAATGGCATCCCGGTGGTTGCGAGCACCGTCGGTGGCATTCCTGAGGCGCTGGGGCCTGATGCCGGTATTCTGGTCGCACCAGGCGATGTTGCAGGCCTGGCGGCAGCCCTGATACGGTTGCTTGACAACGCATTGTTACGCGAACAAATGGGCCAGGCAGGCCGCCTGCGCGCATCGCGTGAATTCGCGCGCGATGTGATTCTTGACCGGGTTGGTGCGCTCTATCTGGAACTTGAGTTGTTGCCGACGGTGGATGTAGCGGGAAATACAAGAAAGATAGCGGTATAGAAATATGTGTGGAATTGTTGGGATGCTCTTAAGTTCTGATAGTCGCAATGGTGCAGCCATCGCGACCACGATCGCCGCAATGGCGAAAACAATTGCGCATCGCGGCCCCGACGATCAAGGGGTGTGGTGCGATGCGCCTGCGGGCATTGGCCTGGGGCAGCGGCGGCTATCGATTGTCGACCTGTCGCCAGGCGGCCATCAGCCAATGATCTCAGCGGACGGCCGCTTTGTCGTGGTCTTCAATGGCGAGATATACAACCATCTGGAATTGCGCGCGGAACTTGAAGCTGTCGGCGCCCGCTTTCGCTCCAGTAGCGATACGGAAGTGTTGCTGGAGGCAGTGGCCCGCTGGGGTGCCGTGGCCACTTGCAAACGCTTGCTGGGCATGTTCGCCTTCGCAGTTTGGGATAAGCAGGAACGCCGCCTTTGGCTGGCCCGCGACCGCTTGGGCAAAAAGCCACTTTACGTTTATCGGGATGGGTCAGGCAACGTGGCCTTTGGTTCGGAGCTAAAGGCTTTGTGGCAGTTTCCCGGGTTTGCACCGACCATCGACCCGGTAGCGCTTGGCGAATACTTCCGGTACTCCTACGTCGCGGATCACCTGTGCATCTTCAAGGAAGTAACCAAGGTGATGCTGGGGACCGTGCTTGAGATTGCGTCGGCAACGCCGACCCAAAGCCATTGCTATTGGTCTCTCGCCAAAGTGGCTGCGCAGGGTTGTGCGTCACGCATTGCTGACATGGGTGAGGCAGAGGATTCGCTATTGGTGCTGCTGCGCGATGCCACGCGCCGCCGAATGCTGGCAGATGTACCACTTGGTGCATTCCTTTCAGGCGGCATTGATTCCGGGTTGGTGGTGTCGCTGATGCAGGAGGCCAACTCCAACCGCGTTCGCACGTTTTCCATCGGGTTTCGTGATGCCGCGTATGACGAGGCACCGGTGGCTGCAGCGGTGGCGCGTCACCTGGGTACCGATCACACAGCGATTTACGTGACCGATGCCGATGCGCAAGAAGTGGTGCCGACGTTGCCCGACATGTTTGACGAGCCTTTTGCCGATGCATCCCAAATTCCGACCTATCTGCTGGCAAAACTCACCCGCAATGATGTAACCGTGGCCCTAACGGGGGACGGCGGCGACGAGTCTTTTGGCGGCTACCTGCGTTACCGAAACCAGTACGGGCTGGTGGGCAGCATGTGTGCTTTGCCAAAGCCAATGCGCCAGGTCATCGCGAGCGGCATCCAGGCTGTTCCGGCAGGTGTTTGGAACGGTATGGCGGCGATGATTCCGAACCGGCGCCGGCCACGCTTCATCACATCCAAAGTTTCCAAGGTAGTGCGGGCGATGCAGCTCGATAGTGCAGCGGAGCGCGGCAAGGCCTATCTTTCTTTTTGGTATCCAGCGGAAATTTTGCGCGGCGAATCGCGCGACACTCGGCCTGACCCTTTTGCATGCCCGCCTTGCATTAGTAGTGAACCCTCAGAATCAATGCAGTATTGGGAAAGCCGCCATTACCTTCCTGGCGACCTTCTGGCCAAAGTTGACCGGGCGACCATGGCGGCATCGTTGGAAGCACGCTCGCCGTTGCTCGATCACCGTGTGGTTGAACTGGCGTGGCGCCTGCCACCAGATATGAAGGCAAGCCCGGTAGCTACCAAACGCGTTCTGCGCAATTTGCTGTACCGCTACGTGCCGCGCGAAATGGTTGATCTGCCCAAACAAGGGTTTTCGGTGCCCATCGGCACTTGGATGACCGCTGGCTTGCGTAATTGGGTGGAGTCGGTGCTGGACTATGGTCGTAACAGCACCAGCGAGTTGTTGAATTGGCCGGTCATTGATGCCGCGTGGCAAAGCCACCTGGCAGGCAAACTCGGCTATGTGGAAAAACTTTGGATTGTGGTCATGTTCTGTGCCTGGCATCAACGCTGGATGGGACCGGGCCGTGGGAGTGCTTCGTGATGGGTAAGAAGATACTGGCGATAGCGTCCGGTGGTGGGCATTGGGTGCAAATGCGCCGCCTGCGACCGGCATTCGAGGGCCTCGCTGTGACGTTTGTCAGTGTGAAATCGGAATACGCCGAGGATTTTCCTAGTTACAACTTTCTAACGGTACGAGATGTCAATCGGTGGGACCGATTTGGGTTCATCGTTCTCACAATGCAATTGTTGCGAATTCTGTGGCGGGAACGTCCGGACATCGTGCTGACGACGGGCGCGGCACCAGGTCTACTCGCAATAATATTGGCCAAATTGACTTTGCGTTCGAGAACCATATGGATAGACAGCATTGCCAACTGTCAGCAGATGTCTGGTTCGGGCCGGGTGGCGCGTCACTTTGCTGACGTTCGTCTTACCCAGTGGCCTCACTTAAAGCAACAGGATGGGCCGGATTACTGGGGGGCGGTGCTGTGATTTTCATTACTGTCGGCTCAATGCTACCTTTTGATCGACTGATTCGTGAGGTTGACTCATGGGCACAGGGTTCCGGTCGAAACGATCTATTCGCGCAGATTGGCAACGGCGAATATCAGCCTCGAAACATGCCGTGGGTGCGTACGTTGGCACCAAGCGAGTTTGGTGAAAAAGTACGCTCGTCATCACTTTTGGTCTCGCACGCGGGTATGGGTACCATTCTCAGTGCCATGGAAGCTGGGAAGCCGATTGTGGTCCTGCCACGCCGTGTCGCGGATCGTGAGGTTACAACAGACCACCAAGTGAATACAGCGTCATGGTTGAAGGACAAGGCCGGCGTGTTCATTGCGTCAACCGAGGGCGACTTGCCTGACGCAATCACCACTGCGTTAAGTTCGCACCACAATGACTTGACCCGGATTCACGAATACGCGCCTGAAGAGTTCACTGCGAAAGTCAGAAAATTCCTCTTGGAATAAATTGTGCTTGCCCAACAAATAAGTTGAACCTTAGAGTGACTGTGGCAATGAAATGAATCCCATCGATCTACACCGCGTGCCGCGTCGCCCTGCATCTTCAGACGCTTCGAGATGGGCGGTTATTCGGCAGCGACTCAGGTCACTATTGCTTGGTGGGGCAGCAATCGTATCCTTCAATTGTTACGGAAGTGAACCATACAAGTGGATCGATTCATCTGGCATAGTGCATCTGGACGATGTAACGGCCGGATCAGTCGCAATGTCGGGCTCTGAAATTCACTACGCTGGCGCTTCGCCAACTCATGCATTTACCGCCATGGAGCCATATGAAATCAACATCATGGGTGCTTTGGTGACGAGTAAGCTCGGCGGGAAAGCCCGTACCCACGACTTCAGCGGTGCCACGTCATTTGTCAATCCGCAAAGCGGTGCCCCCGATCCTGCGGTTATTCAGGGTTGGGACGGTACAGCGAATACGTCAGTGAATCTGGCAAGCGTTCAGATCTCCAATGCAGGACTCCCTGGTCGCGTCGACAAGCGAAATAACTTGACGATGATTCGGTATAACGCCAGCGATGGCATTACGGGTGGAACGTGCAGAACTCAACTCGTTAGTTATCCAATTCCTCCAAGAACTCATGTGCGTTGGGAGTTGGTTGTCGCCTTTGGTGCCGCCGATATGGAGAACTCATGGGTCCTAACGCCACCAAAGCAGAGTCCGGTCCTATTTTGGGAAGTCAAGAGCCCATCCGGAGGAAACCCGTCATTGTCGGCTGTTGTGGATACGGATCCCAGTGCACAATCCCAATACCTGATGCTGACCTTTTACCAAAAAGGTGGCAAGGCACCTGCCATCGCCCCGATAGCTCAAGTCTCAAAAATTCCCCGCACCACAATGATCCCGATCGTCATCGAAGCGTTCCTCGACGAAAGGGAACGGATTGACGGTGGTAAAGGTCGTGAGCGGATTTGGGTGAACGGGACGATGATCGCGGATGTGCAAGGGCCGACGTTGACATGGGGACCTGGTGAACATCGTTGGGTTCTTGCTGAGTATTTGTATCGGGAACCGCAACCGTACGTGTTCACACGAGCTTCGTTCTGGACAACCGCGCGAATGATGGTTTTCCCATAAACAGATTGCAAGCTATCGGTGCAAAACCCGCAGTCTGTCGGGAAGCATTTTTTTGACCGTATTGTGGCTAGTTCTATGGCCCAGACTTCTTGCATCACTATCCGCGAGAACACCGAAAGCCCGGTCACTGTGGATGAAGGCTAAGACGTGCCGGTGGGCACGGACCCAGTGCGCATTGTGGTGCTGGCCAAAGAGCTGAGCAATTAATTGGGGGCTGACTCCAATTGGCTTGCTATTTATTCAGTAGCTTCTCACGCCCAGTTTACGGGGGCTAGAGGCCTAAAATGCTTGTAACTTTTGCCGCACCGACAAGCCGTGTACGGGTATCGCTGTAGTAACCGTGGGCATATTTAATTTTTTTAGGGAGTTTTAATGACAACAATTGCAGTTATCGGCCTGGGCTACGTGGGCCTGCCACTGGTCATCGAATTTGGCAAACACACCCGCACCATCGGGTTTGACATTGCCACCGCCAAGGTGGAATCGTGCCTGCGCGGGGTAGACCCGTCGCGCGAGTTGACGGATGCAGAGATGCAGGCATCTCTGTACGCCGAATACACGGCCGACCCCACCCTGCTGGGCCAGGCCGACATCATCATCGTGGCCGTGCCCACGCCGGTGGACAACGCGCACATTCCAGACTTCACGCCGCTCATTGGGGCCAGCAAGTTTGCCGGTGCCAACCTGAAAAAAGGGGCCATCGTGGTGTACGAGTCCACCGTGTACCCCGGCGCGACTGAAGAAATTTGCATCCCGGTGCTGGAACAGGCTTCTGGTCTGAAGTGGCAGCAGGACTTTTTTGTGGGCTACTCGCCCGAGCGCATCAACCCCGGCGACCGCGAGCACACGCTCACCACGATTCTGAAAGTGGTGTCTGGCGACACGCCTGAAACGCTGGAGAAAGTGGCCGCCATGTACGAGCTGGTCGTCAAGCCCGGCGTGCACCGCTGCAGCAGCATCAAGGCGGCAGAGGCTTGCAAGGTGATCGAGAACACCCAGCGCGACCTGAACATTGCCCTGATGAATGAGCTGGCCATCATCTTTGAGAAGATTGGCATTGACACCGCTGAGGTGCTGAAGGCGGCGGGGACCAAGTGGAACTTCTTGAAGTTCAGCCCCGGCCTGGTGGGCGGCCACTGCATTGGCGTGGACCCGTATTACCTGACGCACAAGGCCGAGATGCTGGGCTACCAGCCGCAGGTGATTCTGGCCGGGCGGCGCATCAATGACGGCATGGGCAAATACATTGCCGAGCAGACCATCAAGCAGATGATCAACTCCGGCAGCTACATCAAAGG
>Ga0209123_1002228_pt1 | contig 16893 bp, 14 predicted proteins | sample BarGraIncu00431A_FD_184500 | JGI IMG/M metagenome (GOLD analysis project Ga0209123, IMG submission 184500) | Arctic peat soil microbial communities from Barrow, Alaska, USA - Barrow Graham LP Incubations 004-31A (SPAdes) (version 2) | ecosystem: Environmental > Terrestrial > Soil > Wetlands >... | reverse complement strand
GTGCATTTTTTCGGGAAGTCCGCCTACATTGTGGTGCGATTTAATCACCGTTCCGGTAATGGAAAGTGATTCAATAATATCAGGATAAATGGTGCCCTGAGCCAGCCATTTTACATCTTTAATTTTGTGAGCTTCTTCGTCGAATACATCAATAAATCCGCTGCCTATGATTTTACGTTTTTTTTCCGGATCAGAAACCCCGGCCAATGCTGAATAAAAACGATCTTTTGCATTTACTCCGATAACGTTCAATCCAAGATGTTCGTAATCTTTCATCACGTTTTCGAATTCATTCTTGCGAAGCAAACCATGATCTACAAAAATACAAGTCAGGTTTTTGCCAATGGCTTTGTTGAGCAAAACGGCTGCTACCGATGAATCGACACCACCCGAAAGACCCAGAATTACTTTGTCGTTGCCAAGTTGTGCTTTCAGTTCGGCTACCGTAGATTCTACAAACGAAGCCGGTGACCAATCGCGTTTACAACCGCAGATGTTCAGGAAGTTTTCCAGAATTTGTGTTCCATCGAGTGTGTGGAAAACTTCCGGGTGAAATTGTACGCCCCAGGTTTTTTCACCGTCAACTTTAAATGCCGCAAGTTCTACATCATCAGTACTGGCAATTTTCTTGAAACTTTCAGGAATTTTGGTAATGCTATCGCCGTGAGACATCCATATCTGAGAACCCAGTTGAATGTCTTTTAAAAGTTCATCGTTACCATCAATCACGGATAAATTAGCGCGACCATATTCACGTGAACCGGCCGATTCTACAGTGCCACCCGAAGTGTAAGCCATGAATTGTGCGCCATAACAAATTCCCAATACCGGAAATTTACCACGAATAAGACTCAAATCGGTTTTGAAAGCTGTGGGATCGTATACAGAATAAGGACTCCCGGATAGAATTACACCTTTGATGTCATCGGTTTGCTCTGGAAACTTATTGTAAGGTAGAATTTCGCAGTATTCATTCAATTCGCGCAAACGACGACCAATCAATTGTGTCGTTTGAGAACCGAAATCGAGGATAATTATTTTTTCCAACATATATTTTAGAGTAAATGCGTTTAACTGTTGATTTGAGATGTAATGAAAAGTTGCGCAAAAGTACGAAAAATGTGAAGTATGTGCAAGAGTTGAATTTGCATTTTATTTTATAGACAACGATATAAACTATTACATCTCCCTGTCCATTATTTTGACCAGAGTTAACCCCACTATGGTTATGGAACCTGTAAAAATAAAAGCTATACCGGGTGAAATACTCCACAGTGTACCTGTCAGAGCAGCTCCTAAAAATGATCCAAAATACTGTAAACTGACCATAATTCCATTTCCTTTTCCCCGCTGGCGGTTACCCAGGTGCTTGTTGAGCAACATGGGAACTATGGTCGTTATGGAGAATGAACCTGTCATAAGTAATACTGTCCCTATAATTATAGTTGGGAGTGTTTGAAAATATAAGAACCCAAAACCGATACCCTGCAATAGGTAAAGTCCATAAAGTAGTTGTTTTCCTTTCCCTTTTGAAGCTTGTTGCGACAGTATTTTCAGCAGCAAAATGGCAATCAGAATAGCCGGAGTCAGGACTAGCCACATCTGATTTGTTTCTAACATGCCTTTCAGCAAGAGTGGTATCATAAAGAAAAAAGACATCATCAACAGGTTATTCACCGTAAGCATTAAGCCACTGGTAAAGGTTCTCTTATTCAGTACTGATTTTTCTTTTTGTTCATTCTGATGTTTTTGACGTTGTGCCGGAGTTGTTTGTTTTGTATCGAACAATACCCAAACCAAGCAGATAGAAATCATCACTGCAGCAAGAATAAACATTTGACTTACACCCAAAAATATATGAACCAGTGGACCTACAACAAATGACAGCATATTAAATGCAGCCAGCATTGCCCCAAGTTTAGTTAATGCTTTATCTCTCTCTTGCTCTTCGGAAACTGATGAAATCCAGGAATAACCCACAGTTACAATAGCTCCGCTACCCTGCAAGGCGCGTGAGAAAATGAGCCAATAAATATTGGTTGAGTATGCCGCTGCCAATAAACCTGCGATAAGCATCAACAATCCTGCAACAAGCATTTTCTTGTATCCGATACGGTCACTTAACATCCCAAAGGGAATTTGAAGGATAGATTGTGTCAGTCCAAAAATTCCAAGTGCATAACCAGTAAGCCATGGAGCTCCACCTTTTAAATTTAATGCGTAAACAGATAAAAATGGAATGATGATGGACATGGAAAACAAACGCATCCCAAGAGTGATGGAAATCACATTCGTTAGGTGAGTTGTAGAGTTTTTAGTCATTTCTAAATGCAATTAATAATTCAGTGAGTCCGACTCACATTACTTCATCAACAACGAGCTATCGCCATAACTCAAAAATCGAAATTCATGAGACATTGCGTAATTGTAGATCTCTTTCCAGTTGCCGTCAACAAATGCTGAAACGAGTAAGAGCAAGGTGCTTTTGGGTTGGTGGAAATTGGTGATTATACCATTTACTACGCGAAACACGTAACCCGGTTTAATCATTATTTGCGTTTCGGCTTGCAAAGACAAGAGTTTATTTGTGTCCAAATAATTCAGGATATTTTGCAATGCATCGAAGGTGGAAAGTTCACGTTGAACTTCATAAGGCATCCATTGCTGAATATGAAAATCAGTATTCGTTGGGTTGTTTTGTAATTTTACCCCGATATAATACAAGCTTTCCAGAGTTCGCACTGAAGTTGTGCCCACCGCAATCACATTTCCAAGCTTCTGTTGTAAATGTTCGATGGTGCTGCGGTGAACCGAAATAACTTCGGTGTGCATGTGGTGCTCGGTAATATCGCGTTTTTTTACCGGTTGAAAAGTTCCTGCTCCAACGTGCAAGGTCAATTCTTCCGTTTCAATATTCTTTGTTTTCAAGCTTTCGAATACCTCCGGAGTAAAATGCAGTCCGGCAGTAGGTGCAGCCACCGAACCTTTTATTTTAGAATAAACTGTTTGATAAGTGGTAAGATCGCTTTCTTCTGTTTTTCTATTTAAATACGGTGGAATTGGGAGCTCGCCGGCTTTTTCCAGTATGTCGGCAAAATGAATCCCGGCATTATCCCAACTGAAACGAATTGTGTGTGTATTATCTTCTGTTTGGAGTAAATTTACAATGAGAGTACACGTTTTTCCATCAATTTCTACTGCTTTGCTGAGCATTCCTTCTTTCCATTTTTTGAGGTTCCCTACCATACATTTCCACTCACATTCTGCAGTTGAACCGAGCGATTGTGCATAGTCGGCAGGCGTAAGTGGTTCCAGGCAAAACACTTCAATGCGTGCTCCGGTTTCTTTATAAAAAATAAGCCGGGCCTGAATAACGCGGGTGTTGTTGTACACCAACAAACTGTTTTGCGGAAGGAATTCGGCAATATGGACAAATGTGCTTTCGGAGATAGAAGCATTTTTATAAACCAGCAATTTTGAAGCATCACGGCTATGTAAGGGGAATTTCGCAATACGTTCGTCGGGTAGCGGATAATCGAATTCGTCGATGTATAAGGGTTGGTTTTCTTTCGGTTCGTTCACAAGGATGGAAATTAGTTTCACAGTGCAAAAATACGAAAAATACGGTGGGAAACAGCGCAAATTGAAATGAGAGAAGTTTGAGAAACAAATAACGGCTTTAATCTTTATAAAACCTTTATACATACCTAAAATATCTTTATGTCAACTTTATAAGAATTGAATGACCTTTGTATTCGGTGATGTCGGTTCTTTTTCAGACTATAAAACCATGATAATTTGGCGGAAATGAAGAGAATTTCAATTGATCATTTTTGTACAGGTCATAATGTCGGATAATAATTATTACCGTAAATGTTTCAAAAAGAAAGTTGTAATCAATAAATATTTTTAATTTTGTACCATGAAGAATTCAATTGAAGAGCTCATTTCCCGTTTGGAAATGGAAAGGACTCAATGTTTCAGATTAATGGATAATTTGCCAACTAATAATGATAAATCGCAAGAGTTTATACTCGTAGGAAAGGTTCTGGCTTTCAATTTTTGTATCGAAGAGTTAGCATGCCTGATTGAGCAAAATCTAAAAAGTACGGAACACAAAAAATAAAATATGAAACTACAATATTTCAATCAAAGTTTGCTCAAACAGTTTATTATTAGTAACCTGTCGGTTATATTTGTAGCTTTGGTTTGTTATATCAGTGTCGATTTTATAGGTTACCGCAGTGTTGCTTTATTGTTGCTGGCTACTGTTTCCATTCTGGCTATTTTTTTCTCGCTGTATCCGGTATTGATGGCAGCCGGCATGAGTGCTTTGATATGGGATTTCTTTTTTATACCTCCACATCTTACTTTTCAAGTCCGCAGTTCGGAAGATATTCTACTGTTGATGATGTATTTTGTTATAGCTTTGATTAACGGTGTTTTTACATCCAGAGTCAGACAATTTGAACAGCATGAACGCCAAAAAGAGGAACGCCATAACACGATTAAATTATATAAGACTCTTTTCGATTCGCTTTCACACGAGTTACGGACACCAATCGCCACTATCGTGGGTGCATCGGATAATTTGATGCAAAAAGAATCGAACATTTCCGACTCGGATAAAGCGGAGTTAGTTGGTCAAATCTCGGTTGCAGCATTTCGATTAAACCGTTTGATTGATAATTTATTAAATATGCAACGGCTTGAATCGGGAATGCTGAAGATAAAACCGGACTGGTGCGAAATAAGCGAATTGATAAATAATCCGTTAAACTGGCTGGAAAAAGAATTGGCGACTCACAACCTGCAAATTGATATTCAGGAAGATTGTCCGATTGTAAAATTGGATTCAGGTCTTATTGAACAAGTGCTGTTCAACGTACTGCATAATGAAACCTTGTACACACCGGCTGATTCAACTATTTCGGTAAAGGTAACTTACGAAAACAATCGAATAAAAATAGTGATATCAGATAACGGTAATGGCTTTACGGACGAAGATTTGCAAATGCTGTTTACCAAGTTTTATCGCTCAGGAATGAAAGTTGCCGGTGGAACAGGTCTTGGCTTATCGATAGTAAAAGGATTTGTGGAGGCTCATGGTGGAACTGTAAAAGCTGAAAATAATGTTCCCCGGGGAGCTAAGTTTACGATCGAGATTCCAACCGAGACTTTGAAAATGGATGATTATCTGAGCTTTTCGGATGCAAATATAAATACGGTCGACAGAGAATAATAATAAAAGAATTCAAGCATATAAAACAAGTCCTAAATATGGATGCAAAACAAACTATTCTGATTATTGATGATGAAATTCAAATACGCAGGTTACTTGAAATAACATTAACAGCAAAAGATTATAAAACCATTGAGGCCGATAATGGGAAAGATGGATGCGCTATGGCGGCATCATATAATCCGGCGTTAATCATCCTTGACCTTGGGTTGCCGGATCAGGATGGTCTTGATGTTTTGAAAAAATTGCGGGAGTGGTTTACCAATCCGATTATTATTTTATCGGCAAAAAATTCGGAAGAAGATATAATTAAAGCCCTTGACCGTGGCGCAAATGATTATCTGACTAAACCATTCAGAACAGGTGAGTTATTAGCCCGAATCAGGGTGGCTAACCGTCAGAATTCGCGGCAGCAGGAAGCCACACTGGTATTTGACAATTTGACTATCGACCTGGATAAACATTTAGCTTACAAGAATGATGAAATAATTAAATTGACTTCCACGGAATATACATTGCTGGCTTTAATGGCTAAAAACGAGGGTCGTGTATTGACACATACTTATATTCTGAAAGAAATATGGGGATACGGTTATACCGAACAAACGCAGTATTTGAGGGTTTTCATTGCACAGCTTCGTAAAAAGATAGAAGATGATCCATCCAAACCAAAATTGTTGATTACAGAATCAGGAATCGGGTATCGGTTTAGTGGAATATAGAAGCATCTGTTTAAAAAAATTGCATTGGAAGGCAGTGAGGTTTTTAATTCTAATAGTATTCGGAGTCAAATATGTGAAATTAAGCTCCAAACCTTATTATTGAAGCCTCAAAACACAAAATCCAAGTCCGGATATTCAATAATCAAGTCCTGCAACTCAATAAACAAGTCTTACAACTCAACTGTTGGACTTGATTATTGAATAAACAAGTCCTGCAATTGAATAAACAAGTCTTACAATTCAATAATGAAGTCCTGATATTGAATAATCAAGTCCGACAACTCAACTGTTGGACTTGATTATTCAATATCCGGACTTGTTTTGAGCGTTTCGGTTGAGCGTTTCGGGACTTAACCCGGGCAAATTTCAGTTCGTCACTCCTAAAGTTGACACGTATTTGCTTATTAAGCTATATCCATTTGTTTAGCAGGAATTTTAATTGTAAAAACTGCTCCTCCTTTTTCTCCATTTGCAGCAGAAACGGTTCCTCCATGAGCTTCCACAAATCCTTTTACTATCGATAAGCCAAGACCTGTTCCACCGGCCTTAGCATTTTTCCCCCGGTAAAACTTATCAAAAACAGATGCCAGTTCAGTTTCCGGGAAACCCGTTCCCTGATCGATTACCTGAATGCGTAAAGACAAATTGTCCATGAGAACCTTCAATTGAATAAGACTGCCCGCGGGAGCATTTTGGGTTGCGTTTAAAATAAGATTATGCAGAACTTGTTCAATTAGTCCAAAATCAACGAATATCAAAGGCATGTCATCCGGAATGAATACGGTGAATTTGAACGGTTCAAGCTCGTGTTTCAGTGACTCGGAAACAGAATTCGCCAAATCTTGAATATCACACCAGTCGGGATGGGGAGTTATTCTGCCCGATTCAAGGCGGGACATATTCAATAAATTCTCAACTAAGCGGTTCAATCGAATAGATGCAATATTGATTTCGGAATACAGTTCCTTTTGAATTGGTTCCGGAAGTTGTTGCTCCAGCAACGTTTCCGATGATCCCATTATGGCGGCTATCGGAATCCGCAGTTCGTGCGAAATGGAATTAAACAGTGTCTTATAAAGCTTTTCCGATTCACTTATCATATAGGTTTTTTTTGTTGCATTCCGCAGCAATTCACGTTCGTATTTGCTAGTAATTTGTGAAAGCGATGACTCCCAAAACTGTTCTTCACCATGAGTAAAAACGTTGATCTGTTTCACCACAATCACTCCCAAAGCACTATTACTGCCTATTAACGGATAATATGTGTATTCGTTAGATGGTAATGTATTAGTGAATTTTCCTGCTTTCAGGGAATTTTTTTCCACCCAGTTGACTATACTCATTTCACTTTCTGTCAACTTAATTGTTGAATTTTCAACAGATTTTACTTCAAGTTGATTCAAATCATTTTTCACTACAATGCAGCATTCCAGGTTGAAATAGCGGCTAATGTAATCGGCTGCAACTTGTATAACATCATCGAAACCCAAAATGGAATTCATATCTTTTGTCAGTTGGTACAAGGCATTGGTGCGTTCCTCACGTATCCGTATCTTCTTTTCCTGACGGCGGACTCTGGAAGTTAATGTGCCATTCAGTAGAGCGATAATGAAGAACATAAATAGCAACAGTATATCCAACGGTTTCTGAACAAACAGGGTAAACTGAGGTGGTATAAAAAAGAAATCCCATATCAATGCACTTAATGTGGCCGCAAATAAAATTGGACCTGTACCATAAAAGAGAGCCAGAATTGAAACCAAAAACAATAGAATAACAGAGATGGTCTGATAGCCAATAATATCTTTTACAAAGTAGCTTAGTGTTGATGTTAAGATGACAATCAGTGATACAGTCAGATATTGAGTGGTATGTGACGTGAATTGTGGAATCGCCGCTTTTGGACTAAATTTCTCTTCAACTGAAGTGTCCGAACCGAGAATATAAACATCAATATTCCCACTATATTTAATCAAGCGGTTTACAAAATTTCCAAGTTTTAATAGAGATCTTACACTACTGACCCTCGACTTCCCAACGATAATATGAGAAATATTTTCCTTTTGAGCATAGTTTACAATTGCTTTTACCAGATCATCGTTAGTCACAATCCTGACTTTAAAACCCAATTCTTTGGCAAGGGCAATATTCAAATCAAGTTGGTCATGGTCTTTTGGCGTTAAGCGTTGAGAAGTCTCAACATAAAGTGCTTCTACGTTTGCACCCATGGAATAGGCTAAGTTTTTTGCCCATTTTAGCAAACCAGCCGAGGATGGACTTACGCCAATAGCAACAAGGAAATGCAATCCCGATTTCCACGGACCACGGATGCGTTTATCCTGCATGTAGTCATGCAGCTGGTTGTCGACGCGGTCGGCTACAATGCGCAAGGACATTTCGCGCAAGGCCGTAATATTTCCCTTGCGGAAAAAGTTATTCACCGCTTCTTTGGAGCGTTCCGGTGTATATACTTTCCCATCCGAAAGGCGTTGAAGCAGTTCATCGGGCGTTATATCAACGAGTTCAATATCATCTGAATTCTCGAAAACAAAGTCCGGCAGGGTTTCGCGGATAATTACGCCGGTAATTTGAGCTACCGTGTCAGTGCGGCTTTCAAGATGCTGTACATTGAGCGTAGTGAAAACATTGATCCCATTTTCCAGCAATTCCTGAACATCCTGATAGCGTTTGTTATGACGGCTTCCGGGTGCATTGGTGTGTGCCAGTTCATCTACCAGCACGATCTGTGGATGGCGGGCTATAATAGCGTCTAAATCCATCTCTTCTACGGAGGTGGATTTATACTCAATGGCTTTGCGTGGAATTATTTCAAAACCATGTGCCAACGCTTCTGTTTCTTTTCGTTTATGCGTTTCTACATATCCGACAACGATGTCATTTCCTTTCTTCTTTTCATCATGTGCTGCCTGAAGCATGGTGTAGGTTTTGCCCACACCGGCACACATTCCGAAGAAAATCTTTAGTTTTCCCCGTTTACTTTTTTCTTCTTCCTTGGCCAATGCTGCCAGAAGTTCGTCGGGATTGGGTCTGTCAATTTCGAAGTCGCTCATTTTATATTTAATAAAAGTTATTGTGATTAAGAATTATAATCCACACTCAAAGATATTTAAATAAAGCAGAAAACACCAATCATAAAATATAAGCTTTTTTATAAATCAATGATTTACAATGTTACAGTCAACAAAGGATAAAACATAAATGTCTTATCCTTTGTGCCTGCAAAGCAGGTTCATTTTTTAGGAGAAAAAATGAAAATTTTATCTTTGTGTCCACTACTGGCGGATCATGCTTTTAATAAATGCTTTGTTTTCAATTATATTGTAAATCAATGCGAACAAACTTTATTTCAATTTGTCTAAAGCAATATTCAGTAATAATACATTTACCCGGCTTTCACCCAGACATGCCAGTTGAGGTGCTTCACTCATCTCTGCAACAAGTGTTACCAACTCTCTTTTTTGAATAAGCCCAAATTTTCTTGCTTTTGCAATACGATTGATTTGCAACTGAGCTGCTTCCGGCGAAATATGCGGGTCAAGTCCACTTGCCGATGCGAAAAGCATATCTGACGGAACTTCCGTATTTTTATCTAGTTGATTGAACGCAATAAATTTATTTTTCCGTTCAGTAAACTGATCTTTTAGTTTTTTGCTGGTCAAACCGTAATTACTACCGCCCGAAGGGATTGGATTATTTCCAATAAACGAAGGACGGGAAGTGAAATAAATAGTACTGTCAGATTGTTGTCCGATCAGTTCACTTCCTATTATCTTGTTGTCTTTTAAAATCAGGCTACCATTGGCTTGATGTGGAAAAACAACTTGTGCAATTCCTGTAACTAAAAGGGGATAAATCACTCCGGTCAATAAAGTAAAAAGCAGGAATATTTTTAATGCGATACCAAATGTTTTCATTTTTCAATTATTTTTGAATGTTCATAATACGTTATCATTTCGTTCATAGAGTTAATCAGAAAATCAATTTCGATAATTCTTCCGGAAGAAATCAGCATTAGATCATTAATATTATCTTTATTATACTGTTCCATTCTTTCATACTCTTTTTTTATTCTGATTAATAACTTTTCTTTTAAATTCCTAACGAGGAGTTCCATGAATGCTGAATTTAAATCCATGAATGCTGAATTTAAATCCTTTAATGTCGAATTTATATCCATAAATGCTGAATTTACAAATTAATCAAGATGTCGATAATTTTGATTCCGATAAATGGTGCTACCAGACCGCCTAATCCATAAATCAGCAAATTTTTTGCCAGTGCCCTATTGGCTGATATTGGTTTATAAGGCACACCTTTTAATGCCAGCGGAATCAGTGCAATAATAATAAATGCATTAAAAATGATGGCACTCAAAATAGCACTTTCGGGCGAACCAAGTTTCATAATATTCAGTGCCGACAAAGGTCCTTGTCCGTTGCTTCCCGCATAAAGCGCAACGGAAATAGCCGGAATAATAGCAAAATATTTCGCCACATCATTAGCAATACTAAAGGTAGTAAGAGCACCACGGGTCATAAGCAATTGTTTACCTACTTCCACTACTTCAATCAATTTAGTTGGGTTACTATCCAAATCCACCATATTTCCCGCTTCACGAGCTGCTTGTGTTCCTGAATTCATGGCGATACCAACATCTGCTTGCGCCAAAGCAGGCGCATCGTTTGTACCATCTCCAATCATCCCCACCAAGTGGCCTTTTTCCTGTTCTTCGCGAATACGACGCAGTTTATCTTCGGGTGTAGCTTCTGCCATAAAATCATCTACACCTGCTTCTGCAGCAATGGCTGCAGCGGTCAGCGAGTTATCTCCGGTAATCATTACGGTGCGAATTCCCATTTGACGAAGTTCGGCAAAACGTTGTTTAATACCGCCTTTTACGATATCTTTCAAGTGGATGACACCCAGCACTTTATTGTCTTCGGCTACTACCAAAGGCGTTGCTCCCTGACGTGCCAGCTCCGATACCGCATTAATGACTTTTTGAGAGAAAACACCGTTATTTTCTTCTACAAAAGCACGGATAGCTTGCGATGAACCTTTACGAATCTGGTGAACTTTTCCTTCCGGTGTTTTCAAATCCACGCCACTCATGCGCGATTGTGCGGTGAAAGGAATAAAGGTTGCATGCAAATTAGTAATATCACGTCCACGAATATTGAATTTTTCTTTTGCTAGTATAACAATCGAACGTCCCTCGGGAGTTTCGTCTGAAAGTGACGAGAGTTGTGCTGCATCTGCCAGTTCTTCAACCGTTACACCTTCGGCTGGGATAAAGTCAGTTGCCATTCGGTTTCCCAAGGTAATTGTTCCTGTTTTATCGAGCAAAAGCACATCCACATCACCGGCAGCTTCAATTGCACGTCCGCTGGTTGCAATTACGTTTCGTTGAATCAATCGGTCCATTCCACTGATTCCAATTGCACTCAATAGTCCGCCGATAGTAGTCGGGATAAGACATACCAACAGGGCAATTAATACCGGAATAGACAAGTTATGGGACTGTGATATTCCCGAGGCAGATAAACTGTATCCGAAAAATGCCGGAAGTGTGACCACTGCTAAAAGAAAGATAATGGTTAAGCCCGAAAGCAAGATAGTTAAGGCAATTTCATTAGGTGTCTTCTGACGTTTAGCACCTTCCACTAACGCAATCATTCGATCCATAAAAGTATCGCCGGCATCGGCTGAAATACGAATCAGAATTCTGTCGCTCAAAACCTTTGTACCGCCAGTAACTGCCGAACGGTCGCCACCGCTTTCGCGAATTACCGGAGCCGACTCGCCCGTTATGGCTGACTCATCGACACTGGCAATTCCTTCTATTACTTCCCCATCCGAAGGGATTATATCATTTACTTCGCAAACCACAATGTCGCCTTTGCGTAAATCGGGAGCCAACACTTCTGTTTCTTTGTTCCCAATCATTTTACGGGCAACTGTTTGTGTTCGGTTTTTACGCAAGCTTTCGGCCTGTGCTTTTCCACGACCTTCGGCTATTGCTTCCGAAAAATTGGCAAAAAGTACCGTAAACCACAACCAGATGGCAATTTGCAGATTAAAAGACGAATACCCTCCCTGAAAAATTCCGATAAAAACAATGATAGTGGTCAAGAGTGCTCCAATACCAACTATAAATATAACCGGATTTTTTATCAGTGATTTCGGGTTTAGTTTCATTACGCTGTCTTTGGCAGCTCGTGCAAGTAGCTTTTTATTAAAGATACTTTTATTTGATTTTGTTGTCATGTTGCTAAATGATTAAAAAGTAATTCCGTTATTCATTAAAAAATGTTCTACAATTGGGCCTAATGATAAGGCTGGGAAATAGGTCAAACCGCCGACAATAAGGATAACGCCGATTAATAATACGATAAACAGCCAATTGTTTGTTTGGAAAGTCCCTGCTGATGGTGGTGTAATTTTCTTTTTTGCCATACTTCCGGCAATAGCCAAAATAGGTATAATCACTCCGAAACGCCCGATTAACATTGCAAATCCAAGAAGAAGATTATAAAAAACTGTATTGGCACTTAATCCTGCGAAAGCACTACCGTTGTTTCCGGTTGCAGAGCTGAAGGCGTATAAAATTTCGGAGAATCCATGCGGTCCGGCATTGTTCAAACCTGCTAGGCCAAGAGTACTTATCGCAGCCCAGGCTGTAAATAACAAAATTGAAAAAGAGGTAATTACATTAGCGATAATAGCCATTGTTACTTCAAACCTTTCCACTTTCTTTCCCAGGTATTCAGGAGTTCGACCTACCATCAATCCGGCAATAAATACCGTGAGAATAATGAAAACAACCATACCATATAATCCGGCTCCTACACCACCAAAAATCACTTCACCAAGCATCAGATTAATCATGGCAACCATTCCTGCTAATGGAGACAAACTATCGTGCATAGCATTTACAGCGCCGCACGAGGCATCGGTAGTAACTACAGAATAAAGTACACTATTCGTTATTCCGAACCGGGTTTCTTTCCCTTCCATCAGTGCTGAATGACCAAATATTGGATTGGCAGAATATTCGCCATACAACGATATGGTTAAACCGGCAAGAAATAATATAAGCATAACAGTGAAAATAGTCCAGCCCTGACGCTTGGAGCCGACCATCTTACCATACATAAAGGTTAAACCGGCAGGAATTATAAAAATTGCCAATATTTGAAGTAAATTGCTCAATGGAGTTGGATTTTCGAACGGATGAGCAGCATTGGCATTGAAAAAACCACCACCGTTTGTTCCAAGTTGTTTGATAGCTTCCTGAGAGGCTACCGGACCCATTGGAATTACTTGTTGAGCTCCTTGCAGTGTGTGAGCAGTTTGATACGTGTCGAAGTTTTGAATTACCCCTTGGCTAACAAAAATAACAGCTAATAAAATGGAAAGTGGCAAAAGCACATACAAGGTTGAACGGGTTAAATCTAACCAAAAATTACCGAGCTTATCAGTTGTCTTACGTGAAAGTCCTCTGGTAAGAGCTATCAATACGGCAATTCCGGTGGCAGCACTGACAAAGTTCTGAACGGCAAGCGCCATCATTTGCACAAAGTAGCTCATTGTGGTTTCTCCACTATAACCTTGCCAGTTGGTGTTGGTTATAAAACTCGCAGCGGTATTGAACGCTGAATGCCACGACACATTGGGTAACTGTGCCGGATTTAATGGAAGTTGCGCCTGTATCAGTTGAAGCAGGAATACAAATAGAAATCCGATTAAGTTGAACAGCAACAACCCGAAAGTATAACTTTTCCAGTTTGTTTCTTCCGTAGCATCAACACCTACAAGTTTGTATATCAATCGTTCGAGCCAGCCGAATGGAGCCGACATCAGGTGCTTTTCGCCTGTGAACACCTTGTACATGTAATTTCCCATAATAGGCGTTAAGCCTATCAGTAATCCGACAAAAATAATTATTTGTAAAAAATCAAAAGTTGTGAACATACATTTAAAGTATTAAGAGAATGATTTGACGTCAGAATTTCTCAGGTTTAATCAATGAATAAATTAAATAGCCCAGTATAGCCACGGCTATAATTGCTCCAATGATGTACCCCGTTGGAGTGCTCATTTCGGTTGTTGTTACCATTAAAAGTTTTGTTTCCATTTTAGTTTGTTTTTAAATTTAATAGTGAATAAGGATAATTAGAAATAAATTTCTAATTATGTATTTTTTAGCTTGGACTATTGATGTATTAAAGTGTTAGACCAGCAACGAAATAGATTGAAGTTGGTTTTGTTGATGCATCATAATTTTTATTACTCAAATTTGCCCCTAAAATTCCATACACAGGTAAGCTGAATTTGTCAGTAATGACAATTGCTTTGCTTACTTTAATACCTAAATTTGTAATAGCAAATCCTGAAGTATTGTAAACCATTAAACTCGGGGTCAGTGATGCTCCGCAAAATACTTTTACATTGGCTGTAATTGGATAACTTAATTCAGCATAGGTTGAAAATGCACTTTTCCCGGTTGAAAGTGTGTCGCATCCGGCAAACATGGTATTTACAGACACTCCAAGTGGAAATGTTGCTGGTCCTATGTAAGCAAGTGTGGCTTCATACATGTGGTCGGTTCCTTTTGAGTAATTAAAATAACCTTTAGGATTTGCAAATCCCCAGTTGTAATCTGTAACAGTCAATGCAAATGCACTTGAAAAAGCATAAGTAGCATATAAATCCACTTCTTTTACGTTTCCAAGAAAACTACTAGAAGCCCATGATCCAAGAGTTAAACCACCAGTTGTAAATGATAAATAGGGTTGAATATTTGGACTTCCCAATGAAGGATTACCTCCTACTGTACGATCTTGTGGTACGCCACGCCATATATATGAACTTACGATGTCGGCTCCGGTTGCGAACTGTGCTTTTGCACTTGATATTGTCAATACCGCAATTGCTAAAATTGCTACTAATCTAATAATTCTCATAATTGTAAATACATTTTAAAATGTTGTATTATAATAAATAACTGTTTTTATTTTATTTTGTTCATTGTTTTGTTAAATGAGCAGATGGGTTAAATAGCCCAGTATATCCACGGCTATAATTGCCGCGATAATATAGCCAATAGTGCTGTTCGTTTCAGTTGTTGTTACCATTAAAAGTTTTGTTTCCATTTTGATTCATTTTTTACATTGCGAAATGATGAGCAATATGATCATCATTATTATTATTAATTATCTGGTTGGTTTCACGGTCATCATTTTGCAGCATTTTGTCATAGTTTTCTTCGTAACCACTTATTTGTGCATCAATGTCACCGTCATCATCGTACAGCATTTTGTCATAATGTGCACCATATCCACTTATTTGAGCAAAAGTATAGCCAGCTGCAAAAAGGAGAATGACACCTCCGGCTAGTTCCAATACCAATTCAATTATTGAGTTCATATCATTTATTGATTTAAATAACGAATTTATTAAATACCCTATTTATTGTGAATAAATAAAGAGGGTTATAAATTTTTAAACTCTTTTTTTTATCCGATGCAAAAATATAATGAAAGGTATAAGGGTAAAATCAAAAAGATAGGGTAGGGTATAAGTATTTTATAAAGATTGAAAAAATATTCAATAAGTGATTGTATATGAGCTGTTTTATTCATTTTCTATTGTTTCTTCAATTGCATCAATCACCATCATTATTCATGCTGCTACAGTCAAACCTAAGATGATTTTTGGTTATGCTTAATAATTTCAAATTCTAATTTATCGATCTTTATGGTCATTTAAACATTTCAGGTTGTAGTTTTTGAACAGTCGTTAAAGCATCTTGATATACAAAAAACGACATAAACTAACACCTTATAAGCGAAATTAAAATATATTCCTTACATTTGTCCTGCATTTATATGCAAAAAATAAAATCAGTTTGATAAGTCGTCAAACTGATTTAATTTTGTAATTATCAACAAATTCAACTCTTATTTTCATGAAGAAATTACTCATTGTATTGCTTTCGCTCAGCATCTTCGCCGGGTTAAAAGCTGACGAAGGCATGTGGATGCTGCCTTTAATTCAAAAACTGAACATCCAAAAAATGAATGGTATGGGTCTGGCTATGACTGCCGATGACATATACAGTGATACAAATGTGAGCCTTAAAGATGCCGTAATTATATTCGGAAACGGTTGCACAGGTGTTATGGTTTCTAACCAGGGGTTGATTTTCACTAATCATCATTGTGGGTACAGCGCTATACAACAACGCAGTTCGATGGAACATAATTACCTGAAAGACGGATTTACTGCACAAAAACAAACTGATGAAATTCCTTGTCCGGGTTTAACCGTAAAGTATCTGGTGAAAATTCAGGATGTAACCGAACGTATAATATCGCAACTGCCGGAAACGTTGCTTGGGAGCAATCGTACGGCAAAAATTGATTCTATTTCAAGAGTAATACAGACAGAAACTGAAAAATCGGTGGATAAAGCGTTGAATTATTCTGCCCGTGTACGTCCGTTTTATTCAGGAAACGAATTTTATTTATTCGTTTATCAGGAATATACCGATATTCGATTTGCCTTTGCACCACCTGCTTCCATCGGAAAATTTGGTGGCGAAACAGATAACTGGATGTGGCCACGCCACACCGGCGATTTCTCAGTTTTCCGCGTGTATTGTGCTCCCGATGGCAAACCGGCAACATTTGCTAAAGAAAATATACCTTATTCACCCAAACGATTTGCAACGATCTCCAATCAGGGATATCAAGCGGGCGACTATACAATGATTATGGGAAATCCCGGAACAACTACCCGATATTTATCATCGTGGGGAGTAAATAACCGCATGAAAGCAACCAATCAGGCAAGAATAGATGTACGCGGTGCAAAACAAGATGTTTGGCATTCGTTTATGAGGGT
>Ga0209123_1002226_pt1 | contig 16904 bp, 13 predicted proteins | sample BarGraIncu00431A_FD_184500 | JGI IMG/M metagenome (GOLD analysis project Ga0209123, IMG submission 184500) | Arctic peat soil microbial communities from Barrow, Alaska, USA - Barrow Graham LP Incubations 004-31A (SPAdes) (version 2) | ecosystem: Environmental > Terrestrial > Soil > Wetlands >... | reverse complement strand
TTCAGCTTGGTGCGGTAAAGCGCCTGCCCCTTGCCGGGCTTGGCAAAGTCGAAGAAGGTGATGATGTACGGCTCGTTGTCGATGGCGATTTTCAGCCCTTTTCTCAGGTCTGCTGCTGTGTACATGGGTTATTCCTTCCGTTACGGTTAAATTGTTAGGGTTTACAAAGCTTTAGCGCATTCAGGAGTCGCGCGCGACTCCGCCTTTGGTGTCCCGTGGTATCCGATATCAGCTTGGCATGCGGATGAAGGAATGGCTGGCTTGACGCCGGTGGCAACTCTAAAGAGGACGGCTTTAAAGAGGACTACTTGGCGCGATAGGTGATGCGACCGCGGCTCAAGTCGTAGGGGGAAAGCTCCACCGTCACCTTGTCGCCGGGCAGAATCTTGATGAAGAACTTCCGCATCTTGCCGGATATGTGAGCCAGCACCATGTGGTCGTTTTCCAGCTTTACTTTAAACATCGCGTTGGGCAGCGGTTCGATGACCGTCCCTTCTACTTCAATTGCTTCTTCCTTGCTCATTTTAACTCCTGGCCGATTCGGTGGCTTCTTTTCATAACAATCTATGATTTTACAAATATTTCTTCAAAAAAGCAAGCTGGTTTTCGCTTGTGTCCTGGTATTTTCGGCTTTGTATCATCCCTATTTACAGAATATCCTTAACATGCTAAAAATAGCGTGATTTTTCCAGAGGGGTTGCCACAATTATGAAAAACATTATCAAGGAGATCCCGCTTGCTAACGGGCTCACCGTTCAATTTGTCGATGCTACCCGCCGCTACTTCGGCGATTACCACCAGGTGCGGGTCGAGATCAGCTGCGAGGTTCCCATTACCGAGCTGCTCTTTGACGATGCCGAGGCCTGCGCGGCCGCGTTAAAGCTTTTGGGCGCCAAGGTGTGCTACCTGAAAAAGATCGAGCACCAGGGGGTCCCCACGCTCGGCACCGCGGACGCGGTCCAAAACGTCATTCAGCAATTCATCGATCACTCCCTGAGCTATTTCAGCTCTCCCGCCTTTCCGCGCCGCTTTGTCCAGTCCGAGTTGAACCGGGTCCGGAGCAAAACCAACTCGTTTGTCCCCTTGCGCAGTCATGTCTGAGGCAGAGCTCGAAATCGAGCGCATGTGTTATGGCGGCGCCGGGTTTGGCCGCTTGGAAGGGAAGGCCTGCTTCATCCAGTTCGCGGCCCCGGGCGACCGGGTGCGCATCCGGATTCTCAAGGAGAAACGCTCCTTCCTGGAGGGCGAACTGTTGGATCTGCCGGTAGCGTCCGCGCTGCGGGTGGCACCGGCCTGCCCCCTGTTCGGTCGCTGCGGCGGCTGCAACTGGCAGCACCTTCCCTATGCCGAACAGCTAAAGCAAAAGGGAGAGATCTTCGGCGACTCCCTGCGCCGCCTCGGCCGGGTGGAGAGCGCTTGCCTGGAGCCGGTAGCGCCTTCCGCCAAAGAGTACGGCTACCGCTCCCGGATCCAACTGAAGCTCTCCCGCAAGGGTGGGGAGACGGCTTTGGGGTTTTTCCGGGGTGCCTCGCACGAGGTGGTCGATGCACCGCTGGGCTGCGCCATTGCCGACCCGCTACTCAACACGATAACCGCCCAGTTCCGCGCGCAGCTCGCGCTGCTCCCCGAGCTCAGCTCTGTCAGCCAGATCGACCTCGCCATGGGCGACGACGGGGAGAGCGTGGCGGTGCTGCATCTGGACGGCAACGACCCGGCGCCGCTGCACCGTGCCCTGCAGGGGGCCCGCGATCGGCTCCCCTCGGTTTCCGGACTTTTCCTCAGGGCCGGCGCCAAGTCGCGCATCGAGAAGGTCTTCGGCGTCGAATCCTTAAGCTATCAGATCCCGGCGGATCTTTTCCCCGGCTCGCGACCCATGGTGCTGCGCTTTGGCCGCGGCGGCTTTTCCCAGGTGAACTACCCGCAGAACCTCCGGCTGATCCAGACCGTGCTGGAACTGGCGCAGTTGACCGGGAAGGAGCGGGTACTCGACCTTTACTGCGGTAACGGCAACATCTCGATTCCGGTCGCGCCCTTCGCCTCCCAGTTACTCGGGATCGAGGGATACGCCCCCTCCATCGACGACGCTGCTGCCAACGCTAAGGCTAACGGCGTCGTCAACGCCACCTTCCAGGTGAGCGATGCCGCGCTCGCGGTGGCGCGCCTGGGAGCAGCCGGGGAGCGCTTCGACCTCGTCATCCTCGACCCCCCCAGAAGCGGAGCGGAGTCGGTCGCCGAGATCGCCCGGCTCGCCCCCAAGTCAATCATCTATGTATCCTGTGACCCGCCGACCCTCTCTCGTGACCTTGCCCTTTTGGGGGACAAGGGGTACCGGGTGGTCGTCTCTCAGCCGGTCGACATGTTTCCTCAGACCTACCATCTGGAGAGCGTTACGCTATTGAAGCGGCTCTAAAACTTGACTTTATAACGGGAGAAGCCGCATGTTTTTCAGTAAATTCTTCAAGAAGGACCATCTGCACTATCTGGCACAGGGGACCAAGCATCTGGCGGCCGAGCGCTATGCCGACGCACGGGTCGACTTTCTTGAGGCGCAGTCGTGCTGCCCGGCGGAGGCCGCCGATGCTGCCCGCCAGATCGCCACGGGACTGAGCCAGGCCGGGAACCATCTGGCGGAGCTCAACCTTGCGGAAGGATCCTATGCCCTCAATGCTGGCGAAATGGCCAAGGCCTTCGACAACTTCACCCTGGCGCTCCAACTGGCGGAGGACCCTAAGCTAAAGGGACGCGCCGAGGCGGGGCTTAAGCAGGTCGACCAGCCGCAGCCGGCCCCGGCAGCCGCGGCGAGCGCCAAAAGCGGCGGGCATGGCGGCAGCTCATGCGGCTCCTGCAAGGACGGGGGAAAGCAACCCATCGAGGACGACCAGGGTGCCGGAATGCATGAGGAAGACCGATTTTTCCTGCTGGTTCAGCCACTCCCGGGCGACCTTCCCTCCCGCTACTGCGCGCTCGGGGAAAAATTTGCCCGCGCTTACCTGCTCATTCATGAGGGCAATGACGCCCAGGCCCTCCCTATTTTACAAGAAATGCAGTTATCTTGCGAAAATGACATTGTAAATTACGAAGTGGCGCTTATAATGTACAGGGCGGGGCGGGCTCATGAGTGCGAAGAGCTGCTAAAAGGCTCACTGAGGCTCAATCCGGGCAATGCTACGAGCTATCTCGCACTGGTTCATTTGAAGGCGGACGCCGGCCAGTACTCCGAAGCGATCGTCATTGTCGGCAAAATGAAGGAGCTGGGGATTCTGGCCGACCAGGCGCAGTTCATGCTCGGCGAACTTCTCGAAGCCTCCGGAGATCAGGCCGCCGCACTGGAGGCCTGGTCGCAGGCTCTGGAAATTCCCTCCGTGGCCAAGCCCGCGGCGGAGCGGTTGATACCTATTCTGACCAGCCAGGGACGCGGCGAAGAGGCCAAGTACCTGGCCAAACGTTATTTAAAAGGATGTTGTTAACGCAACAATTCCGGAGGACACCACGATGAATAAATCGGAACTCATTGAATCGCTTGCAGCGAAGAAGGCCCTCTCTTTCAAGAAAGCCGAAGAGGTGGTCAATGCAGTCTTTGCCTCGATGACTGATGCTCTGCTGTCGGGCGACAGGATAGAGATCAGAGGCTTCGGTAGTTTTGTCGTGAAGGAGTATGAGGCCTATACCGGTAGAAATCCCAAGACTGGCGAGTCCATCTCGGTCAAGGCTAAAAAACTTCCCTTCTTCAAAGTTGGTAAAGAGCTGAAGGAGAAGGTGTCCGGGTAAAGAAACAGGTTAAGGTTGAGGTTAGGGTTGAGAAATCAGGTTTTGTTTGAGGTTTGGGGTCACTGAATCTTTACAACATCACCTGGTTTCGTCTTGCCGTGCTCCTTAACCTCAACCTTAACCTCAACCTGCCTTATCATGTCCACCTCCTGGTCTTACATTTCCGAGGCGCTCGGCGGCCTGGCCCTCTTCATACTCGGCATGCGCACCATGTCCGAAGGTCTGCAGAAGGTCACCGGAGAGCGTCTCAGGCGCCTGCTGGAAAAGGGGACGGGGAACCGTCTCACCGCTCCCCTGATCGGCAGTTGCCTCGCCTCGCTGCTGCAATCCGGAAGCGCCGCCTCGGTGCTCGTGGTCGGCTTCGTCAATGCCGGCCTGCTCTCCCTCTACCAGGCCCTTGGCGTACTGCTCGGGACCGGTATCGGTACGACCCTCGTTATTCAATTCATCGCCTTCCGGGTTTCTACCCTGGCGCTTCCCGCCATTACGGTCGGTGTCGCTCTGAGCTTTTTTTCCCGCAGCAGAAGGCTTGCCGATCTGGGTGGGCTTTTGCTCGGTGCGGGACTGGTTTTCTTCGGCCTCTCCATTCTCGAGGGTGCCTGCCTTCCCATGAGTGAGAACGCGATCTTTGCCGGGCTGCACGAGCAAATGCTGTCGGTGCGGCTGATGGCGGTACTTTTGGGGGCCTTGCTGACCTTCGTGGTGCAGTCAGGCGGGGCGACCATCGGCATCGTCATTGCCCTTAGTGCGGGCGGTGTGCTCCCCTACGACGCGGCGGTTGCCATGGTTATCGGCGAGGTGGCGGGCGCCGCCCTCATCCCGCTCATCGCCTCCCTCGGGGGGAGCCAGACCGCGAAACGGGCGGTCGTCATCTACCTGGCCATCAACGCTGTCGCGATCGTCCTGGTACTCACCTTCTTTCCCTTCTTTTTGCGCGCGGTCAATTACTTCTCCCCCGGGAACCTCCCGCTTTTCTCCGGAGCGCTCGCGCTTTCGCCTGAGGCTCGACCGGTCGTCGCCAGACATCTGGCGAACGCACACACGCTCTTTACCCTGGCAAGCGCTCTGGTCTTCCTTCCTCTGATCGGCTTTTTCGCCCGCTCCGCGGAGACCCTGCTCCCGACCCGGCGCGCCGAGAGCGAGGCGCGGCCCAGGTTCATCGACGCCAGAGTCATGAAGACCCCGACCATTGCGCTGGCCCAGGCCTGGAACGAGCTGGCACGCATGGCGGGGATCGCGTCCTCCATGTATCGCGAGCTGGTTTCCCAGTTTGACGCCTTTGATCCGAAGCTTGCTGCGGCCATCCGGGACAAGGAGGTTGTGCTGGACGTACTGCATCGCGACATGTCCCAGTTCCTGATTGCGCTTTCTCGGGAGACGCTCTCCCAAGAGCGTGCGGTGGAAATCCCGAGCATGCTCCAGCTGGTAAACGACATCGAGCTGGTCGGTGACCAGTGCGAGGCGATCCTTAACTACCTGGTGCGCAAAAAGGAAGAAAACCTGCGCTACTCCGCCTCTGCCATGGACGAGCTGAAGGCCCTGGCCTCCAAGGTTGGTGAGACGCTATATTGCGCGGAACGGGTGCTTCAGGGTGATCGGAGCGTGGGAGGAGAGTTGCCGCAGCTCAGGCTGGAAATCTCTGCCCTGGAGGAAGAGCTGCACCAAAGCCACCTAAAACGCCTGAAAAGTGGCAAGTGCACCATCGTGGCGGGCCTCCTCTACGGTGACATGATCGCCGCCTTCTCGAAAATCGCCAACCTCTGCTTTGCCAGCATCCAACACAAGAAGGAACTGTCCCATGACGCACCCCGTAGCAGCCATTGACCTTGGCACCAACACCGCTCGACTCCTGATAGCAACTACCAATCCCTACCGGCAGCTCCTTTTGAAGCGCACCATCACCAGGCTGGGAGGCGGTTTCAGTCGCCAAAGCGGACTGTCGTTCGAGGCTGTGGAGCGCTCCCTGGCGGCGCTCAGCGAATTTGCCGGGGAAATCTCGTGCCACGGCGTGACCCGGGTGAGGGCGGTTGCCACCAGCGCCGTGCGCGATGCCGCCAATGGCAGGGACTTTTGCCAGCAGGTGCACGATAAAACCGGCTTAAAGCTGGAGATCATCGACGGGACCGAAGAGGCCGTTTTGACCCTCGCCGGGGTGCAAAGTGTAATCGATGAAAGCGACGGCGACCTGGTGGTCTTTGATATCGGCGGCGGTTCCACCGAGTACACGCTGGCCCGGGACGCCGTGCCGGTCTTCACCAGGAGCCTACCGGTGGGAGTTGTGCGGCTCACCGAAGGAAAGGCGGGGGCCGCCGAGATGGAGGACAAAATCGGCCGCGAGCTCACCATCCTGAAGGGAGAGTTGGAGCACGAAGGGTTGGCCAGCCGCTTCGCAGCGGCCACCCTGGTCGGCACCGCCGGCACGGCCACCACCCTCGCGGCGATCCAGATGCAGATGGGTGATTACGATTACCGCCGGGTCAACAACCTGACTCTGCTCCGTAGCGACGTGGAGCGGATCTACGCCCAGTTGCTGCCTCTCACCCCCAAGGAGCGTCTGAAGGTGGCGGGGCTTGAGCCGGGGCGCGAAGACCTGATCATCGCCGGCACTTTGGTGGTGTTGCAAAGCATGGAGATCTTCGGTTTCCGTACGCTGAAGGTGAGTGATTCCGGGCTTCTCGAGGGGTTAATTCTGGGGGTTTAAAGCCCGTCAAAGGATGAAGCACAACGCAAAAGAGCTGACCGGCACCGCATGACCGCCTGCTAAAGTGTTACAAAAAAAACAGAGAAGTGCTACTCTAGCCCATGTCGCGCTTTATCTGACAGACTGCCTTGCTATTCATTGTCATTAACTCATTTGAAAAGGAGGAGATCGCAATAAGAGGGGTTATACCCATGCCAGACAAGAGAGTCGGCGAGCTGCTGATCCAGAACAAACTTATCTCTTCCATCCAGCTTGCCCAGGCTATGGAAAAACAGAAATTTACTCCCGGCCTGCCCATCGGCCAGATACTTTGCCAGATGGGCTCCTTAACGAGCCGGGACCTGGAGTCGGTTCTCGAGCGCTACAACAAACGGCAGCGACTGGGCCAAATACTGGTGGCACAGAATCTCCTCAGCGAGGAAAGACTGAAGAGCGCACTGCAGATAAGCTCCGGCGCGAAGCAACCACTCGGCAGGACGCTGATCAAACAGCAACTGCTCAGCGAAGAACAGTTGGCCCGCGCCATCGCCTTTCAAAACGACCTGCAGTACGTCGCCCTTTCCGAGGCCGCCTTCGACCCGGAACTCTCCCGCTTCGTCAATGCGACCTTTGCCCAGCGCCTTGGCATCGTCCCCATCAGGTGCCGGGACCGCAGCCTCACCATCGCCATGAGCAGGCCCCTCCAGCGCGATGAACTCTCCCAATTGGAAAGCTGGTGCAAGATGCCGATCATTCCGGTCATCGCCACGGAGAGCGATATCGCCCTCGCACAGCGGAAAATATTCAAAATAGCCCGGGTAACCGAACAGACCAAGCTGCACCTGGAGCTTTCCGAGGACCAGGAACGCGAAGTTGGGAAGTCCAAGTACGTGGGCGAATTTATCTCAGCCGACGTGGACAATCTGGCCAAGCGCATCATCGCCACCGGCATCAGGGTCGGGATCAGTGACATCCATCTGGAATCCAATGAACATGGCATTGTGGTCCGCTACCGCCTGGACGGTATCCTGCAGAATCTGGACATCGGTGTCGACGCGGCACTCATCAATGCCCACGCCCGCCAGATTGTCTCCAAGATAAAGGTGCTTTGCGACATGGACATCGCCGAGCGCCGCCGCCCGCAAGACAGCAGCTTCAAGATGAAGGTCACCAAGGACGGGCAGGTACGCAGCGTGGATTTCCGCGTCTCGACGGTCCCAACCCAATACGGCGAAAACGTGGTGATCCGCATCCTCGATAAACGTAGCGGCGCCATCACCCTGGAGGGGTTGGGATATCCTTCGGCCCTGGTGGCCGAACTCCGGAAGGCCCTGGCCAAGCCGACCGGCATTTTCCTGGTGACCGGCCCGACCGGTTCGGGAAAGTCGTCCACCCTGTACGCCCTCCTCTCCCAGCTCAATTCGCCCGGCGTGAAGACCCTCACCATTGAGGACCCGATAGAATACAGCATTGAAGGGATCACCCAGACCGAGGTCAATGAGGCGATCGGCAACACCTTTGCCCGGATGCTGCGCTCCTTTTTGCGCCAGGATCCCGACAACATCATGATTGGCGAGATACGCGATCCAGAAACCGCGACCATGGCGATGCGTGCCGCGCTGACCGGCCACACCGTGCTCTCCACCTTGCACACCAACGACGCCACCAGCGCCGTGACGCGCCTGATCGACATGGGGGTGGAGCCGAGCCTGATTTCCGACACCTTGCGCTGCGTGCTGGCGCAAAGGCTGGTGCGGCGCATCTGCGCGGACTGCAGGATTCCTTATGTCCCGAGGGCCGCGCTTCTGGAGGAGTTCGGCATCGCTTCCGAAAACCGCCTGGAATTCTTCCATGGTGCCGGGTGCCCAACCTGCCACTATACCGGCTTCAGCGGACGCCTGCCGATCGTAGAGCTTTGGATACCGAGCCGCGAGGAATTGCTCCAACTCAACCGGCGTCCCGACAACCTCTCGCTGCGCACCCTGGTTTTTTCAGGTGCCACCCGGTCAACCATGATCGACGACGGCTTTCGTCGAGTTCAGGCCGGCGAGACCACCCTGGAAGAACTGATGCGGGCAGTGCCCTACGAGCAGATCGAGGCGGGACGCGAGCGCATTGCGGTCGCGACTGGCCCGGCGCGACCGCGGGGAGTCTTCCGGCACAAACAGGTAGCGTGAAAAAGAGTTAAAAAATTTTGGGAGTTTTTCATGCATCTTGTGGTTATTCACGGCTGGAAGGACGAGAACGCGGAATTGGCGCAGGCCATTGCCGCCGCCTCGGGGTTCACTGCATATGAAGCGCGGCAGCGCATGATCGGCGGCGGCCCGTCCGTATTGGCGTCCTTTGCCGAGCCGGAGCTGGCTCAGTCACTCTCCTTCAAGCTGACTGGTGCCGGGGTCGGGGCGTTCGTCTTCGACACGGCACAGCTTCGTAGCGAGCCCGGCCAATTCGCCGTGCGCCGGTTTGAGCTGGGCGCCAGGGCACTGCACCTCGAGGCGGTGGACGGCCTGTCGGCTGAGATTGTCTACAGCGAGGTCGAACTGCTGCTCCCCGGCACACGCATCTCCGGACAGACCGAAGCGAAAACGGTCACCGAGCGCAAGTTCAGTCTGGGGCGGACCGTTCTCTCCGGTGGAATACCGCTCACTAAGAAGGTTTCGCGTCAGGAAGAGCTGACGAGCGAGGAGCGCACCAAGTGCCTCTATCTCTATGCGCGAAAGCAGCCGCAGGTCATCTTCAGGCAGAGCGGCATGAGTTATGAAGGCTTTGGCGCCGCCCTGAAGCTGTCGCAGGAGTTGAACTTTGCCTTGCTGACGGGTGAACTGCGCAGGCTTTGCAGCGCAGCCACCGTTGATGAGCGTCTGATGAACCGTCTCGGGCAGGTCAGGCTGCTCGGTCCGGCCCAAAGTTTCGAGGCCGGTCTCGATCTCGCGGCCGAGATCCTGGGACGGAGCCTGCGGCGCTGAGAGATCTCAATTCGGAGCCTTCCCTTTTCAATCGGATCAAAATCCCTGTCTTGATCGTCGGCCTAATATTCCTGCTATTGGTCATATTCCGCGTCATCGGGGTTGTCCCAGAGCTTTCTAAAGGTAACTTCCGACAGCTTTGTTCCGGCCCTCAGCAACCCCTTTCCTCGTCTGAAAGCCTCAGTAAATCAATAAAAGCCTCTACCTCCACAAGCCGTTCCGGCGACAATGTCCGTATTTTAGCAATAATAATCTGCTCTTGTTGTGAGATCGGTGCGCTAGGTGTCTTCTGCTCCATGGAAAAGCCTCCAACAAGTTCGAGGTGTTTGCACAGCATTGATTTTCCTGTCTGACACCATGCCATCACTAGTTTGGAAAGCTGATGGTATAAGGCATTATCGGGCACCAAAAGAATACAAGTAAAGTGTTAGCATCAGATCAACAGCGGCGTCGTCCATTCAAGATCAGGACATGGCAGGTCGTCTGGAACATTGCAAAACTCCAATGCAGGGGTATTATTGCTGGCACCGAACGTTCTTGATAAGACGGCCGCTCCTCTGACTCTTTCCGAGGTTGTGACTCTGCCGGATCGTCGTCAAGCAAAATGCACTTACCGACTGCCAAGGAGGCCCCACCATGACAGCATCTAGCAGCGCCAGCAGTTCCGCCCCGGTCCCAAGCACCCGCCAGGGAATGGGTACCATGCTTTTCCCCGGAGGAGTCGCCTTCCGCGTCTGGGCGCCCTTTGCCCCCCGAATTTTCGTCGCCGGAGCCTTCAATCAATGGAGTCCGACGGCGCACCCGTTTGCCAGCGAGGGAAACGGCTATTGGTCGGTTGAGGTGCCCGGGGCAAAAGTGGGCGATGAGTATCAGTTCGTCATCCCGACCGGCGCCGATGCACTCTGGCACAAAAACCCTTACGCCTCTGCCGTGGTCAGTTCCTCGGGAAACGCGGTCATTCACGATCCTAACTTCGATTGGACGGGCGACGACTTCACTATGCCGCCCTGGAACGAGATGGTCATCTACGAGATGCATGTCGGCACCTTCAACGACACGACTCCCCTCGATCGCCCGGGGACTTTCGACGGGGTCGCCGCCAAACTCCCCTACCTGCAAGAACTTGGCATCAACGCCATCGAGATCATGCCGGTCTCCGAATTCTCGATGGATTACTCCTGGGGCTACAATCCGGCGGACCCCTTCTCGGTCGAATCGGCCATCGGCGGCCCGCAAGGGATGTACAGCTTCATCAAGGCGGCGCACACACACGGGATCGCTGTCATAATCGACGTGGTGTACAATCACTTCGGCCCTGGCGATCTGGACCTGTGGCGCTTCGACGGATGGTTCAGTGCAGACCACGACGGCGGCATCTACTTCTATGACAATAGTCGCGGCCACACAGACTGGGGGCCGCGCCCCGATTACGGCCGTGGGGAGGTACGCCAGTATATTCGAGACAATGCGCTTTTCTGGCTGAACAAGTACCGCGCGGACGGACTGCGCTTTGATTCAGTCGTGAGCATCCGCAACTCCTCCCAGGGAGAACTGCCGGAAGGCTGGTCCCTGATGCAGTGGATCAACAATGAAATACGCTCCAGCCAGCCCTGGAAAATCACCATCGCCGAGGATCTGCAGAGTAACGAGTGGATCACCAAGGATACCGGGGGCGGTGGGGCGGGTTTCGGCTGTCAGTGGGACGCCGGTTTTGTGCACCCGGTGCGGCGGGCGGTTATTACCGGGGTCGATGCTGACCGTGACCTGCTGTCCGTGCGCGACGCCCTCTACAACGGCTACAACGGCTCGGCTTTTCAGCGCGTAGTCTACACCGAATCCCACGATGAAGTCGCCAACGGCAACCAGCGCGTACCAGAAGAGATCTGGCCGGGGAATGCCGGCAGCTGGTATTCCAAAAAACGCTCCACTTTAGGTGCCGCACTGGTGTTCACCGCTCCCGGGATCCCGATGATATTCCAGGGGCAGGAATTTCTCGAGGATGGTTTTTTCCGGGATACCGTCCCCATTGACTGGACCAGGCTCAATGACTACTCCGGCATCAATCTGCTCTATCGCGATCTGATCCGCTTGCGGCGCAATTGGTTCAATCAGACCCGCGGCTTGAAAGGACAGCATATCAACGTGCATCACGTCAATAATACGGACAAACTGATAGCGTTTCACCGCTGGGAAAACGGGGGGGCAGGGGACGATGTCGTCGTCATTGCCAATTTCGCCCATGACGGTTACCAGAACTATCGGGTTGGTTTTCCGCGGGGGGGCATCTGGCGGGTGCGCTTTAACAGCGACTGGCAGGGTTACAGCGGGGATTATAGCAATCAACTGGGTTATGACACCGAAGCGACCTCTGATTCGTGCGACCAGATGCCGTTCGGGGCCAATGTGGGGATCGGACCCTACTCGGTGCTTATTTTGTCACAGGATAATTAAGTCGATGGGAGTTAAGCGGCGTCTTGCTCTTTACTAGGGACTTCACGTACAATGCGTACCCGTGGAGGTTGCCATAATGACTAAAATATCGACAGCAGACGCGCGCAACGATTTTGCCGGTGTCATCAACCGTGCATCTTTCGGTAAAGAACGATTTGTCCTGACCCGGCGTGGGAAAAAACTCGTAGCGATAATACCTGTGGAAGACTTAGAACTACTTGAGGAGTTGGAAGATCAGATGGATGTAGCATCTGCCAAGGCTGCTCTGGCTGAATCCGAAGAGCGGATCTCCTACCAGGATTTACGTCGTGAGTTGGGCCTGAATGATCTACCGGATTGAGTTGACTAAAGCAGCCTCTCGGGATTTGGCAGCCCTTCCCAAACCTTTACTGAAGCGGTTGGACGCCTGTATTTTCCATCTCGCAGCAGACCCATTGCCGCCGGGAGTGAAATAACTAAAGAGCAACGACGGACTCTATCGCGTGAGGGTCAGTAATTACCGTATTATTTACCGGGTTGAGCAAGAGATATTGACTATTCTTATCGTCAAAATTGGTCATCGTAGAGAAGTGTATCGATAGGGGGTATGCGTCTTGAGTGTCAGCCGACTCTCGCTGTGTCTTCCTTTTTCCCCGCCCCTTCTCACGAAGGGCGCGGGGAGTCTTCAGCTTATATCCCGTTCTTGTTCAGGTGCGGACCGTACTTCTTGTCCGTTCCCTTGATATGATTGATCAGCCAGTCCTGCAGAAAGGTGATGATGTCCTGGCTTAGCACGGTCTCCCCTGATTCAAACTTGCCCAGCAATTCAACCACCTGATTGACGAGTTTGGTGTGATGCTGTTTGTGCTCCACGGCTGCCGGGTAGTTGGTCTTGGCAAAGGCGCGCTCTTCTTCGGCAAAGTGATTGACCGTATAATCGGCCAAACCGTTCAGTATCCTTCCCACCGCCTCCTTGCTCCGCTTCTCCTGCATTGCATCGTGCAGGTCATTCACCATCTTAAAGAGCACCTTGTGGGCCTCGTCAAAACGACTGACCCCGGTGGCAAAGGATTGGTCCCACTCCAGGGCGTTGGCCAGACGGAAGTGCTTTACCAGCGCATGCAGATTGTCCACCTGCTCGGCAAGCTTCCCGGTTGCCAGCGTCGTGCTGTGGGCGTTTTCCACGTTGCGGTTCACCACGTCGGTGATCATCTGGATGTTGTTGGTGATCTCGTGGGTGGTCGCCGTCTGCTCCTCGGCTGCCGTTGCCACCTGGCTGATCTGCATGGTCAGTTCGTTGATCTGGTTGTGGATATCCTCCAGAGCCTCGCCGGAGCGGTTCGCCTCTGCGGTCCCACGCTTTACCTCGGCAACGCCCTCGGACATAGACCCCACGGCACTCTGGGTCTCGCTCTGGATCGACTTGATCATGGTTGCTATCTCTTTGGTCGCCTTCGTGGTGCGCTCTGCCAGCGCCCGGACCTCGTCCGCCACCACCGCGAAGCCGCGCCCCTGGTCGCCAGCCCGGGCAGCTTCGATCGCCGCGTTGAGCGCCAGCAGGTTGGTCTGGTCGGCGATGTCCTCGATGGTGTTGACGATGGCGCCGATCTGGTCGGAACGCTCCCCGAGTCCTGCCACCGTTGCCGACGACACGTTGACGCGCTGGGCGATATTGTCCATCAGTCGCGCGGAATTTTGCACCATTTCAGAGCCGCTGTGGGTCTGCAGGGTCGCCTTCTGGGCGCTTTCTGCCGCATACAGACAGTTTCGCGCGATGTCGCTGGAGGTGGCCGACATCTCCTCGCTGGCGGTCGCGATGCTGCCCGCCTGGATGGCGACCTCCTCCGCGGCGCAGGCCATGGTGTCGGTCGTCGAACGAACTATGACGACCGAATCCCGCACCAGGTCGGCTACCGAGAAAAACTGCCGCATGGCCTTGTTCATGTCGTCCATCATGGTGTTGAACGCCACGGATAGTCGGCCAAATTCACCGTTTCCCAGCACATCGGTCCGGACCGAGAGATCGCCCTCCGCGGCCTTCTCCAGCGCCGCGACAATACCCGCCAGCGGCCGGAAGGCCTGACGGCTCAGGTATCCCAGAATGGCAGAGGTCGTTGCTAGAAAGATACCCCCGACAAGGAGGTGCAGCCAGAGTGAGCCCTTGGGGGAAATCAGGGTTACGGCTGCAACCGTCACGGTTAGACTGACGATGTTGCCGAGAATAATGCGAGTCGTGAAAGACATGTTGTGCTCCTTGTATGGAAAGTCACGGCTTAACCTTAAATGCGCGCAGGCTGCAGTAAGACAGGCATCAGGCAGCAAAATGGCTTTTCGACCAAACCTGGTCCAAGCTCTTAGCTTTTTCAATGTCTATCGGGCAACTTTGCGCTGCCAGTTTTCGAGTTTACTTCGGGTGAAGGCGCAAAGGGCAGCTTCCCAGTGTCGGCAACTTGTACACCTATCGGAATTCCAGGATTACAACTTTAGGGAAAAATCGTATTGATCTTACCCGTTTTGCTAAAAGCGAAAGGTTTTTAGCGTGATTCTTCTTGTAAGACTTAACCTTAGCAGGTTTTCGCTTTCGGATTATTTTTTTTCACAGTGCAATTCTAACATTTACTTACGAAGACCCAGATAAAGATCCTCTACTTGAGTACGTGCCCAAGGAGTCCTTCTCAGGAACTGTAGACTCGATTTTATGCTTGGATGATTCTTGAAGCATCTGATGTCGATGATTCTGCCTAGTTGCTCCCAGCCATGGCGTTCTACCAGTTGTGTAAGAATCATTTCCAGTGTAATGCCATGCAACGGATCATTGCTGTTTGTCTCTGTCATTTTCCCTGCCTTGAGCTGCGAAATTTTGAAATGGTGGCTGGAAACTTTCCGCCGCCCTGAGTAATTTCGCCTCTGGCCGCTCGCCTGTCAAGAATTATACTGCCTGAGCTGGAAAACATCCGACACTTCTCCCACAAAGACCCCGATTGATAACTACTTCTCATTTCCAAGCACCCACGCGGCCTGGCACCGGAGCATTTTAGTGGTACAGTTTTTCGATAGCCTGTTACAGGTCGATCAGTTCACGGCTACCGGCAAGCTACTTTCTCCTGAATATCCCTGACTGCTGTTTTTTGACTTCCGTCAAGGCATTGATCGTTTCCTGCTGCTAAGGTGCGGCGCATTGCCTTTCATAAATTGATGCGGGCTATGCTGTAGCCCATTTTTGTAGAGAATAATAGCTTGGTCGTATTCATTTTAAATCAACAACCAAAGGGGGTAGGGAATGCAGATGAAGAGCCTGAAGAGATGCACCGTTTTCACGATGCTGGCGGCTGCGGCCGTATGGTCGGGATGTACACAGAACAAGGTGGAGCCGATGAAGGCGTCGGAAATTGCCGACGGAGCAATCCAGCCCGCAGAATGGGGCAAGGTGTATCCCGCCCAGTACAAACTCTGGACCCAGACTGGTGAGCCGACTCCGGCAGGCAAGACCAAGTACAAGAAAGGCTACGACGTCGGTGAGGATCGCCGCGACAAGCTTGACGAGTACCCCTTCCTGGCGCTGCTCTACAACGGCTGGGGCTTCGGTTCGGAATACCGGGAACCCCGCGGCCACTTCTTCATGGTTCAGGATCAGCTGGAAGTCGATCCCGGCAGGGTAAAGGCGGGCGGTTCCTGCCTGACCTGCAAGACCCCCTACGCACCGATGCTCGAGAAAAAGATGGGCGCCGCCTACTTCTCCACTCCGTACAAGGAGGTGCTGGCAACCCTTCCCAAGGATGCGCAGAACCTCGGCGTTTCCTGCGTCGACTGCCATGACAACAAAACCATGGGGCTCAAGATCTCGCGCGGATTTACCCTTGGCAAGGCCATGAAGGAGATGGGAGTCGACACCACGCAGATCACCAGGGAGCAGGGTCGCACCCTGGTCTGCGCCCAGTGCCACGTCACCTACATCATTCCCAAGGACAAGGAAATGCACTCGACCGACGTCGTCTTCCCCTGGAAGGGAAGCCAGGTTGGGCACATCACCATCGAGAACATCATCAAGCAGATCAAGAGTTCGCCGGCAAACGGTGAGTGGACCCAGAGCGTCACCGGCTTCAAGATGGGCTTCATCCGCCATCCCGAATATGAGCTTTACTCGAATGACAGCCCGCATTGGCTTGCCGGCGTGAGCTGCGCCGACTGCCACATGCCGACCGTCACGGCTGACGGAAAGAAGGTTTCCGACCACCGTATCATGAGCCCGCTGAAGAGCGACCTGAATGCCTGCGCCGCCTGCCACACCGAGTCCCCGGAAGCGTTGCGCGCCAAGGTGTACGCCATTCAGGACAATACCATGACTATTTACCTGAAGACCGGCTATGCGACGGCGACCGACGCCAAGCTGTTCGAGATGGCGAATAAGGCTTCCAAGGCCGGCGCGAAGATCGACGCTGCCCTCTATGCCCAGGCGAAAGAGAACTTCGAGCAGGCCTTCTACCGCCTCATCTTCATCGGCGCGGAAAACTCCACCGGCTTCCACAATCCCAAGGAGACCATGCGCGTATTGATTGATGCCGAGAGATATGCAGCGGCGGCCGAAGTGCAGTTGCGCCAGGCGCTGGCTCAGGCAGGGCAGGTCGTGCCTGAGAAGATCGACCTCGAGCTCGCCAAGTACACCAACAACCGCGGCGCCAAGAAGCTCATGTTCAGGCCCGAGCATGAGATCAAGGCGCCTGCAACCAAGTAAGTTGTTTTAAGCCATAGCAGATCGATTCCGGAGGGCGGTAATACCACGCCCTCCGGTTTCTTCGTGTCCTAGCTACGGTTAGTTTCCGCACAGTATTTCAGCCACCCTGCCACTATGTTTCCATTCTTCATGCCTTAACGTCAGTCTCAGCATACCATGCTCTCCGCTTACCAACTCTCAATGAAGACAATAGCTGATTTTACTCAACTTTCGCAGTTATGAAAAATATGTAAGACACTGTAATTATAAATAGAATAGCGTCGCAATTTGTATTAAAATGCCTTTGCTCCCCAGCAAATACATCCACACAAAAAGGCGACGCTATGAG
>Ga0209123_1002224_pt1 | contig 16917 bp, 13 predicted proteins | sample BarGraIncu00431A_FD_184500 | JGI IMG/M metagenome (GOLD analysis project Ga0209123, IMG submission 184500) | Arctic peat soil microbial communities from Barrow, Alaska, USA - Barrow Graham LP Incubations 004-31A (SPAdes) (version 2) | ecosystem: Environmental > Terrestrial > Soil > Wetlands >... | reverse complement strand
CTCTTTAGCTTATAATTTTGATGGTATGAAAAGACATGATGAATCTGGAAACTGTATATTCCAATATACGTTATCCGGATCTGGAGTGATAGAGTTTAACGGACAACACCATATTCTTAATAAGGGTGATGCATTCCTTACGGTAATTCCCAGCAATCATCGCTATTATCTTTCAGAAAACTGTGAAAAGTGGGAGTTTATATTTATTACTTTAACAGGGGAGTATGCGATTTCAGAATGGGGGAAAATACAAGAACAGTTCGGTAAAGTTATAAGATTTAAAGAACAAGAGGAGATTATTACATATTTGTGGGAAACCTATTGGGCTGCAACAAATAACAAAATAAGCGATGGTTATCAGACCTCTTCCATAGCTTATGAATTTATAATGAAGTTACTTAGAAGTTTAAATTCCCAATTTAAAAATGGTAATCCTAACAATACCTGTATCAATATCTCCATCAAGTTTATGAAGGATAATCTCCACAGAGAGCTTTGTCTTGATGATATTGCAGGCTATGTTAATATGTCAAAGTTTCATTTTAATCATACTTTTACAAAATCAATGGGAATCTCGCCTTGGAATTATCTAACAAAGCTTAGAGTGGAATATGCTGTAAAACTGCTTTTATCTACTAAGCTTACAGTGGATGAGATATCAAGCATGGTAGGCTATACAAGTTCAAATTACTTTAACAAAGTTTTTCGTAAGTATATTGGTACATCACCGGGAAAATTGAGGGAAAAATATATTGATATCAATGATTTTACTATTAACTTATAGTGAGAATAACAGCCTCCGTGTCGCTTACTGAAAAAGAATTACCAAAGGAATTCAAAAATTAAAAATAAGCGGTTAATAACTTGTCAATGTGACGAGTTATTAACCGCTTACAGATAGCCTCATTTTTATTATATTATATTGCCACTGTTGCTTGCTTTAAGTATTCTAGTTCTTCCCCTAGCACATAAGTTGAAAGCTTCTCAAATACAGTTTTATGATAATTATTTAGCCAAGATTTTTCATCATTTGTTAATAATGTCGCATCTATAGCCTCTAAGTCTATAGGGCATAGTGTTAAAGTCTCAAACTTCATAAATTGTCCGCCATACTCAGTCTTTTCGTCTTCCTGAGCGACAAGTAAGTCTTCTATTCTTATACCATGCTTTCCTGCTTTATAAACTCCTGGTTCATTGGAGACTACCATTCCTTTTTTAAGCACAATAGTATTAGGAAGCACAGATATTCTGTGTGGTCCTTCATGAACATTTAGAAAGAAACCTACTCCATGTCCAGTTCCATGCTTATAATCCATACCTGCATTCCAAAGTGGAATTCTAGCTATAATATCTAAATTTGAACCCGTAGTTCCATATAAAAATCTCTGCAATGTTAAATCAATCATTCCTCTTAATACTAAGGTATAATCTGTTTTTTCTTCCTCAGTTAAGGGACCTACAGCTAGTGTTCTTGTGATATCTGTTGTTCCATCTAAATACTGAGCACCAGAGTCTAATAGATAAAGCCCCTCAGGCTTTATAGTAGCTTGATTTCCCTCTGTAGCTGAGTAATGAGGCATAGAAGCATTTGCTTTATAAGCTGAAATTGATGCAAAGCTTAAATCATAGAAATTTACTCCTGCACTTCTTATCTCCTCGATTTTATCTGATGCTTCTATTTCTGTAATATTACGCGATTTTATGGTTTTCTTCATCCATGCTATAAATTTAACCATAGCCACACCATCGCGCACCATAGCCTTTCTAACATTTTTAATTTGAATATCATTCTTTATAGCCTTAAATCTTGTAGTAATATCCATAGTCTCTAAAATCTTAATGTTTATGGAACTATAAATCCAAGTACTAGTTCTTGCTGCATCAAGTAATATTGCTCCATCTTTGATTTTTCCTAAGAATTTTCCTATACTATCGTAAGGCATTATTTCTACATTAGCCTTTTCAAGTTCTCGCCTAACCTCTGAATTTATTTTCTTATCGTCTATAAATAAATAATATTTTTTCTCTGAAACAACTACGTAAGCTATAGTTAATGGATTGCATTTTACATCTCTCGCTCTAATGTTTAACAGCCATGCTATGTCATCAAGTCCAGATATAACATAGTAGTTTGCTCCCATAGTTCCCATTTCACTTTCTACCTTAGTAAGTTTTGATTCTCTTGATTCTCCAGCATATACTACATCATGCAGAACTACCTGGCTACAAGGCTTCTGTGGTCTATCTTTCCAAATTATATCTACTAAATCTTCATTAACTTCATAGGAAAATCCACTAGATTCTAAAGTACTCTTTAGTCCTCTAAAATACTCTATTGAAATAACCTTACCATCAAAAGCAATTTTTCCTCCCTTGTTAAGTGTTTTTTTCAAAAATTCTTCCACAGTTGGAACACCATCTAGGCCTATTCTAAATAGTGTTACCCCTGTATCTATTAATTGATTTTCTGCTTGCAAGAAATATCTTCCATCCGTCCATAAACCTGCATCTGTTAAAGTTACAATTGCAGTACCAGCAGAACCGGTAAATCCTGTTATAAAAGTTCTAGCAGTATAGTGATCTGCTACATATTCACTTTGATGTGGATCCGAACTAGGAACAATGCAAGCATCTATGCCTCTTTCTCTCATCTCATTTCTTAATTGTTCAATTCTTTCTTTTACACTCATCCTAATCACTCCACTCGTTTGTAAGCTTCACTTGCAATTTTCATTGCAAGCATTTACTCACAATATTTTATATCTTTGTCTTCATTATAACAGAATGAAACAGGAATATTATGTTAAGTCTTAATATTCCAAAACAACTTGTTGGCTTTAAGCTATATTTGATCTATAATAATATTATTGTTCATTACCAATGGGAATAATTATGAAAAAAGTAGGGGGTATTTATGAAAAAAATATTAGGATTTTCACTCATTATATTTAGTTTTATATTAACATATATTTGTTGGTTATTTGTTCAGCCTTTGAGTTCAATTTCTGTAGCTAGACAGTACTCGCAATTAATAGCGGGAATGGCATTAGTTGGATTTGCATGGGTGAATTTTATGTCCACTAGAAATTCGATATTAGAAAAATGTTTTAATGGGCTAGATAAGACATACGTTTATCATAAATATTTAAGTATTACTTCACTTCTTCTAGTTATTATTCACACACAGCTCCTAGATGGGGGCGAAGGCGGAAGAGAAACAGCAAGAAATGGTAGTCATATTTTCAAAACTTTTGGCTCCATAAGTATGTATCTATTTATATCCTTAGTTATCATTGCATTGATAGCAAAAAAATTAAATTATGAAAGATGGAAACTAATTCATAGGATTATGTTTATACCTTATATTATTGGTATTATTCATTATTATGGTAATTCAAATTACGCCGTTTTTGGATTAGACTCATTTAGTATATTTCTAAACATTATTAATTTTATAGGAATAGTGTCAGTTATATATAGTATCTTTATTTATGAAACAAGTTCTTTCAAATATAAATTTACTATAGAGAAATTAGAGCTTGTAGCAAACAGTATGATAGAAATTACCGGAAAAGCTGTAGGTCGTAGTATGGACTTTTTACCTGGACAGTTTGCATTTCTTAAGTTAACAGGCGAAGAAAACAATTTTCCTTCTCATCCATTTAGTATAAGCCAAGCACCAAAAAAAGGTGGGATTCAGTTTACGATAAAAGCATTAGGTGATCATACCGGAAAATTGTTGGATACAATTAAAGTAGGACATAAGTTTTCAGTATCAGGACCTCATGGAAAATTTAATTATATAACGGGTAATAAGAAACAAATATGGATTGCTGGTGGAATTGGAATAACTCCTTTTAGGAGCTTTTATCAATCAAATATACCTGAGGATTACTCTATTGATTTCTTTTATGCTTTCAATAATAAAGAGGAAGGTGCCTATGTTGAGGAAATAATGGGAATGCCTCAGGAAAACAACTTAAGAGTGCATTTATTGAATTCAAAAGAAGAAGGATTTTTGTCTGGCGAAAAAATAATTAAATATGTGAACAAGACAGACCCAGTGGATGTATATTTTTGTGGACCTAAACCTATGAGAGAAATCTTAAAGAAACAGTTAAAAGATAGTCAATTGAATATTATAGGCTTTCATTATGATAATTTTCAGTTTAAATAACTACAAATATAAAAATCTTATATAATCTTCTACATGGCGCTTAGCATATGGGGGAATCAATAATAAAGCAGCTATCTATTTATATATTGTAATAGATAGCCGCTTTTCTATTTATATTTTCAAATTGTTCTAGTGGCAAAACTCCTATTGCTGATAGTAAAAAGCATAAGGACAGATGATTTTAACTAACTCTATACCGATTTCTCCATGGCCCTAAACCTTACTACAGTCAAAATTACAGCCACAACTCCAATACCAGTTGCGATTAAAAGTGATAATGTGGCGTCAATATCAGTGTGCAGCATGAAGGCCAAACCTGAAAAAGACTGCATTATATAAGTGGCGGGAAGAAGGTGACCAGCTACCCTAAGGGCCTTAGGTAGCATAGATGCTGGGAACATGATCCCACTCAGCATCATTGTTGGCAGAAATATTGCCTGTGAAAGCATCATCGCTATAGATTGGCTTCGCGCCGTCACACCGATGAATAGTCCAAGTGCAATACTTGAAAATAGTAAAATAAAAAGAGCTAAAAAGTAGCCAATTAAACTTTGCGGATAGCTAGAGCCAAAAAATAAATGTGCTGTAAAAAATATAATAATTGAAACAACTAAAAGATGCAAAAATGCACTAACCGCTTGAATAAAGAGCACTGCCCATCCTGGTATCCCACAAACTCGGTAGGCACGTAGCACACCGGATTCACGCATTTTAACAATCGGTGCCGGTATACCGAGTACTGCTCCCATTGTTACAGCAAATATGACCATAGTTGCGGGCATAGTCTGCTTTGCCAAAGGATTTATGGAAGAAAATACAGCTCCCATAACCAAGTAGAAAACAAGTGGCACAAGGTAATAAGTCATTAGTGTTCCATGTTCACGGATGTCCATTTTAAACTGGATCAAAAGATGTTTAAAAAAAGCATTCATTATTTTACACCCCCTTCAATAAGTTCAAGAAATCTCTCTTCCAAAGAAGGGCGTTCCACTCTCAAGTCTTCAACTGAATCACCAAAATGCTGTACTTCTTTTAAAAGTTCCATAACTGCTGTAGCTGTATCACGACATAACCATATACCGTAATCTCCCGTTTGTTTTATGAAATGGGCATCGCCTATATCTCTACCTGGCAGTAGGCAGTTTATTTTTGTACGTAGTGTAATTCTAGTTTCTGAATGTCCCGCGGATGTAATTTGCGCGGGGGTTCCAATTATAGCAATATGACCGTGAATAATGATTGCAATACGATCACACAGAGATTCAGCTTCTGCATGTCATGTGTAGCCAATAAGGTTGTTACTCCGGTGGATTTCAACTCGCGAATAGCATCATGAAGATCCGCTCTAGCTTGCACATCCAAACCCGCGGTTGGCTCGTCAAGTATGACGACAGCTGGGTCGCGAGATAGAGCCAGCGCAAGGTGTAGTCGTCGTTTTTGTCCCGTTGACATCTCACTGTATTGCTTCTTATTTTGGTAATCTATACCAAACCGTCTTAATAAGTCAAATCGTGGTAATAGACCATGCCATGAACATATAAGCGATATAGCTTCCCCTGGTCGTATTCCATCTGGTAGTGATGAAGATTGTAGCTGTACACCAAGTGTTTGGTGTAGCTTGTGCCTATCTAACTGTGGATTGCAGCCATTTACACACAATGTGCCCCCATCAGACTTACATATGCCTTCAAGACATTCGAGAGTGGTAGTTTTACCGGCTCCGTTTGGCCCTAGTAATCCAAAAATTTCACTTTTATTCACTTCAAAGCTAATATTATCTACGACAGTAATAGTGCCATAACGCTTGATTAAACCTTGAACAGATACTACTGATTCATCCATCGCTATCTCACCTCCTTAAAATGTAATTCTATATTAATTTCCAAATACCTTTATATAAGGTAACAGTTTTGTCAATAATTACCGATTTATTATTTAAAATAATTAGAAAAAGCCTATCCCCTAGATTTCTCTATGAAATAAACTTTTAGAAAATTCGCTTCGCTCATAAACGCCCCCAGGTGGCGTGAACAAATTGTAACCACATCAGGTTTTTTTTATTTGGGTACCATTTGCAATAGTATGAAACTTCCTACTACTAGAAATAATGCTGCAACTAGAGAGATACGGAAAACAACGGTTCTTACTTTCATACATCTTACCTCCTTAATAATTATTAATAGAGTCAAATTTTAAGTTACAACTGCAAATAAAAAGAAAAGGTTTACAAAGCTTATATGAATAGTTAATATCTCTTATGTGGCGCTTAAAGCTTTTTTAAGGGCTTTAATTTCATCTTGGTGTATTTGCTTACTTTTGCTATCTCTTTTCTTATCATCTATAGGTAATAGGCTCTGTAAGGCTTTAATTTGTCGCTTTATTTCGTCCTTATCTTTTGGAATTTCAAATTTTGGCATTTATTTGACCTCCTTAAAATAATCTTTCATATATCTATTCTACATTTGAGAGTTATTTCCTTCTAAATAGTTGTTTTTTATTAAATAAATATAATAAATAATACTCTTCAGTATTTATCAATAGTGTACATAACATCTGTTTTTTATGTTACTTTTAGATCCTCTCTTGTTGTTAAAGTTATTATTAAAGGATGATTGTATTATTAACGACATTTTAATAAACATATAGTATAATCTAAATAGTATTAATCTAAATCAATTTTAGGAGCCTTCCAATTATTAAGTGGAAAGTATTCTATGATAATTCATGGTATAGGGTTCCTTGTAGGGATTACAGTTTTAATTTTTGCCTATAGATGGTACACCCGAAATAAACCAGAAGAGACGTTAGATACATATAAAGAATTTGTAAAAAGATAATAAGCTAAACTAATCCTTGAAGAACAAGGAGACTGGAGTAATATTAAATGTTTCAATCACACTTAGGAGAAATAGCTGCACTTGCAACTGCATTATGTTGGACAATTACTTCTGTATCATTTGAAGCCGCTGGAAAAAAAGTCGGGTCGATATCTGTAAATTTAATAAGACTTATCATCGCATTTATATTAATATCAATTTATAATTTATTTTCTAGAGGAATGATCTTGCCAATAGATGCTTCCAGTTCTACCTGGTTATGGTTAACATTTTCAGGAATAATTGGTTTTGTTATAGGAGATCTATTTTTGTTTCAGGCATATGTTGAGGTAGGCGCACGTATATCAATGTTACTTATGTCAACGGTACCACCAATAACAGCTATTACAGGATTCCTTATTATGGGTGAGAAAATCACGGTGCTAGGGCTTGCTGGAATGATAATAACTATTGTTGGTATTGCCCTTGTAATCCTAACTAAAAATCCAGGTAATAAAAAAGTAAGGTTATCTCATCCAATTAAGGGATTAGCATATGCTTTTATAGGTGCATTAGGACAAGCTTTTGGTCTTGTTTTTAGTAAGCTCGGAATGGGATCATATGATCCGTTTGCTGCGACTCAAATTAGAATTATAGCAGCAATTGTTGGGTTTTCAATTGTCATTTCTGTATTAAAAAAATGGGGTGAGCTAATTGTTGCGGTTAAAGATATGAGGGCAATGAAATACATTTCTATTGGTTCACTATTTGGTCCATTTGTAGGCGTATCCCTCTCTTTATTAGCTGTTCAACATGCTTCAACTGGAATAGTTTCAACAATAACATCAATTACACCAATACTGCTAATACCTGTTTCAATTATTGTTTTTAAGGAAAGAATTTTTCCAAGAGAAATATTTGGAGCAATTATAACTTTGTTAGGTATTTCACTTTTATTTATATAAGAAGTGTGCATTGTGGTTATATAAGGGGTAGTTCACTAAAAGTGAACTACCCCTTATTTTTTCAACATAATCGCTCTTAACTACTCACTAAATTTGGAGTAACTTAATCAGCTCTTCTAACTCCTGCGATAAATCTTTTGCAAGTGTAAAATCAGTATCTTTTAAAGCCAATGCTATTTTTGTTTCAACTAATTTTTTCTTTTGTTCAATTTCTAAATAATCTTTGTCAAAGTGACTGGCATAAATCATCTTTCTAAATTTTCGCATACTCATTTTTCTAATTGTCTTATCCTCAATCATTAAAACAAAATCCATGCAGTTTACTATAGAATAGAAATCATGAGAAATCATAAGAATCGCACCTTTATAGTTTTCTATGGCTTTTTCCAGTGCTATTTGTGAATATGTGTCTAAATGACTTGTCGGTTCATCAAGAAGCAACATGTTTGCTTTACTAGCAGAAACTTTAGCCAGTTGAAGTATATTTTTTTCTCCACCAGATAAAGACCCTATCTTTTGATTAATGTCTTCTTCAAAACCATAGCCAGAAATATACTCTCTAACCTCTTGATTAGTTTTAAACCCAGCATCTAAGAACTCTTCAAGTATCGTATTAGACTCATTTAGTGTTTTGCCTTGAAGTTGAGACAAATAAGCGACTTCAACATCTTCATTTATCTCAATAGAAGCATTATTGTTTTTAAATATTTCTCGAAGTAAAGTCGTTTTCCCAGCACCATTTGAACCGATAATAGCTACTTTATCAGTAGATTTAATCTCAAAGTTAACATTTTCTAGAAGCATATCATCAAAGCTAGCACTGTAATCATTGACTTTTAAAACAACGGTTTCGACCATTTCATTATCTGCAACTAAACTGATATTCGGTTGTTTAATATCTACAAATGGCGATTTAATTCTACTTTTTTCTAATCTTTCTTGAATTTTAACTCTAGCATTTAGAGATTTTCCTTTAGCAGATTGATTATACTCAGTTGCTTGAAATCTAAACTTCTTTATTAACATCTCGTTTCTCTCAAGTTCTTCATTATCAGCAGCAGCTAGTTCTTGTAGTTCTATTTTCGTTTGAAGTAATGAGAAGTTATACTCAATATAGTTTCCATCAAACTCTTGGAGCTCCATATTTTCAAGATGCAATATTTTATTAAAACAATGATTCAATAGATATCTATTGTGCGTAATAATTAACATTGTCCCTTTATGTGAATTAATTAGAGCTTTAAGAGCATTAAGGTTTTCAAAGTCTAAAAACACATCAGGTTCATCCATAATCATTAAGTCTGGACTATTTAGCATTTCCTTAATTACTTGAATAAGCTTGATTTCCCCACCACTAAGTTCAGATAGCATTTGATCTTTATATTTGCTTAAGTTTGCAAGATTCAAGTTTTTATTAATGATGTTTTCGAAATCATCCCCATTAATAACATCAAATGCGTCTAAAGCTTGTTGATACTTTTCTAGTAAAGAATCAATATCCGAAGATGTTTCCATTTCACTGCAAATAGATGTTATTTCATTTTGTAGTTTAATAAATTTTTCCCCTATATATTCGAAAACTGTAATTTCTTTTAATTCTCCCTGTTGTGAGAATTGACTTACATACCCAATGCTAAGATTTGGGTCCATCTCCAGCGTGCCGTCGAACATATATTTTTCTGGATCCATAATTATTTCTATAAGTGTACTTTTTCCGCTGCCATTTGTTCCTATAAAAGCACAATGCTTACCTTCTTCTAATGTAAATGAAATATTATTATATAGATCCTTTTGCGGAAATGAGTAGGACAACTTATCAACTTTTATCATATTATTACCTCTCTTTATCACTAAAAAAGAGCCTATAAAAATAAGCTCTTCAATTTATTCTCTTCTTAATTGTAATTTCACATTTGATTTTTATGTAGTAATGACATTCTACTTAGTTTACCCTTGATAGCATAACACTTTTTACGACTAAGTTCAATCATTTCATATTAAATATGCATTTATTTATCAGGTAAATTATCATATTGTTTAATGATATCCTTATACCTATCACATAAATAATACCCCCAATCGTAGTTCTATTATCATACGATTAGAGGTGTTTTTTCATTTTACATTTTTATTAGCAAATTTAACTTTTCCATCATTATTTATTCGCAGAATAACATAATTTTCAAATAAAACAATTTGATATATTTTTTTTTAATAATCTTAAATAAGCTATAACTTTATATTAAATCATATTATTACGTTCTTTCTGTATTAACAGGGTCAAGAAAATAAAAAAGACGTTTCTCAATTGTCATAGCAGGGATCACAGACAGAAGCTGGAGGAATACTCTGTACAAAGTTGAAAACATTTTCCGGATCATATTGTGCTTTAACTTCTTGGAGCCTTGCAAAATTATCACCATAATACTCCTGACCGTAATTTCTTATATTTAAATCAGGCACATTGACATATGATCCGCTTATATAAGGTTGCAATTTTATACGGGTCTGTTCAACAAGTTTAATATTCTTTTGTGTTTCACATTCTTCTGTCCAAGAGGCGTCCCATTCCAAGTAATATTTCGTATTTCGCCAGAAAAAAGCTGTATCCTGGGAAGGTACCTCGTTCATTGCACCTCCGGAGTTTAAGAAAAAGAAATTAGATTCACTTCCTGTTGCTTTTGTAAGAAAACTTCGAATTGCTTTAATTCCTTCTAATGGCATAACTTGCTCCACCCAGGCGGATGACCACGTAGTATTGTGCGTATCGAACAGAGGTTCATTCGGAGCCCAGAATTCTATTGCCTCTGGTAGTGTTACCTCATCAATAAACACCTTTAAAGGAGATCCTACATCTGTCAAAGGTGTTATCAATTTCTCCAGTTCAGCTTTGGTACCAAGGAATATCCCCTGTGAACGTAGCAGACCGTTTGTTTTAGAGTATATCTCCAATATTGTACCCAGTCTTTCATCAACGGATGGAGACCATCTTTGCCATACATCTATAACTTCATCCAATTGCTTCCACGGCCAGATTATTGTAAATATTCCGACTTGAAAAGGCGCAGGACGTACTTTAAATGTGTAGGAGGTTATTATACCGAAGTTACCTCCTCCGCCTCCGCGAATCGCCCATAACAGGTCCGGATTTTCGTTTTCGCTAACGTTTAAAAACTCACCATTAGCGTCAACTATGGTGGCAGCCAAAATATTGTCTGAAATTACTCCGGCCGTGCGCTGGATAGCCGTAATTCCTCCTCCAGTGCTTATTCCGCCTATACCAACAGTAGAACTGTCTCCAAAAGGTGCCAGAACACCTTCCAGTGCAAGCATCCTAACAAGCGTACCTACACGTATTCCTGCTTGAACGGTTGCAATCCCCTGCGCCTTATCCAGCATGACATTTCTCATTTGACTGGTATCTATTACAATTCCACCATTTGTTTGGGAAAAATCTTTTGCCAGAGCATGCCTGCCGCTTCGCATCCGAATGGATACATTATTCTCGCGAGCCCATTTAACTGCATTTGCCACATCTTCTTTCTGCTGCGCAAAAACAAATACGATTGGAAATGAGTTTGTGAACGGGTTCCAGTTCATACGAGCCTTTTGATACTCCGGATCATTCGGGTATATTACCATTCCCGTTAATTCCGTTTTTAGTTTCATTCACTCACACCTCTATTTTTAAATTGAATTTACATAAAATTAATACAATTTTTTAATTAAAGCTAACTACATTATATAATATGAACTTTTATTGGATTAGTGCCATCCTTCTGACCTATGATCACTTATACCTTTGCTCTAGAAGTTATAAAAAGTATAGTTATCACGTTGACAAAGTGATAATATTGTATTAGAATGAGCATAAATGAAAGTAAACGAAATCAAATGAAACACCATAAAATATAAACGCACATTAAATAACTATAAAATATGAAGAAAAGGATGTAAAAAATGACTAAAAAACTAAATCTAATTAAAAGAATAATTCTATTTTTTATAGGTATGAGTATAATACAGATTGGAGTAGCTTTGTTTTTAAAAACTAATATCGGTTCTGATCCATTTACTTTATTTACTCAAGGATTAGCATTTTCATTAAAGAAAACACCCGGAAATGCTAATATGATTATTTTATTTGTACTGTTTTGCATAATACTTTTAGTTGAAACAAAGCGTATAAAAATAGGAACAATTATATGTGTAGTTGGAGTAGGACCCATTATTGACCTTGGAGTAAAGGCTGTTTCATTTTTCCCAATTGAATCATTAAATATTGGTATAAAATTGCTTTTAGTTATATTCGGCTGTATTTTAATCGCAATTGGATTTTCTATACTTTCAGCAAGTAATCTAGGTGTTGCACCAAACGATATTATACCATTTATTGTAAAAGATAAAACTAATCTACAATATCGTTGGATTCGTATGGCATTAGATATTAGCTTTGTAGTAATGGGCTTTGCACTCGGTGGAATATTTGGTATAGGTACAATAATATCTGCATTGTTAACAGGTCCATGTATACAATTTTGCCTTCCATATGGAGAAAAGTTTGTAAATTCTATTGTTAAGGATCAAAATGAAGATGAAGATGAAGATGAAGAACTTTTAATGCAAGAATAATTGAATCAAAACTAACCGCTTTTGGTATACCCTCATTAAAAAAATGTGAACTTCCAGTTTATGTAACGGCCTCCTAGGTCGTAATGAAAACTGGAAGTTTTTATTTTTTTCATTGCTTCCAATAAATCATGCCCCAGGTAATATTACTGTAATTATAGTCCCCTCATTTACTTTCGATGCCACAGTAATATTACCGTTTAAATTATCAATAGCCTCTTTAACTAAGGATAGACCAACTCCTGAACTTCCTAGTTTTGTAGTATATCCTCTTTCGAATATTGTATTTATATATTCTTTTTCTATCCCAACTCCTGAATCTTTAATCTCTATATTGATTTCTTTAGTCGTTTCTTGAATTCTAACATTAACATATCTATCCTCTTTTATACTTTTACTAGCTGCTTCCATAGCATTTTCTATTAAATTTCCTATTATAGTTACTAAAAGATTGTTAGAAATATTTTTAATGTTATTTTCAAAATTTGTATCTTCATCAATAACTAAATTTATTTTTAATTCCTTTGCTCTGCTAAATTTGCCCAGTAATAGTGCTGCAATGGTGGGATTTTTAATTTTATTAGTAACCTCACTTAAAAGTTTTTGCTTTTTCTCAGCAATGTTAGTAATATATTTTTTGGCTTCTTCCAATTCCCCAATGTGTATTAATCCTAGTATGACATGAAGTTTATTCATAAATTCATGATTGTTCGCTCTAAGCGCTTCAACGATCTGTTTAACACCAGTAAGTTCTTCAGCAAGATTAGTTATCTCAGTTTTGTCTCTAAAAGTGGCAATTGCTCCTATGACTTTATGTCTGTCTCTTATTGGAACTCTATTAGTCATAATTAAAGTATTATTTATATTTTGTTCTTTGTCATATTCAGATATCCCTGATTCTATTATGGATAATAAACGGGTAGTTGGGAATAGAGAATCCATTTTCTGTCCTATTATTTGATTTTTATTATATTTATTATCTAATTGTAATATTTTTAGCGCAGAATTATTAATAAGTGTTATTTTACCCTGTTTATCAATTGCTACCATTCCTTCATGAATGGCATCAATCATGCTTATTTTTTCATTAAAAAGCTTTGTTATCTCTTGTGGTTCTAATCCAAGTAATGTTTTTCTAATATTTCGGGCTAATAAAAATGCTCCTATGATTCCTACAGTTAAAGCTCCTAAGGTAATAAAAATTAAATATATTATAGCGTCATTCTTCGATTTTTCTATACTGTGGGTTAGTGTTCCTACAGCTACAAAACCTATTTGTTTCTTATTATTCTCATCAAATATGGGAGTGAATGCTCTAAGGGATTTCCCCAAGGTTCCCGTAGCCTCTGAAATATAAGTTTCTCCTTTTTTTAGAGCTCTATTCTCGTCTCCACCAACAAACTTTTGTCCAATGAGCTTTGGATCAGTGTGGGAATATCTTGTTCCATCCATATCAACCACAATAATATATTCTATTTGGTCCACTGTTTTTAACAAAGAAGCTATATCACTTCCTATAATTTTATTTTGATCTTTTATTTCTAATGCCTTTTTTATTTCTGGTGAATGAGCAACAATTTCAGCAACATTCATTATATTTGTTTTAACTTCATTTTCAATATTACTTGTCATCCATGATGTTACAAAAAATATAATTATAGATATACAAATAAAGACAACTGTTATTATTAATATAGTGAGCTTTGTTTGTAGCTTCATAATTTTCTTCACTTTAATCACCTCATTTTTATAATTTTATTATTCCCCTATACTCATTATATATTTTTTTTAAAAATTTTCATATAAAAATAGAGACGCCCAATGCATCTCTATTTTACCCTTTAACTATTTATGCAATTTAAAAGATTGTTTTTGAATAGTATTTATATTTTACTCCTCCTTTAACGACATTTCAGAAGGAAAGTCTCCTTCTGAAGTCGTTAATATTGCAGCACCGAAGGTGATGATTTAATCTATTATTAGGAAAAGAATTTCATTAATAGCGCTGCTACGACAACCATTGAAGCCCCTCCAATTCTAGTAGCAATCTGTGCAAAAGGCATTAATTCCATACGGTTTGAAGCTGATAATATTGCAACGTCTCCTGTTCCACCAAGTCCACTATGACATGCAGTTACAATTGCAGCATCTACAGGATACATATTTACATATTTTCCTATAAAAAATCCTGAAGAAATCATTGCTATAACTGTTGATGCACATATTGCAACGTATGATGGAGTAATGGCACTTACTAAATCTGCCCATGGAACAAATAGTACTCCTAGGCCAATCATTAGTGGGTAAGTTAATGAACCAGATATAAATTTATATAATTGATGTGCACCTTGTTCCATTTTTTCTGGCATTAGCTTTAAAATTTTTAGTAACGCTGCTGTAAATATCATAATAACTGGTCCGGGAATTGGTACGAATTTACTTGCAAGACTACCAAATATAAATAAACTACAAGCAATTAACAGTCCTGCTCCCATTAATGAGAAATCTATTGATTTTTCTGGGGTGGTATCTACCATATCATCGTTACCACTTTTAACTAATACACCCTCACCAGAAAGCTCTGGTTTCTTTTCACCTAAACGTTTTAATAAACCTGCTGAAACAATGGCCACAACATTTCCAAGTAATGCAGCTGGAATCATTTGTGCCACAAAGACTTGCTGCCCTTGCTGAAGAATTTGTGAATATGATAATGTAAGAGGTAATATTCCTTCACCTATACCTCCTGCTATAATCGGCATTACAATAAAGAAGAAAGTTCTGTAAGGTGTATATCCGAATGCTAACCCAACAAGTATTCCAGCTGATATCGCTGCAATTGTTCCAATAATTAAAGGAACGAACATCCGTGTAAAACCTTTAATTAATATTTTCCTATTCATTCCAAGTATACTTCCGGCTACTAAAACAGAAATATAAAGATATAAGAAGTTAGATGTTTTCATCACAGCCGTAATCGCTTTCACGGAGGTCGGATTTAAAATGTGAGCATATAACATATAAGATGGAACGAATAGACATAGTATTGCAGGACCACCGATATTTTTTAATATTGGTATATTTTTACCTAGCTCACCTAAAAATATACCCATGATCATGATTGTTGCAAAACCACCAATCATATCTGCCGGAAGTTTTTTGTATATAGAAGCGGTAAAGATAATACAAGCTATAACAAGATACAAGGGTAATGGAACAACACCTATCTTAAACTTAGTAACTTTAGATAAAAAACTAGGTGCTTTTTTTGGGTTAACGTTTACATCTGATTGCATATAAAATACCTCCTGCTTTTTTTATTAGCATTTATTTACTATAATGAAATTGTAATGCTAATAGAAAAATATAAATAGCATTTGAAACTTTATAAAGTATTTTGTAATTAAAGTAAGCCAAAAACATAAAAAACATACAACCACATTAGGTTATATGTTTTTTATGCTTTTGACACTCTGATATAACGGATTATAAATAATGCATTATAGATAATTATTAATAAAATTAGCGTTTGACTTCAGGATTTTATATCTATAAATTGGCCTGCCTAAGGAACCATAATCTATATCTTTTTTTAAAATCTTTATCTCCTCTAGAAAGTTTAGATACTTTCGAATGGAAACCCTTGATATTACTAAAAGAGATGCTAATTCATCTGTTGAAAATGATGCATCATTAATTTCTAATATTTTATTCCATACAGTATTTAAAGTGTTCCTATCCAGTCCTTTAGGAAAAGTTTTAAGACTATCTGGTTGCTCCTGGTAAAGTAAGAGTTTATCTAATTCCTCTTGACTTAAATTCTCTTGACTATTCATAAATTTTTCTCTGTGTTTAAAAGATGTTAATGCAGAATTAAAACGTTCAAACTCAAAGGGTTTAATTAGATAATCCACGGCCCCATACTGGAGGGCCTTTTTTATACTTATGCTATCTTTTGCCGCACTTACTATAATAACATCAATATTTTTATCCGTTTTTCTAAGTCGCGAGAGTAGCTCAAGTCCATTAATTCCAGGCATATATATATCTAATAATATTAAATCTATAGGCTCTTTTTCTAAAACCTCAAAAGCAGCATCTGCGGAAGCAGCGACAGCCTTTAACTTAAAGCCTCCAACTTGTTCTAAATAATATGTATTGAATTTTACCACCATAGGATCATCTTCAACAATCAAAACCTTGATCAATTTTTAATACCTCCTGCTCAGTAGCATAAGGACTTTTTATTTGCCACCTCATTTTGTATATTTTATCATATTATTAGAAAAGAAAAAAGACTGAGTCCAATTTTTCGAATTTGCTTAAGAAT
>Ga0209123_1002223_pt1 | contig 16925 bp, 16 predicted proteins | sample BarGraIncu00431A_FD_184500 | JGI IMG/M metagenome (GOLD analysis project Ga0209123, IMG submission 184500) | Arctic peat soil microbial communities from Barrow, Alaska, USA - Barrow Graham LP Incubations 004-31A (SPAdes) (version 2) | ecosystem: Environmental > Terrestrial > Soil > Wetlands >... | reverse complement strand
GGTGCTGAACGGTCGCCCACCCCTGCGCGACCGTTCAGCACCTTCGAGGCCGTGCCGGTCGACACCCCGGCGTGCCGCGCAACCGTAGCTAACGTGGTACGTGTCGGCACGAGGGCCCACCCCTTTCGCAAGCGAAGAAACTATTTCGTGAACGTTTCGCTTCCATCTTCACGCATTCTGGCCCTAGCGTACAAGCCATAGCGATGTGAACGAAGAAGTTTCGTTCGACCACGGACCCTCGCGGGTCCCCCCAACGAAGGGAAGTCGGGTCGATGGAGTACCCCGAAATCGCAAGACTGTTCGATGGCCTCCGCGTCTCTGACGTGCGCGACGGCATGGATTGGGTTGGCCTGTTCAGCAAGGGCAGCATGTCCCAGGAGATACGTCCGCTGTTTCCGGGGGCTCTTGTGTGCGGCCCGGCGCTGACCGTGCGTCTGGTGGCCAGCCAGGAGCAGGCCCCAGCATTGACCCCGGACGAGTACACCCAGTGGGCGCACAACTACTGGTACAAGAAGCGGCACATCGAGCCCTACATCAGCGAGATCACGAAAGGCGATGTGATCGTCATCGAAGCGCCTGACCTCGGCGTGGGTCAACTCGGCTCCTACAACACGCTCAGCTTCTTCATCGCCGGCGCGCAAGGCGTCGTCAGCTCAGGGGGAGTGCGGGACACGGATGAGTGCCGGATCCAGAAGGTCCCAATCTTCACGCGAACCATCGGCCAATCGATGACCCAAGGCCGGATTGAGTATCTGGAGCACAACGTCCCGATCACCGTCGGTGGCCAACTGGTCACACCGGGCGATCTTGTCGTCGGCGATGGCGACGGCGTCATCGTGGTGCCCTCGGATCGCATCGGCGACGTCGCCAAGTACGCCCGTCAGGAATCTGTCAATGACAAGCGCGGGCGCAGGGCAATGTGGGACCAACTTGGGTGGCCCCCTGACGGAACCGTTCAGATCGGCTAGATGGTGGGATCGTGACCGTCTCGGCTGCCGCGGAAACGCCGACCGTGGACGTCGGCGCGGCGCGGGCCAAAGTGCTGCAGCGGCGCCGTCGCCGCTCCAGTTTCCATGCCTATCTGTTCCTTGCACCGTGGTTCCTCGGGCTCATCTTGATTGTGGGTGGGCCGATGATCGCGTCCTTAGCCTTGTCCTTCACCCGTTACGACCTCCTGAGTCCACCGGTGTTCGTGGGGCTCGACAACTACATCGCGATCTTCACGGCCGACCCGAAATTCGTCAAGTCGGTAAGTGCGACCACGCTGTACACGATTCTCGCCGTGCCGGGCATCCTCATCATCTCGCTCCTCCTGGCGCTCTTCCTCAATCGAGGGATGCGAGGAACCGGGGTCTACCGGACGCTCTTCTATATTCCGTATCTTCTGGGTGGTTCCGTGGCGATCTCCATCCTGTGGCTCCAAGTCTGGGGCCAACACGGTATGTTCAACCAGGTCCTGTCGTGGTTCGGCGTGACGGGGCAGAGCTGGATCGGGAGCCCGAACACCGCGCTCTACACGGTCGCCATCCTGGCCATCTGGACATTCGGAAGCACGATGGTGATCTTCCTTGCCGGTCTCAGGCAAATCCCTCAGACCTACTATGAAGCGGCCGAGATTGACGGAGCCGGCAAGTGGCAGCAATTCTGGGCCATCACATTCCCCAACTTGACTCCGATCATCTTCTTCAACGGCCTCCTCACACTGGTCAATGCCCTTCAGTCCTTCACCCCCGCGTACGTCATCTCGGGAGGCACCGGCTCGCCGGCCAGCTCGCTGCTTCTGTACACCGTGTACCTGTACCAGCAGGGATTCGTGAACTTCTCGATGGGCTACGCGTCTGCAATGGGGTGGATCCTCGTGCTCGCGTTGGCTGTAGTTGCGGGACTGCTGTTCTGGAGCTCGAAGTACTGGGTTTTCTACGGGGAGGACGCATGACAACCCCGCAACCAGGGATGGGTCAGACCGTCGAGGTTGGCGTGGCCGAGACCAAGCCGAGCAGGTTGCTGCCGCGTCGGGCGAGCAAGAGCAGGGCCGTCCAGGCGATTGCCCGGCATGCCGTGACCATTGCGATCGTCATCATCATGCTCTACCCGGTTATTTGGATGGTCGACAACTCATTCAAGCCCAACGCGTTCGTCGGCCGGACGTTGCTGCCCCTCCAAGGCCCCTTTACGCTCAAGAACTACATCAGCGGACTCACGCCCCGAGCTTCGCTGAATATCGGCGTGTCCTTCCTGAACAGCTTCATCATCGGCGTCCTGTCCGTCATCGGAAACCTGTTCGCGTGCTCGCTCGTGGGGTACGCGTTTGGACGCCTCGAGTTTGCGGGCAAGCGCATCCTGTTTACCATCCTGATCGGCATGCTGTTGCTGCCGTACCAGGTGACGATTGTCCCGCAGTACATTCTGTTTCACCAGCTGGGGTGGCTCAACACCTACCTACCGCTGGTCGTGCCGAAATACCTCGCCACGGACGCATTCTTCGTCTACCTGATGGTGCAATTCGTGCGCGGATTGCCTCGCGACCTCGACGAAGCCGCACGCATCGACGGATGTGGTGATTTCGGCGTCTTCTGGAGGATCATTCTGCCGCTGCTGAGCCCGGCAATCGCAACAACCGCAACCTTTACATTCATACACGCCTGGAATGACTTCCTGGGTCCCCGGCTGTACATCAGCGACATGAACAAGTACACCGTCTCGCAGGCACTCGTCCAGTTCATAGACTCCACCGGACAGTCCTCAGTCGGAGGCCTGTTTGCCATGGCGACGCTCTCCGTGATCCCTCTCATCGGCTTCTTCCTGGCTACGCAGCGGTGGCTCACAGAGGGAATCGCAACGACCGGGTTCAAGTAGACCCCGGTCCAAATCCAACCGATGTCACATCCATTTGAAGGAGAACTAGGAATGAAAAGACGCACCCTCGTTACTACCATTGCGTTCGCCCCCTTGGTGGGCGCACTCACCGCCTGCGGCAGTTCGACGGCCACCAACCCGGCGAGTGCCCCGGGGGGGTCGGCGGCGCCAAGCGGCGACATTAGCTTCGCATTCTGGGGCGGTCAACAGCGCGTGGAACGCACGCAGGCTGTGATCGACCTCTTCCACAAGGCGTTTCCTGATGTGACCGTTACGCCAACAGCCACGGGGGATTTCAATGCGTACTGGCAACAGTCGACGGTGCAGGCCGCCGGCAACAATATGGCGTCTGTTCCGCAGATGCAGAACCGCACCTTGGCGGACTACGCCGACCGGGGCGCGCTTGCCCCCCTGGATGATCTCGTCGCCTCCGGCGCCATCGACGTCAGCAACATTCCCAAGAGCGTCGTGGCCTCGGGACGTGGCAAGGACGGGAAGCAGTACATGATCCCGTACGGCGCCGCTTTCGCCTCGCTCATGGTCGACACGACCGTAATCGGAAAACTCGGCCTGGAGCTTCCGCCCGAGGGCTACACCTGGGAATGGCTGTCTGACTGGCTTGGCCAGATCTCCAAGAAGTCAGGCGCTCCCGCCATCAACGTATTCGGCGGAACATCCGACGAACTGGAGGCATGGGCCCGCACCCATGGAGAACAACTCTACAACGACGACGGCACAGTTGGCGTCACCGCCGGGACCGTCGCAGGGTTCTGGAACTACATGATGGGGCTCATCGGGTCGGGCAAGTCACAGTCCGCGCAGGCGGGCGTGGAGCAGCAGAAGCTGCCGATCGAGCAGCAGCCGATCTCACAGGGGAAGGCGCCGACCATGTTCTGGCCGGCTAACGCGGTCGCGACAGTCCAGTCGACCCTGGACACCATCACCCCAGGGCATGAGATTCAGGTCTTCCCGATGCCTTCGGAAAGCGAGGGCGTACCTGGAAACGCCCTGTGGCTGTCGGGCCTGTCCATCTCCAAGAACTGTAACAATGTCCCCGCTGCAGCAGCGTTCATCAACTTCTTCCTGAACGACAAAGATGGCGCACTTGCGTTCCAGTCAGACAACGGCGTGACTACCAACACAGTCAACCTTGGCGCGCTGCTCGCGGCCTCCACGATCTCGGACGCGATGAAGAAGCAGATGAACCTGTACAAGACGTTGAGTGGAATGAACCTGCCTCCTTCGTACTACGGCAAGGCGATGGCCCAAGTCTTCCAGCAGAACCTGATCAGCGCGTTCCAGTCGGTGTCCTTCGCCCCGGGCACCGTTGACAGCACGGCCGCGCAGTTCATCAAGGACGCCAAGCAGGCGACCGGCAAATAGCACAATCGCTGTCGTGGCTGGGGCCGCCCGCCCCCACCGCAGTGGCCCCAGCCACGACGCGACGGATACACACTGGGGTTTCTTGAGCGTTGCTGGAGGAAGGACTTGTCATGGGTCTGCGCGTCGGGCTTATCGGGACGGGCTGGGTGGCCAATCAGCACGCGTTGGGCTATGCCCGGGTCGCGCCGGACGTTACGATAACGGCAGCATGTGATGCACGCGCTGACGTTCTAGCCGAATTTGGCGCGAAGCACCGCATCCCGCATTTGTTTCGGTCGGCCGATGAGTTGTTGGCCTGTGACGACGTTGACGCGGTGGCACTCTTGACCCCGCCTGCGGTTCGGGACGAGGTGATGTTCCCCGCAATTGAACGAGGCTTGCATCTGCTCATCGAGAAGCCCTTCGCGAGCACGGCACGAGACGCGGCTCGGTACGTAGAGGCCGCTGAGACTGGCGGGGTGACGCTCGCCGTGGGCCAGAACTTCCGGTGGTTCCCCGAATACCAATGGCTGGCTGAACAGTTGCGCGGAGCGGGCGCTGGAACAGTGCAGTATCTGGGTGCGGCGGCGTTCCAGAACCGGCCACAAGCGCCCGGTGTGTGGCGCGCCGGCGAGTCGCGGCTGGAGATGGCGATCTACAGCGTCCATCTGATCGATCGAATGCAATGGCTCGCAGGGCTCGGAGGAGCGGCCCCGATGAGCGTTTGTGCCGTGACCCGCCGCAACGAGGCCGCAGGCCTGCCAGGCGAACAGTTCACAAGTCTCATCGTGCAGTTCGACACGGGCGCGGTGGGTGCGATGACATCGTCGTGGATGAGCAAGAAGCTGGGTCGGCATGAATTCCGCGTTGACACCAACCTGGGCTCGGCGGTCGTGGATCGACCCGAACCCATGGCGGGTGAGGCGCATGGCCGAGCCGAATTCGGCGACTTGGCGGTCGCTGCCAGCTTCCCCGACGAGGGGGGTCATCAGTCGCCGGAGAGCTATGGCTACAGCATGGCGGAGTTCGCCCGTGCGATCGCAGCTGGGGCGGTCCCGGAGCATAGCGGCCGGAACAATCTTCGAACCATGGGCATCATGGACGCCGCCTATCTGTCGGCGGAACGCGGAGGCCAACTCGTCGAGCTGGCGGAGGTATTTGAGAAATGACGGCGCGGATAGCGGCGGCACTGGCGGGCCTCGGCAACTCCGGCCGTCACTACCACCTCCCCTTCCTGTTAAATTCGAACACACTAGATTTGAAGGCGGTCGCTGTCGGGTCAGCGGCGTCCTGCGGCGAGGCGCGGGCGGCAGTGCCAGCCGATGTCGACGTTGTCATCGGCTGGGAGAACGTCGTCGCGAGGCCTGATGTTGAACTGGTTGTGATCGCCCTCCCACACTGGCTGCACTACGCGGCCGCAAGGACGGCGCTCGAACACGGCAAGCACGTGTTGGTCGAGAAGCCGATGACGATGACGACTGCCGAGGCCGACGACCTAATCGCAACGGCGGAGGCTCATTCGTTGACCCTCCTTGTCCACCACCAGCGCCGATTCGAGGCAGACTTCCAGCGCATGGCTCAGCTTGTGGCCGCGGGCCAGATCGGCGAACCCTGGCGCATCGTCGTCAATCGCACTCATCAAGGTCGCTACCACGCGTCGACCCCGCAAGCACCGCACGTCGGCTCCCGCGTGCTCGGCTGGGCGCACGAGCCGAACGCGGGTGGAGGGGTCGGTCGCGTGATCGGGCCCCACCCGGTGGATCACCTCCTCACCCTCGCGGGGTCGCGAGTTGTCGCTGTCGATGGGTGGATGCACATGGACCCCGACGATCTGGTCGATGACTGGCTCGGGGTCGATGTCGGATTCGCTTCGGGGCTGACGGGACATGTGGAGATCTTCCGAAGAAGCGGCATCGCACCGCCCCGATTTACGGTCTACGGTTCGAAAGGCACCATAGTCGCGCCGGACGGAAAGACGCTTGAGATTGAGTGCGACGGCAAACGGTCAATCATCGGCGGGCTGGAGCCTCCGGGAGTGCTCGGTGCCGAGATCTACGACGACCTGACTGCCGCAATCAATGAAGGCATACCTCCGCGGATAACGGCAGCTGAGGCCCGCGAGGTCGTGAACGTCCTTGAGCGAGCCTACTCGGCGGCGATGATCCGACGTGCCAAGACGCAGTGAGCGCACGCACCGTCGTCACCAAGGCGGGCGAATCGGTGCGAGGCTATCCCGAGAAGAGAAGACAAAGGAGAAATGTGATGCAAGGGCGACTGGCGGCGATGGATGGCGTCCGCAACATCGAGATCCGCGAATACCCCGTACCCGAGCCCGGTGAGGGCGAGGTGATCATGCACGTGACCATGGCGAATGTCTGTGGTTCCGACATTCACATGTGGGAGGGCAAGCACCTTTTCCGTGATCATGTCATGGGCCACGAGATGGCCGGGGTGGTGCACAAACTGGGCGCGGGGGTCACGACGGACTATGCCGGGCGGCCAGTCGCGGAGGGAGACCGGATCGTGCCCGTGTACTACCTGACCTGTCAGCGCTGCCTGGCCTGCACCCATGGCCTGTTCAACTTGTGCACCCACGGGAGCGACTACCAAGGTGCCAAGGCAGAGACCCCGCCGCACTTCACAGGCGGATTCGCCACCCACTATGTAATCCACTCGAACCAGTACTTCTACAAGATCCCGGACAGCGTTCCCGATCAGGTGGCCGCCGGTGCCAACTGCGGATTCACCCAGATGCTCTATGCGCTCGACCAGGTCGGTCCGCTGCATAACCGGTCTGTCGTCGTGCAGGGCGCCGGTGGGCTGGGTCTCTACAGCAGCGCCATCGCCTCCGTCATGGGCGCTCGGGTCGTCGTAGTCGACTCAGTGGCCTCTCGATTGGAGGAGGCCAAAGCTTTTGGGGCTCGGGCGACCGTGAACATGCAGGAGGTGCCGGACATGGGGGATCGCGCGGCGCGGATAGGCGAACTCCTCGACGGCGCGCCGGAGCTCGTTGTCGACGTCACCGGTGTGCCTTCGGCGCTCAACGAGTCGATCCGTCTGTGCCGCATGGGTGGGACGGTGCTCGAGCTCGGCGCGGTGAGCGTCGATGAGGATCAGACTGTCACGACCGTTCCTGGCCTGATCACGCGCAAGTGCCTGACCATACGGGGAATCCTGCGCTATCAACCCTGGTACCTGGAGAAGGGGCTGCAGTTCCTTGCGACCTACGCGGATCGGTTCCCCTTCGCTTCGCTGACGGATCGGTTCTACCCCCTCGACGAGACGCAGACGGCGCTGCAGAAGGCCGCCAACCGCGAGGTTACCCGAGCGATCATCGAGCCGAATCGGAAGGGCAGCGCGTGGTGACCCTGCGGTCGCTTCTGTACGTACCCGGCAGTTCCGACAAGATGATCGCGAAGTCGCTGAACGTCGAGGCCGACGCCGTGATCTATGACCTGGAGGACGGAGTCAGCCCGGACGAAAAGGCGGCGGCTCGCGAGCGGGTGGTGACGGCGCTGCGAAGCCGATTGGCCGGCCGGGCCGATGGTCCGGAGCTTTGGGTACGGATCAACGGAATCGGTGACCCCAACGAACCGGCTGATGTGGCCGCGATGGTGGCGGTACGTCCGGACGCGATTGTGCTACCGAAGGCCGACGCGGCGTCCGTCGCGATGCTCGAATCGCAGTTGAACGACCTGGAGCCCGATAGCTGTGATCCGACGCCGATGGCCGCGTTGATCGAGACCTGTCGAGGCCTGTTGGACGTGGAAGCCGTCTGCCGGTCGTCCCGCCGGCTCATCGCCATTCAGCTGGGTGCCGAAGACCTGACTCGGGAGATCGGGGTGCCGCGGACCGCGGCGGGGGACGAGATCCAGTACGCGAGATCCCACCTCGTCGTTGTCGGTCATGCCTACGCCAAGCAGGTGCTCGACACCCCCAACACCGCGGTCCACGATTCCGCCGTCCTGGCCGCGGACGCGGCCCGTGCGCGGGCGCTCGGCATGACAGGGAAGACCTGCATTCACCCCGATCAGATCAAGACGGTCAACCGGGCCTTCGCGCCCAGCGACGAGGCGATCGCCCAGGCCTGGCGCATCGTGGCAGCATTCGACGACGCCATGGCGAATGGCCGCGGCGCGATCGCCGTCGACGGACGCATGGTCGACGCGCCGGTCGCTGAACGTGCCAGGAAATTGCTGGGGCACACGAACATCCGGGCGGTCCGTGCGGCTGCTGATCGACCAAACGAGAGGAAATGACGATGGCAGGTAAGGAACCCGCTGCCGTGGCACTGGAGGCTGCGGCGGCCAAGGAAGAGATCGCAGGCCTCGTCGCGCGTGCGCGCGCGGCGCAGGTACAAATCCGCGGTCTTGGCCAGGAAGAGGCGCGCCGGGTGGCGTCCGCCATCGGCTGGCTGGCGGTGACCCGTGCCGAGGTGTGGGCAGAAACCGTTTTCGCAGAGACCGGGATGGGTCGGCTCGAGTCGAAGATCGCGCGGGTGCGGGACCGGGCTAGAGGTTTGATGCGGGAATACCAGACCGCCCGGACCGTCGGCGTGACGGAGGTGGACGACGAGCGGGGACTGGTCAAGATCGCCAAACCTGTTGGCGTGGTGGCTGCGCTGATACCCATGACCGTCCCGGAGACGGTGGTCTTCATGGGCGCCATGAACGCCCTGATGGGCCGCAACGCGATGATCAGCTCGCCGCATCCCCGGGCGAAGAAGAGCACCAGCTTCGTGGTGGAGGAGATCCGGGGCTTGCTGGCGCGAATGGGGCTGCCCGAAGACCTGTTGCTCTGCATCGAGAATCCGGGTCTGGTGAAGACCGACGAGTTGCTGAAGCAGTGCGATCTCATCGTCGCCACCGGCGGGGCGCCCATGGTGAAGGCGGCCTATTCCTCCGGCACGCCAGCCTATGGCGTTGGCGCGGGGAATGCGGTCGTCGTCGTTGACGAGACGGCAGACGTCTACTACGCGGCCGAGCAGGTCGCCTTCTCCCAAATGAACGACTATGCGATCGGATGCTCCACCGAGAACGCGGTGATCGTGCAGGCGTCCGTGTACGACGACATGCTCAAAGCGATAGATCAGGCGAAGGGCTATCTCTGCTCGGCGGCGGAGAAGCGGATGCTGCAGGACACGCTGTGGGTCGACGGCCATCTGAATCCGGAGGTGATCGTGAAATCCGCCGGGTTCATCGCCCAGCAGGCCGGCTTCACTATTCCGGACGACCGCAACTGGCTGGTCGTGGAAGAGAGCGGTTTCGGTCCGGATCATCCCTTCTCCGGCGAGAAGCTGTCGGTGGTGGTGGCCCTGTACTCCTATGTCGATTTCGGAGCCGCCATCGAGTTGGTGAACGGCATCCATGCCTACTCCGGAGCGGGCCATTCCTGCGGCATCTATACCAGTCGTGACGACCGGGTCATGGAACTCGCGGAACGCACCAACACGGTGCGGGTCGCGGTGGGACAGGCGACGACCAGATCGAATGCCGGTGGCTGGACAACTGGAATGCCCTTCACCGTGAATCTCGGCTGCGGTACTTGGGGCGGGAACATCGCGTCCGAGAACATCACCTGGAAGCACTACATCAACACCACCTGGGTCGCGCGTCCGATCCAGATCGAAGTGCCGTCGGATGAGGAGCTTTTCGGTTCCGTCAAGAATGATTCCACGCTGTTTGGCCCGGACGCCGAGACTAGCCTCATTCCAAGAGCAGGAGGGGTCTCGTGGTGAGCAGTACGTACCCACTTCGAGCAGCGACCGACCCCGAGGCCCTGCTGGATGGCCGGGTCTACGGCAGGACTGACGACGATGCCCGGTTGAAGGAGATCGCCCAGGTGCTCCGTGCCGACATCGTCCGGATGCTTGCCGCTGCCCCGAGCGGTCACACCGCGGGCCCGTTGGGCATGGCGGAGCTTCTCACCGCACTGTATTTCAACGCGATGCGGCACGATCCCTCTCGCCCGGACTGGGAGGACCGCGACGTGTTCTTCCTGTCGAACGGACACACTGCGCCGGTGTTGTACGCCGCACTCGCCCGTTCGGGCTACTTCCCGCTCTCCGAGTTGTCCACCCTGCGTAGGTTGGGCTCGCGGCTGCAGGGCCATCCCGAGCGCAAGGCGCTTCCCGGCCTGGAGAGCACCAGCGGTCCGCTGGGCTCCGGCCTGTCCCAGGCCGCGGGTTACGCGCATGTCGTGCAGAACATCGACAAGGTCCGCCACCGCTTCGTCTACACGATCATGGGCGACGGCGAGATCGACGAGGGCAATGTCTGGGAAGCCGCCATGTTCGCCGGCAAGTACCGGCTGGGCAACCTGATCGCGTTCATCGACCGAAACAACATCCAGATCGACGGTGCGACCGAGGACGTGATGCCTCTGACCAACCTGCGAGCGAAGTGGGAGTCGTTCGACTGGCACGTGCTGGAGATAGATGGCAACAACGTCCGCGCAGTCGTGGACGCGATCCAGCTTGGGAAGGCGGTCAGCTTCGCACCGACGATGATCATCGCCCACACAGTGCCGGGCAAGGGCGTGCCGTTCATCGAGTATGACCACCGCTGGCACGGCAAGATCCCCACTCAAGAGCAGGCCGAGACGGCCCTCCGCTGCCTGAAGGGCCACGCGTGAGCACCTACCCGATCGCGGTCAACGCGCTGACCGAGCCTCATCTCGAGCCGATCCGGTTCGGTTTCGGCCGCGGGCTGCTCGCCGCCGGCGAGGCCGACGAACGCGTGGTCGCGCTGTGCGCGGACCTCACGGAGAGCACGCAGATGCACCTGTTCGCGAACCGGTTCCCTGAGCGCTACGTCGGGGTGGGAATCGCGGAGCAGAACCTGGTCACCGTGGCCGCCGGCATGGCCCACGCGGGGAAGATCCCGTTCGCTAGCAGTTACGCGGCCTTCAGCCCCGGCCGCAACTGGGAGCAGATCAAGACAACCGCTGCGCTCAACGACCAACCCGTGGTCGTGGTCGGATCACACGCCGGCATCAACGTCGGCTACGACGGCGCCACCCACCAGATGCTCGAAGACATCTCCATCATGCGGGTTATGCCCAATATGCGGGTCATCGCCCCGGGGGACAGTCTGGAAGCCGAACGGGCAACACTGGCCATTGCGGCCAGTCCTGCCCCGTCCTACCTGAGGCTGGCCCGCGACAAGACGCCGATATTCTCCACGCCCGACGCACCCTTCGAGATCGGCAAGGCCTACGTCCTTGCCGAAGGACGCGATCTCACCCTGATCGCAACCGGCACGATGACCTATCACGCGCTGGTCGCGGCCGATCTGTTGTCCGGACGGGGGGTATCCGTCGAGGTCATCCACGTGCCGACGATCAAGCCGCTGGACGATGCCACCATCCTGACCAGTGTCCGCAAGACGGGCCGGGCAGTCACCCTGGAGGAGGGCCAGGTGGCGGGCGGACTCGGCGGCGCGATCTGCGAGTTGACCGCCGGTGCCCATCCGGTGCCGGTGCTTCGGCTCGGCATGCAGGACCGTTACGGCGAGAGCGGTGGTCCCACGGAATTGCTTGAGAAATTCCGTCTCACAGGCGCACTCGTCGCACAGGACGTGGACCGGATGCTCCAGGCGGCGACACCCTGAAGATTCCAGTGAGGTGCCAACCCGGCAGGGATCTCCCCACCTCATCCCCTCCTCGGGTGGTCCCTGACATCGTCGGACTTGCGATCGGGTCTCCCTCTGAGAAAACCGTACGAAGACCAGTGGTCGGTCCAGATAGGGTGAGTTGGGCGATGGACGCCAAGGACAGCCAGCGGTTGATGCGAGCGGTGGGCGCGGCCGGGGATACGCGAATGCTTCGTTTCGGACCTGGAGTAGTGGAGCAGACCGGCGCTGTGTTCTCGGAGCAGTTCCCTGGTTCCGAGGTTCTGGTCGTGGCCGATGAGAACACGTACCGCGCCGCTGGGGAGGAAGTGCTCGCGTCCCGGCGGGCGGCGGGCGGCGGGCGTCTGGTTCGCCTGCGCGCCTCACGTCTTCCCGGGAACGCCGACCCTGCGGACCAGCTACGAGCAGGTCACGGTTGTGCGCGAGTTGCTCGCGGCACTGCCGGATGCCGTGTGTTGCGCGATCGCGGCCGGAACGATCAACGACGTGGTCAAGTTGGCTTCGGGTGAATTGGGACGGCCCTATCTGGTGGTCTGCACCGCCGCTTCGGTGGACGGCTACACCGCCTTTGGCGCTTCGATCGCGCGGGATGGTTTCAAGGTCACCAGACCGTGCCCGGCACCCGCGGCACTGATCGCTGACACCGTCGTCATGGCGGACGCGCCGCAACGGCTCACGGCCTCCGGCTATGGCGATCTGATCGAGAAGCTCCCGGCTGGTGCCGACTGGATCCTTGCCGATGAGATCGGTGTTGAGTCGGTTCGCCCCGAGATCTGGGAGTCGGTGCAGCCGCCGGCCCGCGAGGCACTGGCCGATCCTGATCTGGTGGCTGCGGGAGAGCTCGAAGCGGTGGCTTCGCTGGCGGAGGCGAACCTCCTTTCCGGCTTGGGGATGCAGGCGATGCGCTCCTCGCGGCCCGCCTCGGGTGCCGGCCACCTCATGCCGCCGGAGATCGTCGACAAGAATGACTACCAGATCCCCTCGTGGCCCTCGACCCCCGAGGGTGAGGAGCGGCAGGCAGACGAACTCGTCCGCCACTACACCACGCTCTTCTTGCACCCCGCTGTCGCGGCCGCCACCTACCGGGGCCTCGCCGACGACGGCGCCTGGCTCGGCGCCCCGCCGGCCTCGTCCGCGCCGACGGCACCCCCAAACCGGCCTACGACGCACTGCGGTCCCTCGTGCGGGGAGACTGGTGGCTGCCGTCGACGGCCGTCCGCACCGACGAGACAGGCAGCTTCGTCCTAGACGCCTACGCCGGCGAGTACACGATCAGCGCCCGCGGTGGACAGGCCCCGCTCACCCTTGCCGCCGGCACCCCGGAGGTGATAGTTCCGCTTCCGAGTGCAGGCGATCCACTCACCTGACCCAAGGCCACGGCGGCGATCGGCCTGGTGGAAGGCATCGCTGTCGGCTAACCTCCCTGACCGCCAAGCTAGCCACCCCACTGTCTGGGGCACACCTACAGACTGAACCGCCTGTGAGTGTTTGGCTGGCCTGGGGCTGGCTGGCAGGGTCGGCGTCGTGCTTGCCCGTCGGGGTGACTCGTGAACCGCTTGGCCCCCCGTTTGGGGTGTCTTACACCAACACCGCCTGGGTCGCACCTCCGATCCAGATCGAAGTGCCATCAGATGCTCGGCCGAACGCCCTCGTAGCGTTCGTACGAGCGCCTAACCCAGCCGGTGGACCTTGTGCTGCGCTTGGGCACGCGGCCGGATCGTCATCCGGTCGATGTTGACGTGGGAGGGACGAGTCGCCATCCAGACGATCGCGTCGGCGAGGTCTTCCGGAGTCAACGGGCCGGGCACGCCCGCGTACACCGCATCAGCGCGAGTCTGATCGCCGTGGAATCGCGTCAGCGCGAAGTCGGTGTGCACCATCCCGGGAGAAATCTCGGTGATCCGAACCGGCTGATCGAAAAGTTCCAGCCTCATCGACTCGACGAGCGCCCGCTCGGCCGCCTTCGCGCCGCAGTAGCCGGCCCCGCCCTCATAGCCGCCGTCGGCCGCCACCGACGTCACGAACACGATGACGCCCTGGGCCGCCAGCAATGCGGGGAGGAGCGCCTTCGTGACGCGAGCCGTGCCGAGCACATTCGAGCGCCACATCATCTCCCAGGCATCGAAGTCCGCCTCGGCGACGGGCTCCAGCCCGACGGCGCCCCCGGCGTTATTGACGAGCACGTCGACCCGCGGGCCGGCCACCTCAGCGAGGCGGGCGACATCCATCGGGTCGGCGATGTCCGCTACGACGGCACGGCCGCCGATCTCGGCGGCCAGGGACTCGATGCGTTCGGCGCGTCGCGCCGCACACACCACATCGAATCCTTGTGCGGCGAACAGGCGCGCGGCGGCCGCACCGATCCCGCTACTGGATCCAGTGACAACAGCGATTGGTTTTGTAGTCATACCCGCCATCATGCCATCCGTGGCACAGCCTGCGTGGCCGTCTCGACGGGTTCCTTGACGCGACAGTCGGGCTGTGCGAGATTTATGGTGAATCTTGTTCGTTATGATGAGATGCCTGCCCGGGCTGTTCACAAACAAGCGACGGATTGCCGTCCAGCATTATGCTCACAAGCCAATTACACTGCGTTCACAAAGGAGGTCGCGTGATGGCTCGCCCTCACGTTTCCGTTGCCACCATCTGTTTTGACGGGTTCGGGGACAAAGATTTCGTTCCGGCTTTCACCTACGCACCGGAACTCGGGATTCACGAGATCGAATTCAACGCGTGGTACCCGCGTAATCTGACGCCCGCCGGCCTGGAGAGCATCCGTCGCCGCTGCGACGAGGCGGGTCTCCGGCCGGTGACGCTGCACGTGTCCGGCTTCGCGCCCGGGCCTGAACGGGCAGACCTTTCAGGCCGAGCTCGTCGAGGCGGCAAATGTGGTCAGGTCAGGGACACAGAATGTAGCGTCGGGCACGTCGAGGTCTTTCGGGTGGAAGGCGTGAGAACCTCCATCATCGGGAGACCTCGACCCTCACCCCCGCACCGACGCGCCACCCACCCCGATCAGACTCACGAACCCGCCACTACACCGTCGTTTGCGAAGAGCCCCTTTCACGCGAGACGCAGCGTTGGATGTGGCTCTTCGAGGCGGCCGATCGGCTCGGCGTCCACGTCGTGAAGGCGACGGGATCGGATCGCGGCAGCAGGGGCGGACTCGACGCGACCATTTCCCTGCTGAGGGTCATCGCTCCGGTGGCGGAGGAACGCGGGATGACCATCGCTTTGGAAAACCATGCGGGCAACGTCCTGGAGCATCCCGAGGACTATCGCACCGTTTTCGCGCAGGTCGATTCCGCCGCCGTCGGGATGTGCTTCGACACCGGCCATTTCGCCGCCTCCGGACATGACTTGGTCGCGGTTGCGAAGGAGTTCGCGGGACGCATCGTCCAAGTCGACCTCAAGGACTGCAAAGGCCCCGGACCCGGCGCCTTCGTGCGGTTCGGCGAGGGCAGCGTCAACTTCGACGCGGTGCTGCGTGAAATCATGTCCGGGGACTGCGCCGTCGGCCATATCCTCGTCGAGTTCCCGCTCGCCGAGCGTGCCACGATGATGGCCGATCTGCGGGCAGGAGCCGCGATCGCCCACCGGTTTGGCGATTAGGGCGCGTCTCCCTGTCGACCCGTCGTCTTTGGTGTGGTTCGAGTCAGCACTTGTATTTCGAGACCGACACGGGTGCCGGGGTTCCGCGAGCCGGGGTTCAGCAATTGACGCGAAGAAGGCCGACGCGGCCCTCAGGATCACGTTCGCCCGACGCAACTCCCCACTCTCCCGCCGCCACAGCTTGACCTCGGCCGACTCCTCCGAGGCGTTCCCCGGCCGGGCACCCTGGTCGACCTCGGCCTGGCGTACCCACTTGCGCAGCGTCTCCTGGCCGACACCCAGCAGCTCGGACACCTTGCCCATCGCTTCCCAATCCGTGTCGTGGTCCGACCGGAACTCCGCGTACATCCAGACCGCCCGCTGCTTCAGCTCAGCGGGTTCGCCAGCTCGGCGACCGGGAAGTGACCCGAGCGAGCGAGCGCCGCGTACAGCACAGGCCCAGTGTGGCCATTGCTGAGGACGTCGCGGTCCTCCCAGTCCGGGCGAGAGGGATCGTGCCGCATCGCGTTGAAATACAGTGCGGTGAGAAGCTCGGCCATGCCCAACGGGCCCGCGGTGTGACCGCTCGGGGCAGCGGCAAGCATCCGGACGATGTCGGCACGGAGCACCTGGGCGATCTCCTTCAACCGGGCATCGTCGTCGGTCCTGCCGTAGACCTGGTAATCCAGCCCAACGGTCGGGTCGGCCACTGCCGGGAGTGGGTACGTACTGCTCACCACAAAACCTCGCCTGCTTCCGGAATGAGACTGGTCACTGCGAGATTCATGAGGTCTTCTCCTGTCTATTGCTTTCGGGGGTCGGCCCTGGGGACGCGACGAGGACGTTCCGCGCCGGCTCGGCCGTACTCGACCCTGACCTTCCCACCGTCGAGGCGCACGACGTCGACCTGGGCAGCCGGCTCGCTGACCTGGCGCCGTCCCAGCGAGGCCGCGATCCGCTGCTCAACGCTCGACTGCCCGATCGCCGCCCCGAGCGCTTGCTCGACCGGCGACACGTAACCACTCTTCATCGGGGGGTGTTTCCTTCCCATCCGCTCTGGCATATCCAGAGACGATCACAGCGGCAGGCGATCCTGCAGCAAGTCACTCAGTGGCCGACCCGCGCGATCGGCGGCCTTCAAATCACCACCCGATCGAGCTGCGTCTCGCAACGCGATCAGCGGCCTCGAGCCCCGCGGGTATCGCGCAAGGGCGACTCCGGCACCCAGCGCCGCGACCAGAACTCGGTTTGGTTCGAGCTGTTCGTTCCGACCCTCACGTGGTCTTGTTCCTGGCACAACGGCTCGTCGCAGATGTGGGTGATCTGCTCGGCCCTCAGCAGCGCCCCAACTCCGTTCGCCAAGGCGAACCCGAACCGGTGAGCGATCACCGAAACGTCACGAACCACGGTGCGCCCGCCCAGCTCGACCCTGCTGCATCTGTCCGACCGGGCCCCCTGGGCCGCGGTTGCCGTCGACGCCATCCA
>Ga0209123_1002222_pt1 | contig 16928 bp, 7 predicted proteins | sample BarGraIncu00431A_FD_184500 | JGI IMG/M metagenome (GOLD analysis project Ga0209123, IMG submission 184500) | Arctic peat soil microbial communities from Barrow, Alaska, USA - Barrow Graham LP Incubations 004-31A (SPAdes) (version 2) | ecosystem: Environmental > Terrestrial > Soil > Wetlands >... | reverse complement strand
GGCCGGTCTCGGCCACCCCCGCCTTGTAGTGTGCGGTAGCGCTGTGGCAGACCTGGCAAAGGCCCTGGTTGGTAGTGGTATCCACCAAACCTGTTGAGCTGTCGGTATAGCTAATGGCATGGCTGTTGATGGTCGTCCTGATCATGGAGAGGTTCCCCGTGCCATGCGGGTCATGGCAGGCGCCGCACGCCATGACCTGCCCGCCCCCCTTGGCAGTAAAATGAGTGCTCATGTTGAGAAACTCGGGTGTTACCTTGGTGCTGTCCCGGTGGCAGAAGTTGCACTCGGTGTTGAGTGCGCCGGTCAGGGTGCTCTTCAGGCGGGTGGTCGTTCCCAGCGCACCGGAGATATGACTGCTGCTGGCGTCATGGCAGGCGACACATCCTTGGGCGATGCCGGCCTTGCCGTGTCCCGCGCTGGTCGCCAGAGTCTTGTCGGGCGCGCCCAGGCCGTTTATCACCGAAAGAGCGCCACCGGCGGTGCTGTGGCAGCTCTCGCAGTTCACTCCTCCGCCTGCCCAGTTGGTAGTCTGACTGTGACAGCTGGAGCAGGTGCCAATCTTCGCGAATCCCAGATTTAGGTCCACCGCGGCGTTGTCATGGCTTGCGGCCGTGTCAGTCGTGTAGACGTGACAGACGGCACAGGAGTTGGCCGAAGTCGCGTCAAACCTTGGTCCAGAGCTAGCAGCGAAGTGGGCCGTGTGCGCGTTGGTGGCGATCAGCCCGTTGGCCGTCGTGGAAAGCGCTGCGTGACAGGTCCCGCAGGCGCCGGATGCCGTGCTGGTCCAGGACGGCACGGCCGAACCGTGGCAGGAGGTGGTGCAGGTTTTGCCCGCCGCGGTGAAGGTGAAGGCACCCTGCACCTCGGCGCTGCCGTCGCCGTGCAGGGCGGCATTGATAATCGAAGAGCTGCCGGAAACGGTGGCGGCATGGCAGGTGGCGCAGGCGTACCCTTTGGCGCCCACATGTTTGGCGTGGGCGTTGCTGGTGAGCGTCGCAGCGTCCCCGTGGCAGCCGGTACACCCCAGGGAGGCGCCCCATTTAGCCGGTGCGACGTTTGCCACGATGCCATTGCCGTTATGGCAACTGATGTTGGAGCAGGTATGCCCGGCATAGCTGAACGTTTTGCCGTTTCCGGCTATGACATCGATGCTGCCGTTGGTGTGGGCCGTTCCGGCAAGGAGTGAAACACCGCTGGCCGTGGTGGAACCGTGGCAGTTTTGACAGGTGGCAGCGGTCGTGGCGTGTATCTGATGGCTGTTGGCGCGCAACTGGTCCGCGCCGGCATTGGCGTAGTTAGGCTCACCGGCGACACTCCCAAATGCGGGAGCCGGGTCCGAGCCGTGGCACCCTTTGCAGTCCAGGGTTTGGATCTGCGTCCAGGTCACCGTTTTCATCGTCCCCTTGCCATCACTGTGGCAGTAAGCGCTGGAGCAACTGCCGGCAGTAACGGCCCCCACATGGTTTCCGGTCACCTCGATGCTGCCGTCGTCGTGCTTGACTCGATTGGCAAGGGTGCTGTTATCGCTCACGGTGGCGGCATGGCACTCCACACAGCCGTAGCTGGTCCCCAGTAAGGGAGCGTTATTCACATGGTTGGCGTGCTTGCCGGAGAGCGCGGCGGCTCCAGTGCTGGTCGCGATACCGTGGCAGCCGGAGCAGTCGAGGGTCGCCCCCCAGGTCGGAGGAGCATAGACACCCTTGCCGTTACTGTGACAGTAGATATTGGTGCACTGACCGCCCGCGAAACTCCCGCCGCCGGCGAAGGTTACTTCGATGGCGCGGTTGCCGGCGCTCGTTGCATGACTGAAGGGATTGGCCTGACTGACATGGTCGCGGTGGCACTTGACGCAGGAGCCCGTGTCCGCACCGAAGTAGGCGGCATGCTTCGAGCCGGCCACCGGATGATTCCCGGACGCAGGGGCCACACCATGGCACTGGTTGCAGTCGGCGGGAGCCTGGAAGGGGATTCTGCCCCAAGCCGGTGTGGGGCTGAAGACACCGATGCCGTTACTGTGGCAGGCTGCCGTGGCGCAACTGCCGAGCGGATTGGGCGGCAGGGAGGTCTGGTTCAGGAAACCGTTCACCTTGCGACTATAGCCGATGCCGTCGCCCAGCTCGATCACGCCGTTTCGGTGATCAGTGCCGTAACCGGTGACCCCGGGACCGTGGCAGACCACGCACGACGAGACAGCGGCAGTGGCATGCCGCTGGTGATTCCCAGGGAAAGCGCCGGTTTCCGGGACCTTAGCCGCACTGCCGGAGTCGGTCGGCGGCATGGTATGGCAAAAGGTGCAGTCCAGATTGTATTGGGGCGAGGCGTTGGCCGTTGCACCAAAAGCCAGTCCGAGGATAGCGATTACTGCTGTCCGTAGTAGCGCTCCGGCCCTTCCCGTTGCTCTGCTCGTCATAGCCACTCCTTTTACTAAAAAGGTGTTACTTTCTACGGATGCATCCGGCTAGGGCCGGGGTTCCGCCTTCGTGTCAGGGCGCCGGACCTACCTTTCGAGCCCCCAGCGCGGAGAAGGTCTCAGGTGGCAGCTAATGTTAAAGCAGCTTCCCGTCCGGTTTTTCGCCGGCGGGTCCAGGAGCTTGGCACCGGTGTACACGGCAAAGCTATTGTTGAATCGATACTTGGGATCCACCGCCACGGTTACGTTGCTGATGTGGCGTGAGAGCGGCAGGGTAGTATTGTGATACGGACTCGAGCCGGGTAAGCCGGAGTTGTGACACAAGGTACAGTTTTTCCACCCGTCGGAGGGGGCGGCGGACTTCGCTATATGGGCCGCTACCAGGTGGGCGCCGCCGCCACCGGAGTAATCCTCGAAACGTGCTGCCGACCAATTGTTCTGTACCCCGAAGGCCACCGGGCTGGTGACACGCCTCGGGGCTGGGGGATAACCGTGACATGCGTTGCAATTGCCACTGGGCCTGAAAGCCCCCCCTGCCGAGTTGTGCCTGTGGCAGTCCAGGCAACCGCTGATGGGGTGATTGGACTCGGGTACCCCTGCCTTGTAGTGTGCCGTTTGCGTGTGGCAGACCTGGCAGAGCCCTTGGTTGGTGCTGAGATTTACCAGTCCCGAGAGACTGTCGGTATAAGTGATGGCGATGCCGTTGATGCTGGTCCTGATCATGGAGAGGTTCGAGGTGCCGTGCGGGTCATGACACGTAGCGCACGCCATAGTCTGCCCCCCTCCCCTGCTGGTGAAATGTGTGCTCATGTTGAGGAACCCGGCGCCGACGACCTTGGCGTCGTTGTGACAGGAGGTACAAAGGGTATTGCCAATCGTCATGCGTAACCGCGTGTATGAGCCGAGGGTACCGGAGATGTGCCTGCTGTCGGGGTCGTGGCAGTCGGTGCACTGGTTACTTGCAGGGTACTTTCCGTGCCCCTTGGCGGAAAAATTCGCCTTGTAGGGAGCCGCGGTGCCGTTAGGAAGCACCGACGGCACGGCAGCGTGGCAGGAGGTGCAGGAGAGCCTAGCGCCGCCGCTCCAGGCCGGAAGCGACCCCGGATGGCACCCGGCACAGGCGGAGCCGGCTCCGGTCAAAAGGTCGACGGTCCCATTTAGATGGGTGGTCGGGCCGTACACGTGGCAGGTCTGGCAGGAACTGAGGCTACTCCCAAGGTAGAGACCAGGGCCGTAACTCCCGGTAAGGTGTGCGCCATGGGCGTTGGTGGCTATCGGGGTGGCCGTCGCCGCAGTCCCGCCATGACAGGCCGTGCAGCTGCTCTTCGACTTGTAGATGGTCGTACTGTCGGCGGCCGCCTGGGAAATGGCATTAGAGGCCAGTAGGGTCGGGACAGCGAGGGTGGTCACGGAATCATCGAACTGCCCGTTGTCCAGATAGTCAATGGAATCGAGAATCAGCTGCCTTGCATAGGTGGGGTTGTGGTGGAAAGCGCCCGGTTCCTTGGTAAACAGTGAGTAGTTGAAAGCGGCCCCCATGTGGTTTGCTCCCGCCTGGCCCGCTCCCCAGTTGGTGTTGTTGAAACTGGGCAGGGTTCCGGTATAGATGAACCCTTTAGCCGCCAGCTGCGCCCGCAGTACTTCGAGAACATTGAGAAAATCTGCCATGTCGGCGCTTATTTTTGTATCATCCAGAGCGGTGCCGTGGCAGCTAGTGCAAAGCGGTATCGCACCGGAATGGAATTGGTGCTCGTAGGTGCTGTTTTTATGGCAGCCGATACAAGGGCCGCTCCCGTCACTTGAGCCGATCTTTACATGGGTGGCAGCGGCATTGTAGCTACGACCGGGGAAATGATACCCCACCTGACCGTAGATGACACCACCGGCGCCCATGTAGTGGGGGTCGATGAACGGCAGGTTGGTGAAGTCGGCCAGCGCGTCCAACCGTAGGGTGATGATTTTGCCGTCATTGACACTACTATGGCACGGCATGCAGATGTTGGACTTGCCGAGGTCTGGGTTGAGGTATCCGGGGTCGTTCACATAAGGGTGGATCGGGGCCTGCGTCCTGATCGCTCCCGTGCTGATGTCGCTGTGGCAGCCGGCACAGCTGAGGACCTCTTTGGTCTTGTCGGAGGAATTGCCCCAGGAAGCGGTTACCTTTCCGGTGGAGTAGGCGATAAATCCGGTCGTGGTGTGGCACTGTACGCAACCGGACAAGGTTTTGTAGTCGTTAATGGTCCAGGGTGCAGCCTTGGTGTCGGCGTGGGGCGACCGGGCCCAATCGGTCCGGTGGGATAGATTTGCGCTGTCACTTGAGTGGCATGCGGTGCAGGTCGTGCGCGAGGTCACATACGACGCCGGGTATCCGGCGCCGGTCAGGTTGTTGAAATGGACGGCCGGTATTCCTGCAGAGTTCACCGTTAGGGCATGGGGATCATGGCAGGAATTGCAGGGGTTGCCACCAATGGCAAAGGGGTGGCCGGGGACGTTGCCGGAGGAGTCAAAGTGGCACCCCCCACAGGCGGCTGCGGTGAAGTCGGCATTGTGTACGCCGTTGGTGTGGCACGAAGAGCAGACCACTGAGTGTGACTTGTGCGGCGACGCATTGTAGGAGGTGACTATTGACTGGTTGTGACACTTGATACAGAATACGGTGCCCTGGCTCAGACCGCCAACGCTTACTTTGACCAGAAAGGTTATCGGATCAATGTTGGTGTCGTTGATTCCTACACTATGTGGCGAGTTAGGGGTGTGACAGGAGGTGCAAGTAGCCGTCAAAATCTGACTGTGTTTAGATGCCTGGTAATCTGTCACAATTTTTGCAGATTGAGTGCTATGACAGGAAACGCACTGGCTGTTTAGGTAAGTCTGGTAATCAGTGACTGAAACTGGAGCCGAAGTAGTGAAAATTCCGCCATGGGTAGAAGTTACCGTCGCCGAGACAACATACGTCCCTGGCAGCACTGGCGTGAAGCTGAATGTTTGTGTGGGGGAAGCTGCGCGAGAAAAGGTTGCCGGGCCGGTCACGCTAAAGGCATACTGCAATCCGATGTCGTTAGTTGTGGCAGTGAGACTGCAATCGACCGGCTGGGTAGTATATCCGTTGGTGGGTGCAGAAAGGGACCCGGTGATGCTCACCAAAACTCCGAAGGTGGCAGTAACCGTATTACCGCCCGCAGCGAGGTTGAACGAGCGGGAGATTACCTGGCCGGCTGTCGTTCCGTTGATGACGGTCTTGGTGCCGTTGACCGTATAATCTACGATCTTGTGAACGAAATCAGCCGCGATGCTGTAGCTTATGGGTGTGCCCGCGACTAGACCGGTGGCGCCGGTGCCGCTCCAGGTATTATTGGGCAGCAGGGCGTTTACGCTCCCTCCCGGGTTCTGAGTGATGGTGAGAGATGAGGTTGGCGCGGCCGAGTAGGACACCGTGACGGTGTGAGAACCGGAACTCAAGTTAAAAGGAGAGGCTGGGGCTGTCGCACCGTCAAGCGTGGCGCTGTAGGTAAAGCCAGGGGAGGTATTGACGGCGATTGTGGTAGCGGTCGTCGGGTAGACCGTCACGTTCCCGTTGGCTACCGTCTTTGATGCCCCTCCGCTAAGCACAACAGTGTTCGCCGGTGTAAGGCTTCCCCCGGTAACCTTGACCGTCAATGTCCAGGCGTTGGCGAGGACAGGAGTAGCCAGGAGCAGTGTCATGATTACTAACCGCAAGCCATTTTTGAGCATCGAGGGGTTCCTCCCGAAGATGTAAGTCTATGCCGAACTGCAAAGAGCGGATGTGTAGGGCTCGAAGTGGTAACTTGACGTTTTTCCGGCGTGGCTCAACGTGGCTAACCGACATAAAATGCCGTACGAATCAGCCAGCAGGACACGTGAGGGTGAAAGACCTTTTCGAGGGGTGGGTATGTTTGAGGCACTCGTGCGGGCATGCGCTTCCCCATGCCTGACGTTCCACCAAAAGAAATGAAATCCTGAGCGGCGGAGACCTAAGTAATTATCAATGATAATTACCTGCTCACTAAACCAGCCAGCGGCACACTCTCCACATGAGAGTGCCCACGTTTTTCGAACGTTGCTTGCCCAACGTGACCCAAAGGGCTGGGCAGTAAAGCACATTCTAATTAAGAGTAAAATATCATGGTTTTTCATATAGTCCAGCATTTATTTTGTCAAACCCGAAAAAAACCACCCTTTGCTTCGCTACGCTCTGGTCCGCGTCGCAGTGCCTGCACAACATTGCCTGACCGGCATCGTCTCGTTTTTTCTGTTTTTTATGCTGGCACCCGGTGCGACGACCTTTCCTCTGGCAAAGGCACTCAATCGACTACTGCAACGGTGAGCCTTACCATCCAGATTGTTGGCTGTTCGCCTTTTTAAGCAGGGTCTGCGGTGCCTTCCGCTGATACCGGAAGCTTCTCGCCCAAAGTGGTGCGTGAATCCAACGGTGATTCGAGCTACCCTTTAAACCGTTTAGCGATCTCCTCGATCTTTGCCGGGATTTTGTTAAGCGTGCCAACCCCCATTTTTTTGACGATGAAGGTGCTCCCCATGATGAGTTTGGTGGCACGTACCAGATACCCCCGCTTGAAGCAATCCTTCATGGACATGACCTCGAACATCTTTCCCATGTAAAATTTGCGGAAGCAGTCCACTATTGCCACATCGAGCTGACGCATGCTCATCTGTTCGGGTTCGATGATCGACTCAATGAAATTGTATTTGGAATAGTCCCACACCCGTATGAACGGTTTCAACTCCTCATACATCTCGGAATAAGGCCAGGGGGTGATCAGCAGGAAGTTGGCATTGTCCGGGTTGTAATACTGGGCGAGTTTCAAGGTTGCCTTGATGCTGTCGACGGTTTCGTTCGGGAACCCGAGCATGAAAGATGTCTCAGTGACGATCCCCTGCTCGTGGACCAGATCGATCGCCCGCTTAGCCTGGTCTACCTGAGCGTCCTTCCTGAGGTAGTCAAGGGTCTCCTGGTTAGTCGCCTCAATGCCAAAGGAGATGTGGACTATTCCGGCCTTATGGTATTTCCAGAGGATATCGCTGTCGCGTATGATCGCATCCGCCCTGGTCTCCATGATGAGGTAGATCGGAATATTCTTTGCTATGAGCGCATCGAGCAGCGCCTCCCAGCGCTCTCTGTCGCGGGCCGGATATTCATCGGTGATCAAGAACACGTTCACCTGATAAACCGTATAAAGGTGTTCCAGTTCGTCTGCTACCTTCTGCGGATCGCGCGCGCGCCAGGACTTATCCCAGAATTTCTGCTGCGAGCAAAAAATGCAGTTTTGGTCGCAACCGCGTGAGGTGCTGATGGCTCCCAACCGGGAGTCTGGGATGAGGAAGTACTTGTAATCCCCCCACTCCAGCAGGTCCCAGGCAGCGGGAATTTCCTCGAGGTTCTCCATGAGGCACCGTTTCGGCGTGACCACGACCTTGCCGTCCTGCAGGTAGGCTAGTCCGGGAACGCTACCCGGGTCCCCCCCTTCGCCAAGGACAGTCAGCAACTGCGCGAGGGAAAGTTCCCCCTCACCAATGACTATAAAGTCGACCGCGCGAGAAGAGGCGAATATTTCCTGGTACATGTAACTTGGATGCAATCCGCCGAGAATAGTCACCGTTTTCGGGTTTACCCGCTTTGCCAGTTCCAGCGTTTTCAGGGCGTCGTTGATGGTGGCAGTGATGGCGCTGCTGGCAAGGTAGTCGGGCCTGGAAGTGGCCAGCACTCTCTCGATCTCGTCATAGCCGTGGTCCTTGGCCATCGCATCGTAAATCTCGGCAGTAAGGCCGGCCTGGCGGGCAGCCCCGGCCAGGTAAACGAAGTTAAGCGGAATCCAGCGCCCTGAAAGTTCGGGTATGCCGCTATGATAGGGAGGGGTTACGAAGAGAATTTTTTTTAGGTTTGCAGTTCTGGTCATGATTTTCCCGGAAAGAATCAGTTTTTAACACTTGGGGGCTATCGAGGTACTTGTTGCCTGAGCGCGAATTTCACCTTCGGAAACTTCTCCATCCCTCCCCAGGGAGGTCGTGAGCAGGTTGGTACTCCTCAGAAAAGGCGGGCCAGTGGCGGCAGCTGTCCAGACTGCCCTTAGGGAAGATGCACGCAATATCCATACCTGTAGCTTTGAATAATGATCTCAGAGGGTTAGAAAATCATGGCAGGGGGATACCGTCATTTCGCCGAGATCACCCATGAAAAGACGTTTAGCCTGGGGGCGCCTCGGGTGCTCACAAGTCGACCTGTATCCAGGAGGACATTGGCGGAAGAGCCTTTTATTTGTTGCAGTGAGGTCGCAGGTTTCGGGGGGAAACTGGTGAGGCGCAGCTACGATGCAGTCTCCGGTTTCAATGCCTCATGCGCATCATCCCCGAGATCGCACCGCTGAAAAAGGCGACCAACCAGCAGCTGTAGATAGTGAGGCTTACTCGATGGAACACGCGGTTGACCGCTTCGGTCCGGTGCGCCAGCGCTGCTATCAACGCCAGCAGGAAATGGAAGGCCATTCCGGAAAGCGAGGCGATGCCGGTGATGTTATGCCACTCGGGAGCCTTCCCGTAGGCCTGGGCGAAGAGATTCATCTGATGGGTGCCCAGGTAGTCGCAGAAAAGACCGATGCCGAAAATGACCAAGTGCTTTCGGTGCAGCCCCTGCCTGCGGCCGCTAAAAACCGCCCAGGTGTAAAAGACAAGTGCCAGGTTCATCCAGATGACCGCTTGTGCCAGCATCAGTTCCTCCATCCTAAATTGTCTGACGCCGGTGGCGCCGTCACCCCGGCATCGAGGGCCGGAAAAACGATACTAACGCACCTGAAAGACATGCAGGCTGGAGTTGACGACAAAGGTGACGCCAAAGAAGGAGATGATGACGGTACTGAGGGCGATAATCACCAGCCACGCCTGTCGGGAGTCGCGCCATCCCAAACCGACACGCAGGTGAATTGCGATCGCGTAGACGAGATAAGAGATGAGAGACCAGGTTTCCACCGGGTCCCAGCTCCAGTAGCTCCCCCACAAGCCCTCCGCCCAGATGGAACCGGCAACAATCATGATGGAGTCGGTAATGAATCCGAACACCACATACTTAAAGATAAGCTCGTCCAGCCGTTCCAAGGGGGGCAAAAGAGCGTAAAAGGAGGAGCTCGACGCCTGCAGTGATGAACTCTTCCGCTTAAGAAGATAGAGTACCCCTGCGGCCATTGCCAGGGTATAGGAACAAAAGGCGAGCCAGGCAAAATAGACATGGATATAGAGCCAGCCGGTTTTCAGACTCGCGGCCATGGGGGTGAGTGCCGGATTGCGCTCGACCCCGTAGCCCATCATGAGAACTACCAAGGGGACGGAGGCGGCCGCAATGGGCTGCAATGCCTTGTTGCGCCCTCCGGCAATCAGCGTGGCGGCGATGACGAACCACCCCCCCATAAGCGAGTTTTCGTAATCGCCGGACCAGGGGAGATGGCCAGTGGCGAAAAAACGACACAGTATGGCTGCAGAATGGATCAGCAACCCGAGGGCGACCAACTGGGTCAATCGGGGGATGGGTCGAGGATTTTTGAAGACGATGGAATAGATATACCCCCCAACCGCGAGGGAGTAGATCACCAACGAGATCCAAAAGAATATAGTTTCCCAATTCGACATGTAGAGTACCCTGTTAGTTTAATGAATGATCCCGCAAAAAAATCCAGCCCAACGAGGACCGGACCGTTGAGCTTCTGCCTCCCGGTGGAAACCGGTCACTCCGCTACGAACGACATCACGGAAAAATTTGGAGGAGTACCTGCGGACAAAAAGGTGATGTAGATAGGAACTTCTTCCACGCGGGTGAAGATAACACCACTAACGGAGGGCGTCAATGCAATTCACTTTGCGTAATTCCGATCGCGGTGAGCGTTCCCTCCCTGCCAAATCCTGCTGCAACGCCAAGGCATGGGGCCTTTTAGCTTTGGCATCCGGCTGAAATCGGCAAGAGCCTCGGTTCCGTTGCCTGCCACTGCAGCGCTTGTAGTTCTCGCCACGAGACCCTGCCACGTGAGATCGGCAGAGGAGAGAGCAGGCTCCCGAAGCGCAGCGTCGTCTCGGCACCTGGGCCTTGGGATGAAGCCCGCCGCCTCTACTAATAGAATTGGGGAGCCACCCGCAGCGCGCTAGCGGGGCGCTCCCTCCGGGGCAACAGGAAGCCTGACCCTGAAGGTGGCGCCGTGTCCTGGCTCGCTTTGCAGGTCTATGGTGCCGCCATGACCCTCGATGATCTTTTTGGTAATGGGGAGACCGAGCCCAGTGCCGGTCCCCTTGGTGGTAAAAAATGGTTCGAAGATTTCACCACTTGCCTGCACGGATATCCCTGGGCCGTTATCCGAAAAAAGGATCTCGATGCCCCCCTCCTCCGGTTCCTCGCGCGTGGTGATGGCAACCAGGCCTCCCGCCGGAGAGGCCTGGATCGCGTTCAGTATGATGTTCAGGAATGCCTGACGCAGTTTTTCCCCATCACCTGCAAACGGCGGCAGGGGCGAGGATTTCAGCTCCAGGGTAACCCTGCTCTGCCTGGCCTGTGCGGAGAGGAGCGTGATCATGTTCCGCAGTTCCTCATTGATGTCACAGGGAACCTTGACGGACGGCTCGGGGCGGGCCATCTTGAGGAAGTCCTCCACCACCCGGTTCAAGCGGTCCGATTCCTTCACCAGAATTCCGAGAAATTCGCCCCTGCTGGCAGCCGAGGTCTGATCCTCCATCAGAATTTCAGCGGTGCCACGGATGGACGCGAGCGGGTTGCGTATCTCGTGAGCTAGTATCGCCGAGAGCTCACCGAGGGCAGAAAGACGCTCGGCGCGCCGCAACTGCTCCTCGATTCTGATGATAAGCTCAGACTGTCCTTGCAGCTGCAGGTAGGAAGCCTCTAGCCCCTTGGCAGTCTCCTCAAGCTGCGCCCGGCGCGCGCGCTCCTGCTGGGAGAGAAAACCAGTGATGCCGCCGACCACATTGTAGAGTAGCACCTCCAGGTATTTCTCCATCTCCATGGCAAGGTGCCCGCCCCACTGGAACAGGATGTGCGGAGCATAGCAGAGGGTGACCAGAAGGGCGCAGCCGACCCCACCCCGAAAGCCGAACCAGAAAGCGGCCAGGATGATCGGCAGATAGTAAAGGCGCTGGAAGATGTCGTGCAGCATGCCAAGCCGCAACGGAGTGGTGTAGTGCAAAAGGCTGATGCCGATGACGCAGGCAACGAGCGTGCACGCCTTCACTTTATAGGTTTTGTTCATGTTAATTCCCGAATCAAGCCCCACGTTGTTTAAAAAGGCCGGTCGCAAACTGAGTTCGTTCGTGAAGTGAGATCATCTCTATAGCAGCTAAAGCGGGGAATGATCCAGCAATTTCAGCCTGTCCAGCGCCCGCCAGGCCGACCCTGGCCGCGCAGCACTCTAAGCGGCCCTCCAGAAAGCCCTTCTGGAAAGCCCTAAAAACAGAAAACAGAAAACAGAAAACAGCAGAGTCTCCCGCAGGGGAATGATCAGGGAGGGGGAAGCTGCAAGGCTGAGGAGGGCGAGGATGCACAGCCGCCACCCCCAATGAATACAGTACCAGATGCAAAGAAACGGGGAAATGTGTGCGTTTTTCTGAAACGCTCTGACATTTCCCCGCCTCTATCTTCTGATCAATCCGAGAAGCCTCCGGAATTAGTTCGCCCTGCTGGGACCCCTTGAAGGCAAAGAGATTCGGTCACCCCTTGAGGGCCTGGCGCAGCATATAGGGAAGAATCCCGCCGTTTTGAAAATACTCCAGCTCATTTGGGGTATCAATCCGGACCCGCGCGCTGAAGACGCGGCTGCTGCCGTCCACGCCGCGCGCCTGCACCTCCAGCACTCCGCCTACCTCAAGCTGGGCAAACCCGCCGATGTCGAAGCTCTCGCTTCCGGTAAGCCCGAGCGATTCGCTCGTCTCGCCCGGGAGAAACTGCAGCGGTAGGATCCCCATGCCGACCAGGTTGGAGCGGTGGATCCGCTCAAAGCTTTCCGCCAGAACCGCCCTTACCCCGAGGAGTTTGGTCCCTTTGGCGGCCCAGTCCCGTGAGGACCCGGTGCCATACTCCTTGCCAGCTATGACGATGAGCGCCACCCCTTCCTCGCGGTAGCGCACGGCCGCGTCGTAAATCGGAAGCTGCTCCCCTACTCCGGCTCCGGACGGAAAGTGTATCGTCACCCCCCCCTCGACTCCCGGAACCAGCCGGTTCCTGATCCGGATGTTGGCAAAGGTCCCGCGCACCATCACCTCATGGTTGCCGCGCCTGGCCCCGTAGGAGTTGAACTCTTCGGGAGGGACCCCGAGAGAGATCAGATACTTCCCTGCGGGGCTCCCCTTGCCGATCGAGCCGGCCGGAGAAATATGGTCGGTAGTCACTGAATCTCCTAAAAGTGCCAGGGCCCGGGCACCGGTGACGTCGACGAGCGGCTCGGGAAGGGCTGCAACCTCAGCCAAGAAGGGAGGTTCCTTCAGGTAGGTCGAGTCATCCTGCCACTGGTAAAGCTCGCCGGTCGGCGTTTCCAGAGCGTTCCAGAGCGGGTCGCCGGCGAAGACCTCGGCGTAGTTGCTCTTGAACTGGGCCGGGGTAACGTAGCGCGCAACCAATTCGGCCACCTCCTGGTCAGTCGGAAGGATGTCGCGCAGATAAACCGGAAAACCGCCCGTATCGAGACCGAGCGGGTCGCGGGTCAGATCCATCTCCATGTTGCCCGCCAGGGCATAGGCGACCACCAGGGGGGGCGAGGCGAGGTAATTGGCCTTGACGAGGCTGTTGATCCTCCCCTCGAAATTGCGGTTGCCCGAAAGCACCGAGGCGACACAGAGGTTCCCGGAGACAACCGCTTCGGCGATGTGTTCGGGGAGCGGGCCGGAGTTGCCGATGCAGGTCGTGCAGCCGTAACCCACCAAGTGGAAGCGGAGCGCCTCCAGGGAGGACATGAGCCCAGAGGCGACCAAGTAGTCGGTCACCACCTTGGATCCGGGAGCGAGGCTCGTCTTCACCCAGGGTTTCACCTGCAGACCGCGCTGCACCGCGTTTCGCGCCAGGAGGGCCGCCGCGAAGAGGACCGTCGGGTTGGAGGTGTTGGTGCAACTGGTGATCGCCGCGACGACCACGGAGCCGTGACAAAGGTCGTAACTGGTGCCGTCGGGCTGGCGCACCGGCACCCGGCCCGGGGCAGGTCCCGAGTCGGAGAGTTCCGGCGCGATCGGTGTCAGGGAAACGGCTGCCCGCGGGCCGCCTGACTCGCCCCCCGTTATGCGCGCCAGTTCATTTTCAAATGAGCTGCTTACTTCGGTAAGCGGCACCCTGTCCTGTGGCCTCGAGGGTCCAGCCAAGCTCGGGACTACGCTCGCGAGGTCGAGCTCCATGGTAAAGGAGTAGCTCGCTTCCTGCTTGCCCGGATCGTGCCAGAGCCCCTGGTCGCGGAAATAGGCTTCGACGACCCCCACCAACTGCTCGCGCCCGGTGAGCCGGAGGTAGTCGGTCGTTTGGCCGTCGACCGGGAAGACCCCGATGGTGGCGCCGTACTCGGGCGACATGTTGCCGATGGTGGCGCGGTCCGCCACGGGGAGCTGCGCCACGCCGGATCCGAAGAATTCCACGAAACTGCCGACCACACCGCGCTTTCTCAGCATCTGGGTGATGGTGAGCACCAGGTCGGTGGCGCTCACACCCTGGTTGAGCAGGCCCGAGAGCCGGAACCCGACCACCTGCGGAATCAGCATGGAGCAGGGCTGCCCCAGCAGCGCCGCCTCAGCTTCGATGCCGCCCACCCCCCAGCCGACGACCCCAAGACCGTTGATCATCGTGGTGTGGGAGTCGGTGCCGATCACCGTGTCCGGATAGATGCGGGACTCGCCGTCGGATTCGACCACCATGGCGACCCGGGAAAGATATTCCAGGTTCACCTGATGGCAGATGCCGGTTGCCGGCGGCACGACACGGAAGTTTCTGAAGGCCCCCTGTCCCCAGCGCAGGAACTGGTAGCGCTCGTGGTTACGCTGGTAATCGAGCTCGGCGTTTTCTTGGAGTGCCAGAGTAGTGCCGAAACGGTCCACCTGCACTGAATGGTCAATGACCAGGTCCGCCGGCTGCAGCGGGTTAATTTTCCCCGGATCTCCGCCGAGCCTTTGCAAGGCACGGCGCATGGCGGCGAGGTCGGCCACCGCGGGAACGCCGGTAAAGTCCTGCAGCAGGACCCGCGCCGGCATGAACTGGATCTCCCGGTCCGGCGTGGCAAGAGGATCCCAATCGGCCAGAGCCTCGATATCTTCACGCTTCACCGTGATGCCGTCCTCGCGGCGCAGCAGGTTCTCCAGCAGGATCTTCAGGGAAAACGGGAGCCGCGAGATGTCTTTTCCCGACTTCTTAGCGAAGGCGCTCAAAGAGAAGTAACGGTAGATCTTTCCTGCGACAAGCAGGCTTTGCTCGCTGTCAAAACTGTTCAGGCTCTTTCCACTCATAAAACACACCTCTCCCTAGCCTTTAGCCAAACTGCAACCAACAAATCGGTTGCGCCGGTCGGGGTAACACCCCGATAATAAATATGTCTGCAGGACAAAACGTGCCTCCGTCCTGTTTTTTTGCGCTCCACATCAGGCCGGGCCGCCTAGGTGGCGGTCCGGCCGAAAGCAGCTCAGGTTTACTCGACCCAGCTTATGCACGACACGGGACAGAGATCGATAGCCTCGCTCTGTATCACCACTTCAGGTGCTCCGTCCGGGTCGTAACATTCCGCCTTGCCGTGCGCGTCGAAGCGAAACACCTGCGGACAATTAGTCTTACAGATGCCACAACTGATACATTCATCCTTGTCCACCACCGGTTTTTTAGCCACAGATTTTCCCCTTTCTCTTGCCCTGACGGGAACGCCGTACCTGGTGTAATCCGGAGGCTCGCCTCCGATACAACATGCAGAGCCCCGTCGGGCTCGTTCTGCCTGCAATATCTGTTAGATGGCTTATTCCATTTGCCATGGAACGCCGTCTGACACTATACCCCAGATACGCGAAATCGTCACATCGAAAATATCTGTAAGAAGAACCCGGCAGCAGACCTGCGGTTCCCCACCCGATGCTTGACCCTTCGGGAGCTTCACGCTATCTTGTCCAAGGCCGATTCGAGATGTGCTGTCATCCAGAAAGATCGTGAGTTCCCAGGACTGGCAACTCTCGCGCAACATATCTAGTTCTGCCGCCCGTGATAGTCTAACAGGTAATCCGAAGACTTTTAGCATATAGGCAAATAACCAGTCGTCAACCACGTCAGATCATTTTTGTGTATCAACGGGAGACAGGAACTGCAACGCAGCATGGCTTCGACAGCACGTAGGCGGCTTCTGAGAAAGGTTGCATTACCCATATAGTCCGCTCACCCGGAGGACTCAGCCGTTAATTTAACGATTCCGTGTGGCCTCCAACGTACCCCACCCCTTGCGGACTGGAGCAAGCCGCCGACTGGTACGAAATGAGCCTCGTCAGACAGTGGCGAACCGAAAAAAAACCGCAGCATTACAAAAGGTGGTCAACGATGGAGCAATCTCTTCCCGGCTATTTTAGTGCTGGAGCAGGTAGTGCTGTGGTACTTCTGCACTGCACCTTAAGTTCCAAGAATCAGTGGAGAGCCCTAAGCGGCGTACTGGAGGGAGAGCACCGGGTGATTGCCGTCGACCTTTACGGTTACGGCGAGACTCCGCTGCCCAAGAAGGTCGCGGGTTTCACCCTTTTGGACGAAGTGGAACTAGTGCTGTCGCTCTTGGACCGAGTACTTCTTCCCGGCGAGCCCTTCCATCTGGTTGGACACTCCTATGGCGGGGCCGTTGCGCTTCGCCTCTGTCACCAAGCTCCGAAGCGGATCAAGACCCTCACCGTCTTCGAACCGGTCGCCTTCCATCTTTTGGACCGGGGCGACCCGGGGCTTCAGCCGGTTCTCAACATGATGGCCGAACTGGGTCGGCTTTTGGCGGCCGGGTTGCCAGCCGAGGCGGCGGCCACCTTCCTTGACTACTGGAGCGGCCCGGGAAGCTTCGCCAATTTCCCGGTGCGGATCCAGCAGGATTTTGCCCGAAGAACAGCAAAGCTAGCGCTTGATTTTCAGGCCCTGACCAGCACCCCACTCACCCTGGACGATTACCGGCAGTTGGCCATGCCGGTCACCCTGATTGCGGGTAGGTCGAGCAGGCTTCCGGCGCTTCGGGTAGCGCAGGAGCTTTGCCGGGTCCTCCCCGACTGCAGGCTGCACTGGGTGGAGACGGGACACATGGGGCCCGTCACCAATCCAGAGTTGATAAACCCGGTCATCAAGGCAAGTCTGATCCACTGAGGTGTCGGTCTGAGGCAGGTTCCCCCGTGGTCTTCGACTGGATTTGCCCCGGAATCGTGGACAGTCAGTTAAGCTACAAGTTTGAGTTGATCGACCTCGTATGGGGTCCGATACCCCAGCGAAGAGTGAATCCGTTTCCGGTTGTAGAACCGCTCAATGTAGTCA
>Ga0209123_1002221_pt1 | contig 16932 bp, 14 predicted proteins | sample BarGraIncu00431A_FD_184500 | JGI IMG/M metagenome (GOLD analysis project Ga0209123, IMG submission 184500) | Arctic peat soil microbial communities from Barrow, Alaska, USA - Barrow Graham LP Incubations 004-31A (SPAdes) (version 2) | ecosystem: Environmental > Terrestrial > Soil > Wetlands >... | reverse complement strand
CGTAACACCATAGTTAAACCGGTCTTAGCTGCAAAGAATGTAAAAGCAAAGTTACTAATATTTCAATTGTTTCATTTAATTTTTAGATTGGTATTTCCAATCTGTAATGCTATAAACTACTTACTAAAAACTACTTACTATTTAACTCTATTTGTCTAATAATGGTTGCAGCCATAAATCCGGCACCAAAGCCATTGTCGATATTTACAACGGATATTCCACTGGCACAACTGTTGAGCATGGCTAACAAAGCCGCTAATCCACCAAAACTGGCACCATAACCAATACTGGTTGGCACAGCAATTACCGGTTTGTCGGTTAGTCCCCCTACAACGCTGGGTAAAGCACCTTCCATGCCTGCCACGGCAATGATAACTTGTACACTATCCAATCTGTATCTGTTTGCGAGCAAACGGTGAATGCCTGCCACGCCAACGTCATAAAGTCGTTCCACGGTGCAACCTAATTTCTCGGCAGTAACAACAGCTTCTTCAGCCACCGGAATATCCGAAGTGCCACCGGTTACTACCAACACACGGTATTTGCTTTTGGAAATTTCTTTTTGCTGAATAAAAATGGTGCGTGCTTCAGCGTAATACTCCATGTTTGGTGACAAATCTTTTATGGCTTCATAAACCGATTTTTCGGCTCTGCTGGCCATGATATTGGTGCCTTTTGCCAGTAAACGTTCAACAATACCGCGTATTTGTTCAATCGTTTTTCCGGGGCAAAAAATCACTTCCGGATAGCCAGTTCGTATTTCGCGGTGATGATCTACTTTGGCGTAACCCAAATCTTCAAAAGGAAGTTGTTTCAGCTGATCAACTGCCTGTCCGGGTTCCAGATTACCCTCTTTTACGTTTTTTAGTAGCTCAAGAATTTGATTTTCAGTCATTGCTTTTACTTTTTTTCAATTACACGATTCAAACTTCCGGTAACATATCCCTCCAATTCCATGCAAACATATTGATAACCATACGCTTTCAGTTGTTTTGAAATTTGATCAAGCAAATTCCCATCAAACATTTTGTAACGTTCCTCAGGGCTTACTTCTATTCGAGCCATTTTTTCGTGACTTCTTACTCTAAATTGCACAAAACCCAATGACCGAAGGTAATCTTCCGATTTATCAATTTTGGTCAGCTTCTCAATGGTAATTCGCTCGCCATACGGAATGCGCGAACCCAAGCAAGCCAGTGCAGGTTTGTTCCAGCTACGCAAACCAAGCTGGTGCGACAGTTCCCGAATATCACTTTTGGTTAAGCCGGCCATTCGAAGCGGACTGATCACTTTTAATTCGCTTAAAGCCTGAAGTCCGGGACGATAATCGGACATATCATCCATATTAGAACCGTCGAAAACGACATTTACGCCAACTTCAGCGGCTTTTTCAATAATTCTACCAAATTCTATTTTCTTACAGAAATAGCATCTGTTTACCGGATTTGCCAGTACTTCGTCTTCAATTTCGTCGTCATTAATCATATAGTGAATGATGCCTATTTCTTTGGCCAAATCTTCTGCATCTTTCATTTCCGATTGTGCATTCATGGGCGAAACCAAGGTGATAGCAATTGAATTTTCTTTCAGAACATCAAAGGTCACTTTTGAGAGCAAAGTGCTGTCCACACCACCGGAATAAGCCACTGCAGCTTTACCTGTTTCAGCTATTATTGTTTTTAGTTTTTCGTATTTATCTTGTAATTCCATATTTTATTAATTATTAGAGTATTATAGCTTATTGTTGTTATGATTTTTAATGTTTATGTTGATGAAATAAATAATTTGAAAAATGATGTTTATGAACCGTTCCATTATGTTTGTGCGGATATTCACTTACGAGGTTTGCTTTAATCAGCAAATCAATGTCAGATAAGATTTCCTCACTTGTTCCAACTTTCTCGATAGTATGTTTTTCGGACAAAACCACAACTCTTGATTGAAAATGGTCTACTACTTCAAGATGATGGGTGGCAATAATGATAGTTTTGCCTGCCTGATTAAGTTGAAAGATAAGCTCGATTATAAATGCGCGGGTTTTAGGATCGAGTCCGCTCATGGGCTCATCAAATATTAAAATATCGGGGTTGGGGGTAAGTACTGAACCAATTGCAACACGTTTCTTTTCGCCACCGGAAAGCATATAAGTTGGCCTGTCTTTTAACTCTGAGATATACAGCATTGTTGCTATTTCATTTGCTCGTGATAGCGCTTGATCTTTAGAATATCCTAATTGTAAAGGTCCAAATAGAAGTTCATCCATTACTGTGGGACAGAATAGTTGAGCATCCGAATTTTGAAATACAAAACCAATCGACGATCTGAATTTTCGATTAAAATCAGCATTTTTAAAAGCACTTTCAACAATTTTGTCTCCTTTATAAAATAAACTGCCATGAGTAGGATGTATTAGTCCGCAAAGCAAATGCAATAATGTAGATTTTCCACTTCCATTTGCACCAATAATGGATAAAATTTCGCCTTCATTGATAGTCAGATTAATATCAGTTAGTGCATGTTTGTTTGGCATATAGCCAAAACCAACTTCTTGTAAATTGAAAATATCAGGCATAAATGAAATTAATTATGATAATGGAGCTTATAATGAGTATATTAGCAAAAATAAAAATAAAATCAACCCGTTTCAATTTCTCAAAACTGTAAAAATTAAATGAACCATCAAACCCCCGGGCAATCATTGATAAATAGGATAATTCATATCTTTCCCACGATCTTTTAAACAGATAAGCGACTCGACCTGCAATCAGATTTTCAGCCTCAATAACCGAACCCCGATTCCACCATCGCATTTTTAATGCATAGTATGTTTCTTCTACCGTTCTGGATAAGACAAAAATATATTTATAACTCATAGTCAGAGTTAGCAAAAATATGCCCGGCACTTTAAAATACGACAAGGATTTAATAATGCCGTCAAAAGTCGTTGTGGAAGTGACTAACAGAACTATAGAAACTGAATTAATCACCTTCATCGTTAATCGCGAGACAGCTATTAATCCTTCATGGGTAATGTAAATTTCTTTCGGAATTTTATAAATCCACCATTGGTGTGCTTCCGAAAAAGTGAAGAGCGACACCACAGAATGACCCTTTGTAAATATATTGAGACTTGCGGGTATAAAAACCAGAAAACCAAAGAAAAAACCTATTAGAAAAGCCTTCTTATAAATACTTAGAAGATTTATCCTTGACAGAATTGAAAATATAAAAATTACAAGAAATAAAATAAGTTGCGCAATGATACTCTGATTTAGGTTAATGATTATGGCAAGACATAGCATAATGGCAACCTTTACTCTTGCATCAACCGCTTGAAGTAATCCCTCTTTTTTGGAAGCAAAATGCTGAGAATAAGCAGTTGTAATAAATGAAGCCGCATTTTTCATTGTTTTATCAATGAATGACAACTTATACTTTACAACATCATTTTCTGAATTGATTTGTTCTTTATGTAAAAGAAATTCCGGTATCATTTTTCCTTTTTTAAAGACATTAATTTTGTAATGCTAAAAGTAATTAACAAGATAATCCCTGTACCAATCAAACCGGAAATAATATAGTTTATAGATTGGTTTGAAAGGGAATCATCTTTTTTGCCCATGCTATAATCTGGAATGGGTGCACTATATACTGCTGCCGTTTTTTTCATGCCTTCAGGTTCATGTCCTGTTTGTTGTTTAACGCTTTCAACAGACCATTCTCCCCATGCTTCACCGGCTTTAAAGTAGTGGGGAACTATTAAACCCAATGGACACAGAATAATGAGTATTCCAATGAATATTATATATTTCTTTTGCGTTTTCAAATTGATATTTATCTTTTTGCCTTATTTTATTGCTTCAATAATGTCTTTATTATGTTTAAAGAAATATCGAAAGATGAATAGTGTTACAATTGCTTCAACAAATCCAAATACGAACAGATGTTCGAAAGCCATAGCCGGAAGGGCTATATTCAAAGGATAAGGAGCATAAAGTGGATTACCATCTGCACCAACAGCAATCAAAGGCTGAATTCCAAATTCAATTCCGGCGGCAATGGCTGCAGCATTAATACTTATATATCCTGCAATAAAGGCAGCAATACTCATTCGGTTTAAAGTGGCATTTTTGTTTGAAATTAGCTTGAAAACATACCATGAAACAAAAGGTATAATAAAAGCCATATTGATACAATTAGCACCAATTGCCGTAATACCACCATCGCCAAATACCAATGCTTGTATTATAAGCGCCACCGACACGGCAATAAATGAAACCCAGGGTCCAAAAAGCAAAGCGATTATGGCCGCCCCTACAGCATGTCCGGATGATCCACCGGGAATCGGCACATTAAACATCATAATTAGAAATGAAAATGCCGCTGCCATTCCTAAAAATGGAACCAGCTTTTTATCCAGCTTTTCTTTTACTTTTTTTACGGCAACAGCTGCAACAACCACAAATACTCCGTATAAAGGAACATAAGTTTGCGGACTGAGGTAACCATCAGGGATGTGCATATTGCTGGTAATGAATTAATTAATACATTGTTTTGAAATAGATAATCAGATAAATCAGGTAAATGAATTATTCAACGTGCTATGTTTAATATGTTTCGTGTTACTGCTTGGGTTAAAAAAATTATTCGGCTTTGCTCATAATTAATTTGCCATGTTCAATCCCCTTAATACTTATCAGGCTGTCGGAAAGTTCGGTTAGTTTAAACGAAGTTCCTTTCACAGCTACAATTTCAAGTGTTTTTTCGGCAGAAATATAAAATGTTTGAATCGATAGAATAACATCTGTATATTTTTTTTGAATATCAGCCAATTTTGTCATGATATCACTTTTAGTGTAATCATATTGCAAAATTATTGCTCCGGCAACAATGTGATTGCATTTCCATTTGCTTTCGACAATATTTTTCTCAATTAATTGCCTGATAGCTTGTGACCTATTAGGGAATTTGTTTGTCAAAACATATTCGTCAAGCGCATTTAATAAGTCGCTTTCAAGCGAAACCCCAAAACGTGTTACCGACATCGTGTTACTCTTTTATAAATTGGTGTCACAAAAGTAAGTTATAAATTTTTAGAAACAAAATTATAAGTACATATTTTTCAAATTAAATCTTAGTTTTTATTTTACAATATCAATGACCAATTATCATATAAAATGATTATGTATTGTTAATTTGATCGGATAATAATAGCAATGTAATTATTATCATTTCATTATATTTATTTTAATATTTAAGCTGAATAATAATTTTAAAATTATATTTTTTTGTTTTGATTAAAAGAAAAGATTCTTATCTTTGCCCATATTTAGTGTTCTTGATACTAGATTAACCTTTAATCACTCTACAGATACTGATTTACCACACTGAATAAGTATAATTTCTTTTGAAAAACATCATCAAAAATGAGAAACAAATTACTCGTTGCTTTTATCTTTCTAGCAATCTTTTCACTGCAAGCTTCAAAGACAAAAATATATAGCATCAATACACTTTTTGGAATTTCTCTCCGTGAAACATCATCAATTTGCACTGACAAAAATGGTTTTATATGGGCTACATCAAAAACCGGGATTGTAAGATTAACAACTGATGATTACAAACTTTATGTATTACCAGCCGAATCCAAAGATTATTATACTTCAAAACTAGTTTATAGCGAAACCGGACTTATCGTCTATACACATAATGGGCAAATATTCAGATATAATGATATTTATGACAGGTTCGACTTTATAATTGATTTACGTAAAGACAATAAATATTTGAGAATAAATAATTTGCTTGTAGATTCACACGGTACGTTTTGGATTGCTACATCAAGTGGGCTATATAAGTACTCTAAAGGAAACTTGAAGAATTTAAATAATAGTGAATTTGTTGACCAAATAGTATGGAAAACAAAAAATCAATTCATTGGTTTTGGTTACGGTGGCTTTTGGCAAATGGATACAGAAAATCCCAAAAATAAAACCATTATTTCTCAGAATTTACCCTTCTCTTCTCAAATAATGAGACTTTATTATGATAAAATATCAAATTCAGTCTGGATAGGCACCTTATCATCTGGTCTATTTTTGTATAATTTTAAAGATAATGCTTTTCACAACACGGAAATTAACACATCGACTAAACAACCTGTTCGTGCCATTCGAGCAAATTCAGACTCAACATTATTGATTGGTGTTGATGGACAAGGAATTTACGAATTGAGTAAAAAAACAAAAAAAGTGATTGGTGTATTCAAAGAAGACGTAGATGATGAGTTTTCGCTTCATGGAAATGGAGTTTATGATATATTTTGTGATCAAAATAATAGGGTATGGGTAAGCACCTACGGTGGAGGAATTTCATTTTTTGATCAATCATCTCCAACAATAAGGCAAATTACACACTATGTAAATAACCCCAATTCTTTATCCAATAATTTTATTAATAAAGTTATAGAAGACCGAAGAGGAAATATCTGGTTTGCCACAAACAATGGTTTAAGTAAATGGAAAGTTAAAGCTGACCGTTGGAATACTTTTTATCACAATAATAAGGGTGATGCTATAGTTTTTCTCACGGTACGTGAGGATGATAAAGGAAGGATATGGGCAGGAACTTACTCATCAGGAGTGTATGTAATCGACAGTAATACAGGGAGAGAAGTTTTTCATTTTTTTCAGAATGACAAAACTTCATTGTTGTCTAGTAATTTTATTGTTGATATTTTCAATGATTCTCTGGGAAATATGTGGATAGGAGAGATTTCTGGATTCTGTATATCATTTAATACAAATAATAATAAGTTTCGTCGATATGAAGGTGGAACTTTATCAACACTTATTGAGTATAATTCAGATAATATATTGCTTGGTTGTACGTGGGGATTAGTAATATTAAATAAACAATCAGGGCAAAGAAAAACATTGTTTGAGAAGACTTGGGTAAATGATGCAATAGTTATTGGTGAAAATATATGGGTATGTACAAGAGGTGATGGCTTATTTTGCTACAATATTAAAAGTAAGAAGATTGAAAAGTTTACAACAAAATCCGGATTGCAATCAAACTATATTAATAGTGTAATAAATATTGGTGATGAATTATGGTTAGGAACAGAGAAAGGACTGTGTAAGTTCAATCTAAAAACTAAAAATGCACTAACTTTTTCTTCCTTATTTCCTATCGTTAATGCTTCCTTTAATCAAAATTCTCGATATAAATTAAGAAATGGGAATTTCATTTGGGGTACTACTAACGGTGCATTAATGTTTAATCCGGCAGATATAAAAAACACAGAAACTAAAGGGAAAATATTTTTTGATGATCTTATTATATCAGGTCGTTCATATAGAGACAAATCTATAATGAAACAACTGAATATTCCATTAGACAGTTTAAAAGAAATAACACTTAATTATAATCAAAATACTATTAATTTAAAATTATTACCAATTGGGACATTAGCTTCAGACACAAAGTTTTCCTGGAAATTGGAAGGGCTTGATTCAAAGTGGAATCAACCTACGAATCAACGGATTATAACTTACACTAGCCTTTCAAGCGGTAAGTATAATTTAAAAATAAGGCAATATGATAATTCGATGACTAACGTAATTGCAGAACGTTCAGTTAATATCCATATTATCCCTGCATTTTGGAAAAGTTGGTGGTTTATTTTGCTATTGTTGACAATTATCATCACTCTAATATATTTATTATTGCGATATTATATAAACTATTTAAAGCATATTCATGCAGAAGAAAAGATTCAATTTTTCACAAACACAGCACACGATTTGCGTACTTCTCTTACTTTAATTGGAGCCCCAATTGAAGAATTAGGAAAAGAGCAGAATCTTTCAAGTACCGGTAAGTATTATTTTAAATTAGCAACTGAGCAAGTTAAGCGATTAACAATGGTAGTTTCTCAACTTATGGATTTTCAAAAAGTTGATGCAGGAAAAGAACAATTATCACTCCGAATGGTAGATATAGTAAAAATGGTTTCCATTCAAAAATTTATGTTCGAATCCATTGCAAAAAACAAACAAATTGAATTAATTTTTAATTCAAATATTACTTCATTTTATAGTGCTATAGATGAAATAATAATGGAAAAAGTAATTGGCAATCTTTTTTCAAATGCTGTGAAATATTCTCACCCTAATAGTCAAATTTTAATAAACCTTATATGTTCTAATGAAAACTGGATATTAGAAGTTGTTGACCAGGGTATTGGTGTAAGTAAATATGAACAAAAACGACTTTTCAATGAGTATTATAGAGCTAATAATGCCATTAATTCTAAAGTTATAGGTTCAGGAATTGGACTATTACTTGTAAAAAAATACGTTGAATTGCATGGTGGTAAAATAAGTTTTACGAGTCAAGAAAATGTTGGTTCTACTTTTAATGTTGTAATTCCATTTAAACAAGTTGTAGAAGATAAGGAAATTTTAAATACAGAAATAACAGATTCGGATAATTATATATTGAATGAGTTAGATTCTCAACATCTTGAACAAGTTGAAGATTTACCAAAACAACTCATGAGTATCCTTTTTGTTGAAGATAATGATGAATTGCGTAACTTTATTAAATTTGCTTTACAGGTTGAGTTTGAAGTTAAATTAGCCGAAAATGGTGTTGAAGCTTGGGAAATAATTCAAAAAAATATGCCCGATCTTGTCATTTCAGATGTTGTTATGCCAAAAATGGATGGATTTGAACTTTGCAGATTAATGAAGTCAACTTATGAAACTTCCCATATTCCATTAATATTATTAACTGCACTTTCGGGCAAAACTGAGCAATTGCAAGGTTTAGGTTTAGGAGCTGACGATTATCTAACCAAACCATTTGATATTTCTTTGCTAATGCAAAGGATTAAGTCAATAATTAAGAATCGGCAAGCGGTAAAAGATAAGGCGTTAAAAATAATCAAATTGTCAAATAACAATGAAAAAATATTTACAAATGAACATAACGATATGTTTGTAAAAAAAATGCATGATGTGGTTATGGCCAATATGACTAATTCAGCATTTGGGAAAGATGATTTTGCTTCAAGTATGAATGTTAGCGGCTCTTTGCTTTATAAAAAAGTAAAGTCTTTAACCGACTTATCACCAACTGATTATATCAAGATGATTCGATTGGAACATGCATTAGAATTATTACAAACTCGGAAATACAGCGTAACTGAAATAAGCGAACTTTCTGGTTTTGCGTCTATTGGATATTTTAGTACAGTATTTAAAAAACACTTCGGAAAATCACCTACAGAAATATAAAAAGTGATCCTTTTGTTGAATTTATAAGTTCTAAAAATGGTAATTCTTTCTACAATCCCGATACAAGTTGTTTCAGTTTTGTTTCGGCTAATTTCAGGTTATAACGGAAATTAATAAGTCGTGTATTGGATTGTACGTAATCTTCCTGAGCAATATGTACTTCCAGCGAAGTTGATTGACCAAGACGAAGACGTTCCAGGCTGATTTTTATATTTTCCCGTGCCAGTTCATTATTTTCAGTCTCAATCTGTAACAACCGTTGCTGGTTGTCAAAATCAGTCAGAGTATTTTCTAAAATAATATTTACCTGTAATTTAATGTTCTGAAGTTCAATTTCAGCTGATTCAGATTGAAGTTTGGCAACCGATACTTTCCGGTTGTTTTCACCTGCACTAAACAAAGGAATAACAAGTGAACCTCCTACCTGTGGACCCAATGTACGACTTTGTGCAATAGAAGCATTATTTGTATTGTTTGCTTGCGAAAAGTAATATCCGGCTCTAAACCCTACATTTGGGAGATACCCGGTCTTGAATTCCTTAATGGCTAAACCGGCAATGTCAATTTGTTTTTGAAAAGATAAAATGCTGGTGTTAGACGAATTAAGTTTCTGTTTCAATGCGTTTTTATCAGGAGTATAATTAAGCGGAATTGAATCAGAAATTTCAAACACCGATTCCGATGATTGCCCTAATAATTGATTCAAGGTCTTTTTGGCTTCAGTGATGGCAAATTGTTGATTAATTAAATTCTCCATCGTAACATTCAAATCAATTTTTGCCTGAAGCAGATCAGTTTTTATCAGTGAGCCTGCATTAAATCCCGCCTGTGCAATGACAACCCGTTCCTTATTGTAGTTTAATACTTCATTAATCGAAATGAATTGTTGCTTTTGCCTAACCACATCATAATAGGCAGTGATGACACTGAACAAGGTTTGTAAAACCTGATCGCGGAATTGTATTTCACCAAGAGCTTGAATTTCGCTCAACTTGCTTTTAGTCACAAACATCTTTCCTCCATTAAATAAAGTCCAGGTCAGTTCGGCACCGGCTGTGATTGAATTTGAACTTAATGAAGGTGTGGTGACAGTAGAACCATCGGTATTTTTCTGAAATCTGTTATTCAAACTATAACTTCCCGATCCGATAATGGCTACCGAAGGTAACATACCTGCATTTCCGGGTGTATTGTTTACTTTCGAAATTACAGCATTCTTGTTGGCTACAAGTATGTCGAAGTTATTTTTCAATGCTATATTTACTGCGCCTTCCAACGATAATGCTTCCTGAGCTTTTGTTGTAGGAAAAATCAGAATAAAAAAGAGTAAATAAACGAACCTCATCTTCATTTGTTTTTTATCGAATTTCATTGTTGAACAATTTTTTTAGTTTTAGGTGACAAAACAATATAGGTTACCGGTATCACAAATAAAGTCAATATCAATGAAAAGAACAATCCACCAACCACAACAATACCTAACGGTATACGACTGGTAGAACCTGCACCCAGTGCCAATGCAATTGGCAGCGCGCCAAATATAGTTGCCAATGAAGTCATCAATATAGGGCGGAAACGTGCTGCTGCCGATTCGAATGCTGCTACGCGTTTATTCATACCCAACTTTCTTTTCTGATTAGCAAATTCTACAATCAGAATACCATTCTTGGTAACGATACCAATCAACAAAATCATTCCGATTTCGGAAAATATATTCAATGTTTGTCCAAATATCCAGAGTGATAGCATAGCTCCTGCTATAGCCATTGGCACGGTAAGCATAATAATGAACGGATCTCGGAAACTTTCGAATTGCGCTGCCAGTATTAAATAAATAAGCAGCAATGCCAGTATTAGTGCGAACGAGATATTTGAATTACTTTCGGCAAAATCCCTCGATTGACCGGCTAAAGCTGTTGTAAAAGTAGGATCCAACAATTTATCCGATATTTTTTGCATTTCGGCAATTCCTTCTCCCAATGTTCTTCCCTCAGCGAGGTTAGCGGACACTGTGGCTGATTTATACCTGTTGAAATGATATAAAATCGGTGGTTTGCTATTTTCCTGCATTGTAACAAGATTATCCAGCTGAATCATATTGCCGGTGCTCGAACGAACATACAAAGCCGATATATTTGAAGGAGTATTTCTGTCTTCGCGTGCCACCTGACCCACCACATAATATTGCCGGTTATTCCTCAGAAAATATCCATACCTGCTACCACTATATGCTAAATCTAACGCATTCGATACATCTTTTTCGTTTACCCCTAAACTGTTTGCTTTTAAGCGGTTAACTTTTATATTTAACTCAGGCTTGTTAAATTTCAAATCAACATCCACATTACTGAATACCGGACTATTTCGGGCTTCCTCTAAAAACTTTGGTAAGGCTGTTTTAATTTTATCAAAATCAAGATTTTGTAGTACAAACTGCACCGGTAATCCCCTTGAGTTTGAAGTCGTTATGGTCGGTTCCTGGCTTGCAGTAATTCGTGCATCCGAGATACTTTCATATTTTTTAGATAATTTTTTATAAATATCCTGTTGTGAATTTTTTCTTTCGGATGGATCGGATAGAAAAGTCATGACATTTCCTGAATTTGCACTGGAACTACCCCCTCCACCGTATCGTGCCAGGGTAAATTTTGCATCTGCTCCAAGGTCACTGTTTATCTTTGCCACTTTATCTATTATATCTTTTGTGGTATTATATTCAGTTCCTTCGGGAGCTGTGATAGATGTACGGATAAAACTATGGTCTTCGAGCGGCGCCAGTTCCGATTTAAGGGTTGTGGAAATACTAACAATAAGCAATATACATATTCCAAGTATGGCGAAAGAAATCCATTTGTTGATAATAAAAAAGGATAAAAACCTTCTGTATTTTTTTTCTACCGCCAAAAAAAATGGTTCTGTTGAAGTATAAAATTTGGAATGATGAGTAGCTGATCCACCAAGAAAAACATTTAATACGGGTGTCAGGGTAAGTGATACAAAAGCTGAAATTAAAACGGCTGATGCCACCACAATTCCAAATTCACGGAATAACCTTCCGGTGAATCCCTGTAAAAAGATAACCGGAATAAATACGATAGCCAGCGTGAGGGAAGTGGATACAACTGCAAAGAAAATTTCCCTGGTTCCTTCTTTGGCAGCCTGGAATTTATCCATACCTTTTTCTATTCGTTTAAAGATATTTTCGGTCACTACAATTCCATCATCCACCACAAGTCCAGTTGCCAGTACTATACCCAAGAGGGACAGTACATTGACCGAGAAGCCAAAAAGATACATAACAAAAAAGGTTCCTATAAGAGATACCGGAATATCAATTAGGGGTCGTAAGGCAATAATCCAGTTTCGGAAAAATAAAAAGATGATCAACACCACCAGAAAAATAGCAATAAGCAGGGTTTCTATCACATCTGTGACCGATTGACGAACAAATATCGATTTATCGCGTCCGATATTTAGTTCCATTCCTTTTGGTAAATTTTGTTTAATCTGATCCAACCGTTTGTAGAATTCATCAGCTATTTGTATATCGTTGGCACCAGGTAGAGGTATTAAAGCCAACACAACACCAGTTGTTCCATTAATTGTTGAGCCGGATTCCTCATTTTGAGATCCTAGTACAGCTTCGCCAATATCATTCAGCTTTACCACCTGATTGTCAGTTTGTTTAATAATCAGATTATTGAAATCTTCTTCTGTTTCTAACCTACCCGAAGTTTTGACTGTAAGTTCTGTAGCACCACCGCGAATCTTTCCTCCGGGCATTTCTACATTTTCTTTGGCAAGTGCTGTATTGATATCGGTAGCGGTCAAATTATAAGCAGTCATTTTAGCCGGATCGAGCCATAGACGCATAGCAGGTTTTTGTTGTCCGTAAATAGAAACAGAACTTACACCTGGAATAGTTTGCAGTTTTTCCAACAACACATTTTCGGCATAATCACTCAGTTCAATGGCACTCATCGACGAACTTTGAGCTGTCAACATGATAATAGGATCGCCGTTTGCATCAGCTTTAGTCACTGTTGGAGGCGAATCAATATCCTGTGGCAAACTACGCATGGCTTGCGAAGTCTTATCGCGAACATCATTGGCTGCTTTTTCCAAATCGGCACCCAGATTAAATTCTACTGTGATGGAACTTTGACCGGTTGATGATTGCGACGAAATAGACTTCACACCTTCTATCCCATTGATATTTTTTTCCAATGGTTCGGTAATTTGGGATTCTATGATTTCGGCATTAGCTCCCATATAACTGGTTTGAACTGTAATTACAGGCGGATCAATAGCCGGGTAAAGACGTATGCCTAGGAAACTAAATCCAACTGCTCCCATTAGAATAATGATGAGACTCACCACAATGGAACCTATCGGACGTTTAAGCGCTGTATCAGAAATCATTGCAGTTTATTTTTTATTGAAGAATAATTTAATTTTGTTCCTTCTTTCAGAAAAAGCAGTCCCGAAGTAATAATGGTGTCGCCGGGTTGAATACCTTTTGTTATTTCAATATTGGAAGCATTACGAATGCCGGTTAACACCGTAATAAAATGAGCCTTTCCATTCTGGGCTATGATAATACTTTTATCCCTTTCCTGAGGTATAATAGCCTGTGTAGGGACTAATAATGCATTTTTATTTTCACTCAGCCGAAGTTGAACATTGGCAAATGCTCCGGGAATTAATAGTTTTGATTTGCTGTTGACGATGGCTCTTACCTTGAGGTTTCGGGTTGCAGCTTCAATTCCCTCCTCAGTAGCGATGACGTTAGCTTCAAACTCCGAATCATCATTATACATAGTGAATTTCACTTTCATGCCGCTTTTGATAACAGCACCATATTTTTCCGGTACACTGAAATCAAGTTTTATTTTATTTTCGCTGCGAATGGTCGACAACAAGGTAGCCGGGGTTACAATTGCCCCCACGCTTATTTTGCGTAATCCTATTACACCATCGAATGGTGCCATGACTTCAGTTTTGCGAATCAGCGTTTTTTGAACTTCAATATCGGCTTTGATTGAATTAACAAGCAAAATAGTCTGATCGTAATCATTCTGACTGATGCCACTAACTTTCAACAATTCCGATTGTCTTTTGTAAATTTGTTCCTGTATGGCCAATTGCGATTGCTGTTTCTTCAGGGTTGCCTGCAGATCATCGTCGAAAAGTTTAACTAACAGCGTTCCTTTTCGAACAAATTTTCCTTCGGGTAGATTCAGTTTTACAATCCGTCCTGCCACTTCATTCTGGAGTGAGACTTCATCGAAAGCCAGTAACGAACCGGTTACTGAAATTTCATTAATAAGCAACGAAGGTTTGACAATGAAAGCGTCCACTTTTTTTTGTGTATTCGCTTTAAAATCAGAGCTTTTTGCTCTATCTGCCGGTTTTGTTAATGCCATTCTCAAAAAGAAGGCAAGAATGATTACAATAACAACGGCAATCCAAATGGTAGATTTTTTCATTGGGGAAACGACTTTTAAAATGTAATAAGATTTGATGCTATAAGTGTGAGTAAGGCATATAATTCGTTTTTTTGGCTTTTTGTCAATCCCTTCAACGTGATGGCTGACAATTCGTCAAATGCTTTTTTAATATCCGGAATTACTTTTTGGGCTTTTTCTGTGATTGACAATTCGTATTTACGTTTGTCGGTTTTGTTTGGCATACGTTCTACATATCCGTTGGCTGACAAATAATCGATAATACGCACTACCTGAACTTTATCGCATGATAAGTCGCGGGCAAGTTCCTGTTGTGTTATTCCATGTCCTGCATCGATTAGCAGGAGTGGGTAAAAAGAACGATCAATATCGAGATGAGTCAAGTTGCGTCGCAGAATATCCTGCGACATTTTGCTGATCTTTCCCATGATTAGTTCAACAGGTTCATTCATATTGGCTTTGATACAATGGTGGTGCGATGCTTTTAATGAGGACGGCAAAATTACAAAATTATATTTTAGTTATCAATGTTATCTAATATTTTAATTCAAATTTAATATCAATTTACCGAACTTTAACATTTTAAATGCTAAATTGAAAACCAACAAAAAATGCAGTATCCAATTTGGGTAAAGTAGCTAAATATAAACCATTTTACTAAAATCGTATACTGCAATACAAATAAACATGATTAAATATATTGAAAATGTACCTTCCCAGAATAAGTAAAAACCTGAAGATGAGATTTTAAAACTCATGAACTGGTTTACATTTCAGATTCAATATTTAATAAGTGATTAGTTTCCAAAAATCTTTTCCGAATTTATCAGCAAATCAACATACTGAGCACGTTTATAAACAAACGGATTATTCAACGTTTTTTTAGATAATTTGCCTTGAAAATCAGTGATATTGTTATAATTTTTTTCTTCCATCCAGACTTCCATTTCCTTTTTCATTTTTCCAATTTGTGTGAAACCATTCTTATATAAAGTACTTACTACCTGAACACTTGAAGCCCCCGATAAAATCAATTTAATGACATCTTCTCCACTAAAAACCCCGTGGCTGCTACAAATTTCGGCATTCACATTTCCATAAAGCAATCCTGCAAATCGTAACGATTGTTTATAATCTCCAGCATTACTGTAATTAATTTTTTTTACATGTTTTTCTTTCAGAATATCAATATCAGGTTGGAAAAATGAATTGAAAAGCACAAACGTTTCAACTCCAATATTATCAAGTTTCTTTATGAAATTCAACGTATTAGTATAATCAGAACTTAATTTTACGCTTACAGGAATCGTAAGACTTTCCTTAATTTGTTTTACCATTTCAAGTTGTTCTGCTTCAATTTCAAATGATTCTTTACTTAAATCTGTGAGATTTTGATATAGATTCAGTTCAATTCCATCTACACCGGTTTGGCTAATAAGTTTTGAATATTCAATCCATGTTTTCGGATTTATAGCATTTAAGCTTGCAATCAACGGAATAGACAAATTTTCTTTCGCTTTTCTCAAATTTTCCAAATGTTCTTCCGGACCGCTATAATCAAAAGCCGGATGAATAGTCAACATTTCGGCATAAATATCATTATATGCATTCAGTTCTTCCTCCAATTGAAAATGTTCCAGCTGAATCTGTTCTTCAAACAAAGATTTGTAAACTATTGCACCTGCACCGTTTTCTTCTGCTTTTTTAAGATTATCGATGTTATTAACCATATTGGAAGCTCCTACAATAATGGGATTATCGATTTGGATTCCCATAAATTTTGTTCTTAAATTTTTCATAATACGCTGTTATTTTTAAATTTACTTGTCATTTACTTTTTAAAAATAAGAGATTAGACATCTTATTCTGAAAACTTTATTACTTCAACCGGACAACTCTCGGCTGCTTCTTTTATTTCTTTATCATATTTCGAAAAGTCAACTCCATCAATTACCATTGCTTCTCCATCCATTTTAAAAACTTCAGGACAAATAGCTTCGCTCAATCCGCATCCGGTACATCCATCTTCTATCCAAACTTTTGTAATTGCCATGATATTTAAATTTTAATAGTTTATTTTTAAATTAGTTGTTATATAAGTTATAAATATATGATATAAAATTTGTTACTTTGCAAACAATATGCAAAATTATAACGAT
>Ga0209123_1002217_pt1 | contig 16968 bp, 14 predicted proteins | sample BarGraIncu00431A_FD_184500 | JGI IMG/M metagenome (GOLD analysis project Ga0209123, IMG submission 184500) | Arctic peat soil microbial communities from Barrow, Alaska, USA - Barrow Graham LP Incubations 004-31A (SPAdes) (version 2) | ecosystem: Environmental > Terrestrial > Soil > Wetlands >... | reverse complement strand
TTAGAAGATGTAGCTTCTCGGGGTTTATTGGATCAATCCTAAAAGTTGGGGAATGTGACAGGAATAGTCTATATACGAAAAAAGCAACTCATTTCTGAATTGCTTTCTTGCGGTCCGGACGGGTTGTGAACCTAATCCATTTTATCCTTACATATCAATTGGTTGTATTTCTTGCAACTTTTTTGTTACGATTTAGTCCCAAATTTTGAGACCTTGTGTTGACTGCCATTGACTTCGCTTTGTCCTGCAATTATTTCGTCTTCAAAATTACACAATATCTTGTTATTATCAAAGGATTTGTTGGTTTATTTATAATAAACCAACAAATCCATAGCAATAGTCTAAAGTAAAAAATCAGCCAGCATTGCCAGCATCAGAATATCCGATTATTCTTTGGTTAGCAGCCGGAAACCTAAACGGATTATCCATTGAAAAATGCCAGGTATTAAAAGGTCGGGATATAATGATATTCCCTGACTTGGGAGCTTTTGAAAAATGGAGTTTAAAAGTATCAGAGATACAAAAAAAGCATAATTACAAAGTCACAATATCTACATTGCTAGAAGATGAAGCCACAAACTCTGACCGAGCCAACGGCTTAGATATTGCCGATTACATTATTTCCGAACTTAAATTTCCCCTCTCCTCGAGGAGAGGGGTCAGGGGTGAGGTCATTCCGGAAATGCAAAGCTACTTTAGTTCTGCTTTACAATATATGATTGAAAGAAATAAAGAATTACTAGTCTTGATAAATGGGTTGGATTTAGAAGAAGTATAAATTAACTACTTTTATTTTTTTATATTTTATTGTTCAGATAAAGTAAATGTGTATTTTTGTAAATAGTTAAGGAGAATAAATTCTACAAATTCGCCAAGGTCGAACTAAAAAACTAAAAAAATCTCTTACAAATGAAAGACTTAACAAATTCAAACATAGAACGACAAAATATACTCAACAATAAATTTGCATTGAAGGGTATTCAAGAGTACATTGGTTTAACAGGCATGTACTTCGAAGGTGAGTATAAGTTTACAAAAGAAATGTTGGTTGAATTTTTCGAAGTTGACATATCCACTATTAACAGATATTTGGCAACCTACGAAGAGGAATTAAAACACAATGGATACATTTTAAGTAAGGGTAAACAGCTGAAAGAATTCAAGTTACAATTTGGTCATCTCATTAATAAGACGACCAAAACCACAGCTTTAGGATTATTCAATTTTCGCTCTTTTCTCAATCTTGCCATGCTGCTCAAGGAGAGCACAAATGCTCAATTGCTTCGAAGTAAAATGCTTGATATCGTTATAGATACAATTAATAATCGAACCGGTGGCGGAACGAAATTTATCAACAGAAAAGATGCAAATTACTTCCCTGCTGCACTACAGGAAAGTAATTATCGCAAAGATTTCACTTCTGCTCTAAGTAGATATGTAAACATGGGAAACTATAAATACTCTCTATTTACAGATAAAATATACCATTGTATTTTCAAGGAGAATGCGAAAGAGTACAAACAAATTCTTAAACTTGCCGAAAGTGATAACGTACGTGAAACAATGTATGCTGAAGTGCTCAACAGTATTGCTTCATTTGAAACTGGTTTGGCATTTGAGTTAGAACAAAAAAGTAGCTCACTTGGTCGTATGCTCGAACCTGTTGAAGTAGATCAGATATTCCATGAGTTTTCTAAACACCCTCAACAACGCCCATATATTGATGATGCTCGTATCAAAATGGCTTCACGTGACTTACATTTTAGAGATGCCTTACACATTAAATTAGAAGAATACATTCAATCTGTTACACCAGCCGATTTTGAACGATTCCTTGGTGAACAAAGCGTTATTTTCGATGAACAGCTGAAAGAAGCTGAAGAAGTTATGAAACGCCTAAAACAGAGTGAGTAATGGAGTGCATATATTTTAAAAGCATAGATGAAATTATAGCTATTCACAAAAAAACGGTGGCTGTAAGTGGTGGTGGTTCTGAAGGTATTATCGACCTCGGCTCTATTGAATGTGCTATAGAACAAATTCAAGACGATCTTTATTATCCAGAATTTGAGCATAAACTGACACATTTGCTTTGGGTAGCTAACAAATCTCATGGTTTTATTGATGGTAACAAAAGAATCGCCATTACAGCTGCTTCAATGTTTCTACTCATGAATGGTTATCTGTCAGTTGCAAAAGACTTTATGTATCGGATGGAAACAATAAGCTATCATGTGGCAGCCGGTAATATAGATAAAGAACTTTTACTTGAAATCATAACTTCCATTCTGTATGAAGAAGATTATTCTGAAGAGCTGAAATTAAAACTTATTGATGCTTTTTCTAAAAATGCGGTTGATTTTGAAGAATAATCTCTTTATTGGCTAAATGTCAGAGGTCTAAAGCAAAATAAATTACCCATGACAGTTCAAATGTGGGTAAAATATCGCAAAACGTACACATGAAAGCCAAAACGTGGGTAAAAAAACATATAATGTATACATGGCCAACAGTTGCTTGCCTCGCTAGTGTTTTGTAATTATAGCTTCTAAATCACACAGGTCACAAAACTGCAACAATCGGTGAGATTGTAAAGTATAGGTACGATGGTGCGAAAGAAGAAATTTTAAATAGATAAGTATTTTTTCTATGAAATGTACAAATTGCCAGGGTGAATGGACACCACAAACCAACCAATCGTTGGGTAAATGTCCATTCTGCCAAGCCGACATATTACAAATGCTGAACGAGCAAGCCGAAGTGCTGAGCACGGAAGTAATACTTGCCAATATGCTGCAAGCGTACGGCACTGACTTGCTCCAAAACCAACAGCGACTCACTGCCATGATTTCCGACTTGTTTGCTTACGACCACAAAACCAAACGACTGCTTTTACTATCTGTACGAGAAAACATACCAACACAACTACTTGCTATACAACAAAAAGATATTGCGGAACAAAACACTCATATACTTGCATTACGGCACAGTTTGGCAGAAGAAGCATTCCTGAAGGAGGATGTTGCGGAACAGATTGTAAGTATTTGGACTGATGCGATAGTTAACGGTGAGTTAGATGAATCGTTTCAAATTATTTGGCGGAATGGTTACTGTGGCTTCATGAATTCGGTAAATAATATGATAACTTCGTATAAATATGATTATGCTTCTCTTTTTTCTGAAGGCTTAGCAAGAGTTCGATTAAATGGGAAATGGGGTTTTATTAACAAACAAGGACGAGAAATTATTCCTCTAAACTATGACTTTGCTTATCATTTTAGTGAGGGTTTATCTCTTTTTACAGTTAACGACAAAAAGGGTTTTATTGATAAAAAAGGGAAAGAATCAATAGCAATTCAATATGAATTTGTAGACTCTTTTAATTATGGATTAGCATGTGTAAAATTGAATGGGAAAAGGGGTTTTATTGACAAAAAAGGAAATGTAATCATAGCAGTTCAATATGAAAATACTTATTCATTTAAAGATGGATTAGCAAGTGTAAAATTGAATGACAAATGGGGATTTATTGACAAAAAAGGAAATGTAATTATAGCAATTCAATATGACCAAGTAAGCTCTTTTGAAGATGGATTTGCAAGCGTAAAATTGAATGACAAATGGGGATTTATTGACAAAAAAGGAAATGTAATTATAGCAATTCAATATGACCATGTAAGCTCTTTTAAAGATGGATTAGCAAACGTAAAATTGAATGGTAAATGTTGGCTTATTGATAAAAATGAGCAAATGATTATATCTTTCCATTATGACGATGTAACCTATTTTAGTGAGGGTTTGTCGTGTGTGGAAATAAAAAACAAATTTGGTTTGATTGACAAAGAAGGCTTTGAAATTGCTCCTATTATATATGATAAAATATATAATGTATTTACTGAAGGCTTATCAAAAGTGCAATTAGATGGAAGATGGGGGTTTATTGACGAAAAAGGAAAAATTAATATCCCATTTCAATATGATGATGTTGATTGGTTTTGTGAAGGTTTAGCAAAAGTGGTTTTGAACGGAAAAGTTGGTTTTATTGATAGAGCAGGAAAGCAAATCATACCAATTCAATATGACAATACTACTTTTTTTAGCAATGGTTTAGCTGGCGTAAAATTAAATAATAAACGTGGGTTTATTAACAAACATGGAGAAGTAGTTGTTCCAATTCAATATGATGCTGTTGGCAAATTCAGTGATAGCTTAGCAGTGGTAAAATTAAATGGTAAATGTGGTTATATTGACAAATTTGGCGAAGTAGTTATTCCAATTCAATATGAAATTGCCGACACATTTAGTGAAGGTTTAGCAGTAGTAGTATTAAATGGTAAATATGGTTATATAAACAAACAAGGTAAAGTGATTATACCATTTCAATATGACAAATCTGATAAATTCAGTGATGGATTAGCAAGGGCAGACTTAAATTTAAAGAAAATATTTATCGACAAACAAGGTAACTGGGTAAAAGATCGCAAATAAATCAAACATAGTATGAAAGAATTCAAACAAAACGACAAAATTGAACTAAAAGTTGGTGGCAATATCACCATAAAACGGAAGTTAGGCGAAGGAGGTCAAGGCATTGTTTATTTAGTAGAAATGAACGGCAAGCAATATGCTTTGAAATGGTACACGCACGTTTGCACAAAAGACTTTTATGATAACCTCGACAACAATATCAAGAATGGTGCGCCAACAGATTCATTTCTATGGCCTCAATTCCTGACCGTTTGGAAGGAGAAACGTTTTGGCTATATCATGGCATTACGCACAGAGGAATACAAAGATTTCTCTCATTTCCTATTGGCAAAAGTGCGTTTCGCAAGTCTTTCGGCTATGATTAATGCAGCATTGCAAATTAGCAATGCATTCAGGGAATTGCACCGCAAAGGCTATAGTTATCAGGATTTGAACGATGGCAATTTCTTCATTCACCCCACTTCGGGCGAAGTACTTATTTGCGATAACGACAACGTAGCACCTTACGGCAAGAACTTAGGCATTGCCGGTAAATGTCGCTACATGGCACCGGAAGTAGTATTGGGAAAAACGAAACCAAATGCCGATACCGACCGCTTTTCGCTAAGTGTAATACTTTTCATGTTGTTATTCAACAATCACCCATTGGAAGGAAAACTCATTGTTGCCGTGCCAGCAATGATTGAATCAATGGAACGCAAATTTTATGGTAGCAATCCTGTATTTATCTTTGATCCGAAAGACAACTTGAACCGTCCAGTTATAGGAATTCACACCAATGCCATACGCCGTTGGCCTATTTTTCCACAGTTCGTTAAAGATGCATTTATTCATGCATTTGGAAGTGAAGGAATACACGAACCACAAAAACGAAAACCTGAAAACGAATGGCAAAAACTGTTTGTAAAGTTACGTGACCAAACAGTGAAATGTAGTTGCGGTAACGAAACGTTTATAAATCCAGATGCGGCAGACTCAAGCTGTTTGAACTGTAATAAATCATTAGGCAAACCATTACAATTGAGCATTGGACGCAGCAAAGTAATTTTGTGGCCTGGACAGAAAACATATTCTTGTCATACCAAATCTGCAAGTGACCATTATCGTGAAATATCAGGAGAAATCATTCAAAACAAGGTTAATCCTTCTTTATGGGGAATGCGGAATCTTAGTTCCGACACATGGATTGCTACTATGCCCGACAATACACAAAAAAACATCAAAAACAATGAAGTTGTGCCTATTCTGAAAGGCGTTTCGGTTATGTTTGCAAGTGGTGTAAAAGGAGAAATTGTAGAATAGTATTATAAAAAAACAATCATATAAAAACAACTAAAATTAATATTATGGGCTTATTAGATGCAGTATCAATTCCGCGCCGTACAATGGTGCTATTTTTCTTGGTGGACACTTCAGGAAGTATGAGTGGCGACAAAATTGGAGCAGTAAACGAAGCAATACGCGAAGTTATTCCAGAAATTAATGACATTTCCTCCGAAAATGCCGATGCACAGATTAAAATTGCCGTATTGGATTTCTCTTCAGGAGCACATTGGATTTACGACAAACCGGTAGAAGCTGACCAATTTGTTTGGAATAACTTGGAAGTGGGAGGTTTGACCGATATGGGTGTAGCATACAAAATGCTAAACGAAAAATTATCACGTACCGAGTTCATGTCCGACATTACAGGCTCATATGCTCCTGCCATTTTTATGATGTCCGACGGTGCGCCTACCGATGATTATAAAAAGGAACTGGAAGAACTACGCAAGAACAAATGGTTCAAAGTTGGGATCAAAGTGGCAGTGGCTATTGGAAACGATGCAAATAAAGAAGTTCTGAAAGAATTTACTGGAAATGAAGAATGTGTTTTGGAAGCACACACCCCCGAGGCTTTAAAACAAATGATTCGTTTTGCAAGCGTTACGGCTTCACAGATTGGAAGTAAAAGTAGTGGTGTGGGTATTGGCGGAGCCGATGACTCTTCTACCAAAGCCGATGATTTTACAAAGCAACTAAAAGATTTCACAGCTGAGAATATCGACCCGAACGATGTTCAGGCAGGTTGGTAAGCTATGCTTTTTAAACAAACACGATGTCAAAATTCAAAGCGTTTAACCTTACAGAGATTGGAGCAAGCCATATCAAGGAAGCAAAAGTGTGTCAGGACGATTCACTGAGCTTCGAGGAGAAAGGTTATGCGGTGGCAATAGTATGCGACGGTCACGGAAGCAACAAATACTTCCGAAGCGACAGAGGTTCACGCATAGCTGCCTTAGTGACCATTTCTGCCATACAGGAGTTAATGAAGAGTCGCACGATTAAAAACGAACAGGGTAGCAAGTTGATAGATGCCTTATTTACCAATCCCGATAAATTCATGCAACAACTCGCTGCTAACATTATCTACCGTTGGCGAGAGCAGATTGCCGAAGACTACCAACATGAACCATTTTCAGAATCCGAGTTAGCTCTATTATCACCCAAAGAATTGATAGCTTCCCAAAAAGAAGATGGATGGGTTTCAGCTTATGGCACTACTTTGATAGCAGCAGTACGAGCCAGCAACTTCTGGTTTGGCTTGCACATTGGCGATGGTAAATGCGTAACGGTAAATGCCGACGGAACAACTGCCCAACCCATTCCGTGGGACGAAAAATGTTTCCTGAATGTAACCACTTCACTTTCGGATGCTCAAGCACTTTCAAGTTTTCGTTGGGTTTTTGAACAAAATAATAAGTCAAGTTACCTATCAAGTTTTCAGAAAAATCTACCAATGGCAATCTTCGTTGGTACAGATGGTGTGGACGACACCTTTGGGAACGATGAAGCATTAGAAAGTTTCTACAAAACGGTAGTGCAACTTTTCAACGAAAAGGACTTTGACGAAGCCAAAGCCGAATTAAAAACATATTTACCCAAACTATCCGAAAAAGGAAGCCGGGACGATGTTTCGATAGCCGGGATATTGTACAATAAAACAGTGACGAAAAAATAAATGAAGCCAGTTACTGAAACCCTAAAATCACTCATTGCCAGCCACGGCGAAGATATTATACAGCAACCACAACGCTTAAAAGCGATACTTGCCGACTTATTACCCTACGAAAAGAGGATGCGCTATTTGTTGGAAGTGTCTTTGCGTGCCGAAATTCCAGCAAAACTAAAAGACATACAACAAGCAGAAACAGAAGTACGAGAAACCAAAGCAAATGCTCTAAAACACTATTTCAAAGAGGAATATTTCTTAGAAGATAATGCGGTGAAGTCAGTTTTTGATTGCTGGGTGGAAGTGATAAAGAGTACATTAACAAAACCTGTTATTTATTCCGAGCCTGTTACTGATATAGATGGTAATGTCTATAAAACCGTACAAATAGGCAATCAAATTTGGATGACTGAAAATTTACGAGTGAGTAGGTATAGGAATGGAGATTTGATTCCAAATGTACAAAACAATGAGGAGTGGAGTAATTTGAAAACTGGTGCTTGGTGTAATTATGAAAATAACTCTGATTTTGATTCAGAATATGGAAAACTTTATAATTGGTTTACTGTAGTTGATAAAAGGGGTTTAGCTCCTAAAGGATGGCACCTACCAAGTTATTATGAATTGCAGCAATTAATTGATTATTTAGGTGACGAAAATGTAGCTGGAAGAAAACTAAAAGAAACAGGATCATCCCACAGGAAAGAACCCAATAAAGGAAAAACTATTGAAAGTGGTTTCCGCGCCCCTCCTGGTAGTTATCGTTACTTTAATGGCACTTTCTACGACACTGGATACGAAGGCTTCTGGTGGTCGGCTACCGAGGACAACACAACGGACGCTTCGGTCAAGAGCAACTACCACACCTCCGACGACGGCTTATTTAGCAGGCTCTATAACACGAAGTCGAATGGGTTGTCCGTGCGGTGTCTTAGAGATTGATTTATTTGTCAATTTTAATTTTTCATAAATCATAAACAATATAAATATTATAAATACGCTCTTACTATTTAGTATATAGGCTCTTACTATTCAGAATATTGTATTGTGAGTATGAAATTTAAGTATTAATTTTGTCTTAATTCATAATTTTTTGGAGAAACAATCAAAAATAAGATACAAATGAAATCTGTAAAAAAGAAGATTTTGTACAAACTTATCGATTGATTTTGCAATTGACTGTTATGTCGATTGTTGGATTTGCTGATTTGGTTTGTATTTAACAGTTAGAAAATCAAGCCACTAAGGCTTAAGCCGTGAGCAAGAGCTCGTGGCTTTTTACACCCAATCAAAAAAAAATAAATAATGGAAAAACAAATAAATAGCATTTCTCATTTTGTACATTTTGATAGACTAAATTCAATTTCTGATTTACCTGGAAGCGTATTTGACAACACACTCCTCGAGCCAAAGGATTATTGCTTTAGTTCTTTCTATGTAATTATAAATCAATCAAAGTCACCAAATAACTCAAATTGGATTAATGATTTTGTATTTAACGACAAGATTATTATTGAACACGGAGATGAAGAATTCATTACAAATCTAAATAATTTAAAGTATTGCTTTGATAAAATTGATGAAAACAAAATTGTGAAAGAAATAATATTTGAAAATGTTAGACGTACTAATTATTCTGATAAACCTTCAAGATTTAGTTCATTGTTTATAGCTGATGTAGTTAATGCAGAACAATGGGGACGTTGTTTAATAAATTCGTCGAATCTACAATCCAATCTTATTACATTAGAGTTGATTCAAAAAAAACACTTACTAAAAGTTTATCCTTCTTTTTTACTCGTTACAAATGATGTTGATTTAATAATTATGGAGGACGCTGCACATTTATATTGGATGGGAAAGTTAAATCCAATATTGCCAAATAGTTTGCCGGAGTATTTATTTGTGGGTAAGGCAATTGTTTTAAATAAATTGTTGATGAATAAATAGTTAGTTTATGATATTACAAATAATTGATTTTAAAGACAATAGTATTATTGATAAACTATTTCTAGATTCTAGAAAACACGAATATACATGGAAATATTATTATTGCCAGTATAATACGGTTTTAAATGAGCTCACAAATGAAGGAACTCTCTTACAATACAAAATAAATAGTATTGCAAGACCATATTCTTTTATTTTGCGACATACATTTGAATTAATGCTAAAATTCAATTTAGTCAGTAATGGAGTTAACCCTCCAAATTCTCATGACTTTTCTGAAATACTTATGAGCTTTCCAGAAGACTCAATTCCAGTTTATGTAGAAGAGGCAATAGCTGAAATTAATGTTGATGAAGATGGTACTTGTTTTAGATATTATATGGACAAAAATAATAAACCATATTGGATTGAAAATACATTTGAACCATTAAAAGCTCTTGGATTTTATAACAATATCTCTGAATCTGACAAATTCTTTTTAGAAAAAATATGTTGTGATGATTTTGAAAATAAATATCTCAAATGGGAATTTACTCTTCACATGTTAGAATGTAGAGGATTAGGTCATTTAAGAACTCAATACGATTCTTCAATTACAATTTTATTAAATAGAATCATCGAAGAGAAATGTAAAGTTAATGATATTTACTTGCCAATTCTATTTTTAATTCGACACTCGTTAGAATTAGCATTAAAATTCAATTTAGAAAGGCTCTTAAAAGCATTAAAGGAGAGCAATGAGATTATTATGGAGGAGCACTCTTTATGTACATTATTCAATCTTTTCAGAAAAACTTTGTTAAAGTTAGATTTTTCACTCATGGACATAAAAGTTTATGATGAATATCATGCATTTGAAAAAAAATACATTGAACTTAACAATATTATTCATAATCTTGATTCGAACTCTAGATATTTTAAATATCCAGTTTCAATTAGCGGCGTTGAATCAAAATTTAAAACAAACAAAAAAATGCTGATAGAGATACTTGAACTATATTATTTTACCGACCCATATATTACTTTTGTTATTGATATTTTGGAAGAAAGTGGAATGATTAATTGTCAAGAAGAGGAATGGTAATTATTGTATTACGGCTTTAAAATAATTGCTGATTTTTTTATAGTTATTCAATCCCAAACTAATGAAACCCCTCACCGACACTCTTAAGACGCTAATCACCGAGCACAGCATAGATATTCTACAGCAAGAGCAACGCCTAAAAGCGATGCTTGCTGACTTATTGCCGCATGATAAACAAATGCGTTTCTTGTTGGAGTTGTCGCTTCGTGCGCAGATACCGCATAAACTTATTGCACAGCAAAATGAAACACAAGTTGGTTGGGAAGCACAAATCAAGTCCTTAAAGCATTATTTCAAGGATGAGTATTTTCTGGAGGATAAAGCCGTTAATTCCGTTTTTGATTGTTGGGTGGAAGTGCTACCACGAAAAAAACAGGCGGCTGCGCCTCCTAAATTAGGGAATCTAAACGCTGAATCGAAGTTTAAAGATATTGGAGCAATAAATTGGGTTAGATTGGCATTTGCTCAAAATGCAAATTGGAAAAACTTCTTTGAGGAATCAAAAATAACAAACTACAAATCATTTTTTAACGATATGGGAGTCGTCAAACATGCTAATCACACAAGCAGTTATCCTAAATTAGTATTGCCATATTCACTGTTAATTGAAGTTGGTAAGCAGCCGCCGAACGAATTACCAGAAGAATTCTTGTTTGAAGGACTACGATTTATAAGCAATTTTCAATTTACAAAGAATGATGTTGAGATAATTTCTAAACTTAAAAATGAGAATAGAAATAAGGAATTGTTGGATTACTTCGAAAAATGTGGTTTTAATAAATTTCAAAGGGATAAAGAAGCCTATGAAAAACGTCAAAAGGAAAAGGAAATAAAGAAGCAAATAAATTCTGATGCAACTAAAACCTTTAATTTAGAACAGTTTATTCAAGTTGGCGATTTAATAGGTTATCAATTATCAATTCCAGAAACTCCAGTTAAACCGAGAGTTCCAGAAAAGAAGAAAGTATTTGAAGAAACGAAAAAAGAAGAAATATCATTTAAGAAGAAGTTTAAGTCAATAATTACTTCGTTTATATTTGTTGTTCTTGGAATCCTCTTTGTAGTAATTTTTTGGAATATGAATAAAAGTGGTGCTGGAGTTTTATTCTTTTGGCCTACACTTTTTTTTGGTGGAATTGGGTTAGTATTTGGCATTGTTTTAATTTTTCAATTGTTAGATATAAAAGATTTATTATTTGAAAAAATTAAAGAAAATTCAAAAACACATAAGTTGCTGATTATTCAAGAAAGAAAAAAATTGGAAACTAAAAATGAACGAGAATACCAAGAAGATTTGGCTTTCTACAATAATGAATTATTGCCTCAATACGAAAAAGAATACAAAACGTACGAAACCAAAAGGAATCGACAAGTCAAGGATTTAAACGAAGTCTTTCCATTGATAGTCCGTCAAATTTGGCTGCAAGCTATGGTTGAAAATACCAATGTTTATAGTCCCGGAAATTCCACTAATAATGGAACATTGGTGAAGAATTTAGTTGCAAGACTTGGGTTGCTATTTCCAAAATCGCTCAAAGTAAATATAAAAGTCTTTGATATTCACTCTGAAATCATATTGAATATCGACAACAAGATATGCATTAACATAGAAATTGATGAACCATTCAATCGCGAAACAAGCCAAGAAACCCATTTTATAGGTTCAAACGATGAAAAAAGAGATGGTGTTTTCTCTGAAAATAATTGGTTTGTTTTGAGATTTACCGAAAGTCAAGTCATTTATGCTTTGTCCGAATGTGTAGCCATAGTTCAGGAATTAGTCCAATTTACGCAGAACGGCAACACCCAGCACCTTGTCAACTTAATGCAACTATCAAAAGGCATAGAAACCCTTTGTTGGACAAAAGAAGAAGCCAGATTGATGGCGATGAATGAAGATTAATTCAGGAAAATAGTAGTGATGTGTACAGAAGATGATTACACAAAATTCTTAAAACTCAACAACAGGTATATACTATGTCAGATATAGAAATAATCAAAAAATACTCCAGAGAAATTAAGTCGTGTATTTTAGATATGCCAAATGCAGATTTGAGATTATTAGAATTAAATGGTATTGTTGAAAACAATGGCAATGGGCTTAATCTGATCAAAGTTAATCTATCTGGTAGCAACCTTCAAGGTGCAAATCTTTCGCTGGTGTATCTGACTGATTCCAATTTGTCGGGTGCAAATCTTTCGCATTGTTACTTTTTAAGTTGTCATTTAGAAGGGATAAACCTATCGAATGCAAACCTAAGTAATTCAGATATGGGCTTATGTGACTTCTCTGGTGGTAATCTTTCAAATGCAAATTTATCAAACTCATGTTTTTCAAATTCTGCTTTTGTTGATGCAAATTTGGAAAATACAAATTTATCAAACTCCGATTTAGTCTATGCAGAATTTATGGGAGCTAATTTAAAACAGGTTGATTTGCAAGGAGCTGACCTGTCATTTGCTGATTTTTCGATGGCTGATTTATCTTACGCTAACCTAACAAATGCAAACCTAACAAATACGATTTTGGAAAATGCTAATCTACAGGGTGCTATCTTAACCGGAGCAAAAATCAATAAATCCGACAATAAGTTGACTCAATAAAGTATTTGAAAATTAGACAAACAAAAAAGTTCAGGAATAGTGCAATTTACACAGAACGACAACACCAAACACTTTATCAACTTAACGCAACTATCAAGAAGTATAGAAGTCCTTTGTTGGACAAAAGAAGAAGCCAGACTGATGGCGATGAATGAAGAGTAGTACGAAAAGTGCTACAATAAATTATTTACAAATCAAAATACCATGTCCACTCCCTCCATACAGCAATTAATAAGTAACATAAGCAATCCAAATAGCTTCAATACGCAGAAGTCCTTGCGTTTGGAGTTTAATAGTGACGGTACGCCGGTAATGTTTCAGCATGGGAATGTGTTGGTTTTTCGGATGTACAGCCCCCAACTAAAGCGCAGTTTGGCTGTAAGTTCCTTTGTCGGTCAAAAATGGCTAACAAATGATTATCTGGAGAAAATTTCAGAGTGGCACAACCGAAATAAAGAAAAGAACGAATCGCCCGTTTTCTTATATTTATATGCTGAGTTGACAATTAATGATTATAGGAATCACGATATTATCGTTTCAGAATGGAACGATGACATTGAGACCAATTTTTCATTCAATATAGAAAATAGCGTTAGAATAGTTGATGAGGTGGCTTTTTCGGCAGATATGACAAGGTTAATAGCCTTTCCATTACCGAATAAACTAATAAAAAGTTATGTAATTCCGGAAGGTGTAATCACCATTGGCGAAAAGGCTTTTGAAGGTTGTACGCAAGTTCAGGAAGTAATCATACCTAATTCGTTAACAACCATTGAGGACGAAGCGTTTAATTGCAGCTTTAATATAACCTCTTTAAACATACCCGATACAGTAACGCATATTGGTGCGGGAGCATTCTCCATGTTAGGTATAAAAACGTTTCATATCCCTGTCAATGTAAAAATTACGGGAGGTTATTTTATTAGTTGTTCCAACTTAATGACCATTACTCTTGGCAAAAATCACCCCCTTTATGTTATTGTTGACAATGTGCTTTTCACACACGATAAAAAGATATTACTTCGTTATCCACCAGCTTGTTTAGAAACAACCTATACTGTGCCTGATGGTGTAAAGATGATTGGTTATTATGCATTTTCGGGCTGTAAGTACCTGACTGAAATCATTATTCCCGATAGTGTAACATGTATTGATGAATATGCATTTGAACGTTCATTATTTAAAACAATCCTTTTTCCAAAAAATATAAATTTCATAGGGGAGGGAATTTTTCATGAATCTGAAAATCTTGAATCCTTTATTTTTTCTTCTAACATAACTAAAATTAGCAATGCTATGTTTATGTCCTGCAATGCTTTAGTTAACATTGAAATTCCAAATCATATAAATTCAATTGAAGATTATGCATTTTCGTATTGCGAAAACCTAAATCGGCTTAATATCCCAAACTCAGTGATTTCAATGGGCGAAAATGCTTTTGCAGGTTGCAAAAATCTTACTTCAGTATTTATACCTCAAAGCGTAAAATCAATTGGAAAATCAGTATTTGCTAATTGTGATGAATTAGTAGAAATCGAAATTTATGGAGATATATCAATAATTCCGGAAGCCGCATTTGAAAATTGTTCAAGTTTACAAACAATCGTATTTCCAAGCGGTCTAACAAAAATAGATGAAAGTGCCTTTTCAAATTGTACAGCTCTGAATTTTATCATTATTCCCGAAGGTGTTACAGAAATTGGAGAAAGTGCTTTTAGTTTTTGTTCGGAATTATATTCAGTTCAGTTGCCCAAATCATTGGTCTCAATTGCTAAAGATGCATTTTTATGTTGTACCAAGCTAATTAAAACTGATTTACCTCGAAGCGTAACTTCTGTGGGCGACAATGCATTTGATGGTTGCGAGAACCTCAATTATGGTTTTAAACTGGCATTGACCAATAAGTTTGGTGAACGAGTATTTTAATCGGAAATATAAAATCATTCAAATATAACATGAAAAAACTAATTTTTTTATCGTTATTATTTATAGCAGGTATTGCTTATGCTGAGAAATCAAGTAAATTTGGATTCTATGTTGGTTACTCTGGAGTTCCAACTAGGAATGTTGTAATGATGGATCGTTTGATTCATGAAGCAAAATATAAAATTATTCGAAAAGAATTGTATTCCCAGGATATTGTATCTAAATATTTAGCTGTTATTGTTTGTGAGATACTCCAGGAAAAAGAGCGTATTCATTTAACTGATGCTGAAAAAAATGAAATAATCTTGGCTTACAAATCAGATAGAAAAATTACATATTGTAGTGGTTGTGCTTTCTCAAAAGAAACAACTATTAAAAATCTATTAAATAAGAATTATTATATTTTTCTGAATCGCTATCATGGGAAAAGCCCCCAAGACTTCAAAAGAAATAGTGTTAACGTCAGCGAAGTGGTTCGGAACAGGTATTTCAATAAATTGTAGTTTTATATGCAATAAATAATCAGTTTATTTTGGCAGTTCTACTTGCTGGCTCACACTTTACAAAAGTGTGCCAATAAAAAGTTATCAGAACCAAAGGTCAGGCTTTGCCTGTTAGATTATTACGGGCAGCTCCGCAGGGCAAATCCCCAGCCGCCAAAAATCCCCGCCCCTCGTACCTCTGGGCTTGCACGGTCTTTTTGTCGGCTTCCGCACAATCAACCCTGCTGTTGTTTTTTTCTGTCACACTTTTTGCAATCCATCCATAAATGGAAAAATAAAATCATATTTTCCAACTGTTACGGCAATTAGGGAATATTGCCCCGAAAATCACTTATGACTTTTATGTGTGTTTGCTTTTTGGTGGAAGCATAAAAGTCACAACAGGTTTTCCAATGGGGACATCGGACACAACCCATTTTTTCTCGCCTGACACTTCGAGCCCCGGTATCCACTCAAAAAAATGCGTTATGATAGAGTTTGATAATGTTGAAAAGTAAGAATAAGTTTTCGGGACTAATTCTTACTTTTTTAGGATATGGATAACGGAAAACTTATTTCCTACTTTCCAATATTTAAAAACAGTTCCAATTTAAGTTTTAAGTTGAACCTGAAATAAATGCCCCAAAATAATATGCCTGTTTTCAAGACTCTATTCTACAAACCAAAGGAAAAACAGGCAAACTGTTTTGAATAGGGACGGCGGAAACTACATTTAGCGTTTGAATTATTTGCTACCGCCTGAATAAAATAAATCATCCACTAAAAGAAGTTCCTCTTATTTTAGCACTTCGTGCAATAAATACATGTTTACACTTCGTGTTTGGGAAAAGGTGGTGCTTACTGATTTGTGCATAATTGGGATAAATAGAAAAAGTGTGTTGACTTTATTTTATGTCAGCATAATTTTAATCGTTTATACCAGCACTATTTTATATCAATTTGTTGCATGACTGATACAATTTATTGTTGGCTTGTTGACAAGATTGTTTGTTGACATGTTGACAAGATTGCAATACTTCTTGAGCTCAAGTTGTCAAACAATCAATCTTTAAAACTAACTATCAATCTAACCAGATTTATTGTTGACAAGAAGTTTGAAAAGCAATCTTTCAAGTAAATTGAAACAATAAATAAAACTCTTTTCATACTGTCTTAGCCTGACACAGTATGTCTGCGTTTGTCCTACATACAGCTATGGCGCAATTCAGAAACACAAACTAATTTTGCGCTATCATTTATAAGCTCAATTCGATAAATAATCAGACAATCAATAAAGCTAATCCTATTTGCACTTAGCAAATGGCAAGTTGTATTTTGAGCTGCTTGAAATTCTTTCAGCAGCTCAAAATTACTTGCCCTTTCAGGGGAAACGCAGCCTCCGAAGTCGGTGCGTTAGAAGAAAAGTTTATGGAGCAAATAGC
>Ga0209123_1002215_pt1 | contig 16973 bp, 10 predicted proteins | sample BarGraIncu00431A_FD_184500 | JGI IMG/M metagenome (GOLD analysis project Ga0209123, IMG submission 184500) | Arctic peat soil microbial communities from Barrow, Alaska, USA - Barrow Graham LP Incubations 004-31A (SPAdes) (version 2) | ecosystem: Environmental > Terrestrial > Soil > Wetlands >... | reverse complement strand
CAGTATCGACTTTTTAGGTTCGTTTGGTTAGAATTGAATATTGCTCATTCCCATTGACTTGTTAAAACTGTCATTAGAAGTGAAAGGGAAATAAAATTCTCCGAAAGATGTTGGTTGCAGGTTGCACTGCTGTAAATGTCTGAATGTGATCATTTAATATTAAAAAAGGGTGCAACCGCAGACTTGACCCCAAGTACTCGGGGTAAAAACATATATGGCCTCTGGTTGCACCATAAAATGATTCAAGTGACAGCTGCTTAGAATATTACAGGGGTACAACCTGCAACCAGCATGTGTGTGGTTGTTTTATTTTTGAATCTGCAAAAAATACCCAATTAATTGATTCTAAAAACAAACAAGTGCAAGGATTTTGAATCGTCAATTCAAATTTCCTTGCACTTGTTTTAATTTGCAGGTTGATATCTTCTTATAATACTGCACATTGTGAGTTTTTCAGCAGACCCTAAGTAGCTTCAAATAAATGGTTAACTTAGTGGTTTATAAAAATAAACAATATGCGTGGGTTAATCATTTTTATGTTTCTACTTTTATCAGGAAATATAATTGCACAGAATACAGTAAATCAGGTAGATGCACAGGGAAGGAAGCAAGGCTTCTGGACAAAAAAGACTGCTGATGGGAAGTTATTATACCAGGCAACTTTTAAAGATGACAAGCCGGTGGGTGAAATGAAACGTTTTCATCCAAATGGTAAAATAAAAGCGGTATTGAATTTTGTTCAAGGCAGTGAATTGTCGGATGCAAAGCTCTTTGATGAAGCAGGAAACCTGATTGCACAAGGGAAATATACAGGACAGAAGAAAACGGGGGAGTGGAATTATTATAAGGATAAGAAAATTGTATCGACTGATAATTTTCAGAATGGACTTAAAAACGGCCAATCCAAGCGTTGGTTCAAGACCGGGGAACTGTTGGAAGAATCAACATGGAAAGATGATAAGTTGAATGGAATGTATCACTCGTATTTTCAGGATGGCAAGGTTTTTATGGAATGTAAATACCTACAAGGGAAGCTTAATGGTCCATTTAATACTTGGTTTGCTGATGGAACACTTGAACTGGATGCGTTTTACGTTAGTGATTTGCAAGACAAGGATTGGTTGTATTATGACAATGCAGGGACTGTTTTATATACGCTGAAATATAATAAGGGCAAGTTAATGAATCCCGAGGTGCAGGACAGTATTGATGCTGTTCAGTTCGGCAACATTAAAACTAATGCAGACAAGATTCCTGATCCTGAAAAATTTATGCAAAACCCTGAGGAGTATATGAATTTGATGAAATCACGTTAACGATCAATCTATGAAAACCAGGTTAGTTCTATTGTCGATTATTTTATGTTTCCATTTGGGATTGCAGGCTCAGAATTCCTCCAGTACCTATTGGGTTAAACTGAAGAATAAAACAGGAACGCCGTTTCAAGTATCTCATCCAGAGGCTTTTTTATCACAGCGGTCTATTGATCGCCGCTTAAAACAGCATATACCTATCGACGAAACCGACCTGCCGGTATCTCCTGTTTATCTGGATAATATTAAAAAACTTGGTGTCCAGGTAGTACATTCTTCGAAATGGCTAAATGGTTTAACTGTTAAAATTTCGGATACAACTTTGATAAAAACTATTGTCGCCTTACCTTTTGTCCTTTCTGTTGAGCTTACCAAACCATCGAATGTACTAAAATCAACACGCCTGAAATTTAATGAGCCAGAAACGATTATTGCACCTTCCCAATATGGAAATGCCTACAACCAGCTAAGCCAGTTAAATGGACAATACTTGCACAACAAAGGATTCAGGGGAAAAGGCATTCAGATCGCTGTAATCGATGCCGGATTCTGGAAAGTAAATGAAATTGCAGCTTTTGATAGTCTTCGTACTTCAAACCGCATATTGGGGACACGTGATTTTGTTGATCCTCAATCAGATATATATCTTCAGAATTCACATGGGATGAGCGTTCTCTCAACAATTGGAGGAAATATTCCTGGTACATTGGTGGGTACAGCTCCTGATGCGTCCTTTTACCTTTTCCGTTCGGAAGATGTAGCCACTGAATACCTTGTTGAAGAAGACAATTGGGTTGCAGCAGCTGAGCTGGCTGATAGTGTAGGGGTAGATGTGATCAACTCTTCGTTGGGTTACAACCTATTTGATGACCCCAGGATGAACCATACCTATTCCGATATGAATGGTACCAAAAACCGCGTCACACAAGGGGCCAACATGGCATTTGAAAAGGGAATTCTTGTTTTTACCAGTGCCGGAAATGAAGGTAACAATGCATGGAGACACATCATTTCACCCTCAGACGGCGTAAATGTGATAGCTGTTGCAGCAGTTGATAAATTTGCAATCAGGGCAACCTTCAGTTCAGTTGGTCCTGCATTCGGGGGTGCTGTTAAACCCAATGTGGCAGCACAGGGCTCATCTACCTTTCTGGTAACCAGTAATGGAGAGATTGGTACTTCAAGTGGAACTTCATTTTCCTCACCAGTATTGACCGGAATGGGCGCCTGTTTGATGCAGGCAAATCCACAAGCCACCGTCAAACAACTAAAATTGGCCATAGAACAAAGTGCAAGTATGTATTTAACACGTGACTCATTGCTTGGATTTGGGATTCCTGATTTTCAGAAGGCAGATCTACTATTGAAGACTTCGGGTGTAAAATCTATCCAAACTGCTTCAACATGGGTTGTTTCGCCAAATCCATTTTCTGATTATATATTCATTCGACAATTGGATACTACGAAATTCGAAAATTGTAGTGTCAACATTTATTCATTGCAGGGAGTCAATTTAAGGCAGTCAACATTTATACCTTCCGAAGCTATTTTGTTAAAAAATCTCAGTAACTTGCCAAAAGGTTTTTTAATCCTGACCATTCGTTCGGGAGACAAAGAAGAGCAATTTAAATTGATAAAAATAAGCCGATGAGCGATTTGCAGGTATCTCTATCCGAATTACAGCGGCAGGTAAAAAGTAGCCTGGAAGAGCATTTTTCATTGCCTGTTTGGGTGAAAGCTGAAATCAGTGAGATGACTCTCAATCGCAGTGGTCATTGCTATCTTGATTTGGTTGAAACGGAAGAGGGATCAGATACGGTCATTGCACGTTGCCGCGCCACCATTTGGTCCTACACTTTTCGAATGCTCAAACCTTACTTTGAAACTACAACCGGACAAGTCTTCACTGAAGGTCTGAAAGTGCTCTTGCAAGCCAAAGTTGAATACCATGAGGTGTATGGTTTTAGTCTGAATATCAGGGATATAGATCCTGTTTATACCTTGGGTGACATGGCCAGGCAACGTCGCGAAATCATCAATCGTCTTCAGGAGGCTGGTGTACTTGATATGAACAAGGAACTCGAATTACCTTTGGTACCGCAGCGTATCGCAGTTATTTCATCACCCACAGCAGCTGGATTACAGGATTTCTTGAATCAATTGCACAACAACCCTCATCAGTTTGTCTTTTACACCAAACTCTTTCCGGCAGTTATGCAAGGGATGGAGGCGCCTCGCAGTATAACGAATGCTCTTGAGCAGATTTTTCAATATGAGGGCCTATTTGATGCAGTGGTAATTATTCGTGGAGGAGGTGCTCAAATTGATCTGGCCTGTTTCGATAATTATGAACTGGCTTTCAATGTGGCACAATTTCCCCTACCTGTGATCACAGGAATTGGTCATGATAAAGATGATACAGTGATTGATCTGGTGGCTCATACCCGCATGAAAACTCCTACGGCGGTTGCTGAGTTCCTGATTTCCGGAGCATTGCAGTTTTCGGAACAACTGAAGGAACTGGAAAAGCAATTTACTGTTCTGGTGAATGATCATATCGAAGAGAATCAAAACAGGCTGAATGATGCGGCTGATCAATTAAGTTTACTGGTGAATCGACTGATTGTTAAACAAGCAAATCGGTTGAATATTGATCGCATTCAGCTGGTAAATCATTCAGAAAGGTTCCTTAAAAACCAGCATTCGGAACTGAGGGGTCTGACTACGGACACTAAAAATAGTATCAGTATTTATGTTAATCGTCAGAACCATTTGCTTGAACAATCAGGTAACAAATTGAATTACACTTTCCGTGGACAGATTGTAAAGAATTTGAATTTACTATTGCAGTTTCAGCAATTGGTTAAAATCAGGGCACTTGAAACCATCAGGACAGAAAATAAAAACCTTTTACAGATAACGGATAAACTTCGTCTGGTCGATCCGCTGAACATTCTGAAACGTGGATATTCATTGACCATGATGAATGGAAAGATACTGAAATCGGTGCAGAATTTAAAAGTTGGCGATCTTCTCGAAACACGTATGAGAGATGGTAGTATTGGAAGCAGAGTAGAGAGAATTGCGAATAAGAAATAAGGAATAAGAAATAAGGAATAAGAAATAACGATTGAAAAATTAAGGAGTTGCGGTGTATTATTTTTAGGAGAAGCAATCCGTGCAATCCGTTTTAATCCGTGTAATCCTGATAAATATTTAAACTGTAGCTCTATGGCAACAAAAAAAACAACTTACAAGGAAGCAATCGCAGAGATTGAAGAGATCCTGGAGAAAATTGAAAACGAAGAACTGGATGTGGATGAACTTTCGGAACATGTAAACCGTGTTTCGATCCTGATCGGCATCTGCAAAGACAAACTGCACAAAACAGAGGCAGAAGTGGAGAAGATTTTAAATGACATGAATCCATAATCTAAACCTAAAACCAATTAACCATGAGAAATCTATTTTTGATTAGCTTGCTAAGCCTCAGTATGATTGTTCCTTCAATGGGTCAGTCGAACCAAAAGAAATTGAAAACCACTATTAAGGAAAAGATCAATTATCTGATGTTTTTGCCCAAAGAGTATTCCAAAGCCGGCAAGCCGTCGCCAATGATTGTATTCTTGCACGGGTCAGGCGAACGGGGCAGTGATCTTGATAAAGTAAAAGCATGGGGTCCTCCAGCTATTGTTGAGAAAAATCCAGACTTTCCGTTTATCGTCTTGTCACCTCAATGTCCTGATGGTCAATGGTGGAATTCTTATCTTCTCAAAGCGATGATTGACGATGTTCTGGCCAACTACAACGTGGACAAAAGTCGTGTTTATCTCACCGGACTTAGTATGGGCGGTTTCGGAACATGGGATTTGGCAATGGCCTATCCCAGCTATTTTGCAGCCATAGTTCCCATTTGTGGTGGCGGAAACCCTCAATTGATCAGTCGTTTAAAAGATATTCCAACTTGGGTTTTTCATGGGAAAAAGGATGATGCCGTTCCTGAACAACAATCTGCCTTGATGGTAGATGCGTTAAAAAAAGTAGGCGGAGATGTTGAATACACCATATTGCCTGAAGGCGGTCATGTAGATGCCTGGGTTTATGCTTATGACAAGGCAGGCGTGTTCGACTGGTTTCTAAAACATGTGAAGAAATAGCGATTTATTATATAAAGATAACTATTCCAAAGTTTTATATCTCAATGCAATAACCCGAGTTCAATCTAAGCAACACTCTGACGCGAAGCCATTTATCAAAAGTGGCTTTGTGTCAGAGTGTTGCTTTTAATTAAAATCTGTTTTGTGAAACTATTCGTTTGATATACTCTTTGATCCAACTCGCATTATTGGTTCTAAAATTACTCTATAATAAATTGCAACAATCAATCAATAAAGCACATACAACCTTTATTGTGACCTCTCCCCGAGGACTCGGAGTTGCATGATGATTCTTTTTTATCCGTTTTATTTTTCTTATTTAAATGGTTTTCCTCTAATCTTATTCTTCCCCACTAACCATCATAGGATGGATGGTTTGTAGTAATGATGTGTAATGCATAATTATGTGTTAGATATAATTCAGACCAATGGACTGGATGATTCAGGTCCGGGACAACTGGAAGGGCTGAATGTTATTAGAAGGTTATACATTGGTTATTGTAAATCTATTCGATGATTGTTTGAACACGGTAGAACCATCTTCGAACCACCTTCGAACGACCTTCGAATAACCTTCGAATAACCCATAGTCCGACCAATTCAATTAGGGTTTTAAAAACCATAGTAAAAGTATAAGATATCTATGGCTAAATGTCACAAGGCAAGACTATTATGCACTCCATGCACGTTAATTAGGAGCTGTCAGAGGACAAAAAACCTGTGGCAAGGAATTATTTGCAAATTATCAGTTTGGAGATTTGAGGAAATGGCGGTTCCGATTGAGAGTTGCTGATGTCAGAAGCGACCTGTAATCTTTGACACAGCGCTAGTTTATAAATATTAATACAGGCGCAGACTCAAAGTTATTTATTATATTATATTAATTTTTTGAACTTTGTTTTCAATGTTTAATTTTAAAATACTTTATTTCAAAACGTTCAGGTTGCAAAAAAGTGGTGATCACTTTATACTTTTGGATTGAAGTAAATTACGGAATTACGCAATTACTGTATTAAGTTATTGCAGTAATTGACGTAATTCAGGAAGTTAATTATATAGTGTATTGGTTAAAATTTGTTTTAAGAATGCATTAAGTAACTTATGCATTCTAAAATAAGATTTGCAAATGAACCAATACTATACAAATATATAAAATTCAATAGCGTTAAATTTCATGTAATGATCTAACTATGTTTATATTGAGCTGAAAAAAATCTTCACTGATACATTTTGATTACTTTGGAATATTGCTTCAATATAAGTCACTGAAAATTTAACATTCAAATATTATATATTAATGCGAATAACGGTTGATTTTTATTACCTTTAACCAAATTGAATATGCAATGGAACTTCCAATTTTTGTAAAAAACGATCCATGGCTTGAACCTTTTGCTTCAACAATTGTTTCTCGTCTCAATATAGCTCAGGAAAGAGAGCATGAAATCCTTGGCAATGTCAGTTTGGCAGAGTTCGCACAGGGGCATAAGTGGTATGGATTGCACCGTGAAAACGAACAATGGGTAATTCGGGACTGGGCGCCGAATGCAACAGCGATCTATCTGACAGGCGATTTTAATCATTGGCAGGAAAGTGCAGAATACGCCATGAAGTCGGTGTGTAACGGAAATTGGGAATTGATACTTTCATCAGATAGGATTAAGCATGGTGATTTATTCGCTTTCTCCATGTATTGGGAAGGTGGTCAGGGAAAGCGTATACCTGCGTGGATCAACCGGATCGTGCAGGACGATGCGACTAAACTTTTTACCGCTCAGGTTTGGGCCCCCAATGAAGTATACCGGTGGAAGAATGAAAATTTCCAGCGGTCGAACGAAGCTCCGTTGATTTATGAAGCCCATATTGGAATGGCAGGGGAGAGCGAAAGAGTGCATACCTACAATGAATTCAGGACTGATATTTTACCCCGGATTCAAAAAGCGGGATACAATACCATTCAGATAATGGCCATTCCTGAACATCCCTATTACGGAAGTTTTGGGTACCATGTGTCGGGATTTTTTGCTCCATCTTCGAGATTTGGAACTCTTGAAGAATTAAAGCAACTGGTAGATGAAGCGCATGGGATGGGCATTTCGGTGATCATTGACCTTGTTCATTCACATGCTGTAAAAAATGAAGTGGAAGGGTTGGGAAAATACGACGGGACCCGTTGGCAGTTTTTTCATGAAGGCAGTAGGGGAGAACATCCAGCTTGGGACTCCTACTGTTTTAATTATGGAAAGCCCGAAGTCATTCATTTTTTACTTTCCAATATACGTTACTGGCTTGAAGAATTCAAGTTTGATGGTTTTCGTTTCGACGGAGTAACCAGTATGTTGTATTTCGATCATGGTCTGGGCAAAGCCTTTACCAGTTATGCAGATTATTTTAACGGAGGAGTTGATCAGGAGGCGTTTACCTATTTTATCATGGCTAACCGACTGATACATGAATTAAATCCTCGTGCACTATCGGTTGCTGAAGAAGTAAGTGGCTTGCCCGGCCTTGCCACACCTCACGATCAGGGCGGTGTAGGATTTGATTACAGAATGGCCATGGGGGTCCCTGATTTTTGGATCAAGGTAATTAAGGAAGTGCCTGACGAACAATGGGATGTAGGTAACATTTTTCATGAGCTGACATCCAAACGAATGGATGAGAGAGTGGTAAGTTATGCCGAATCTCATGATCAGGCGTTGGTAGGGGATAAGACCATTATTTTCAGGCTCATCGATAAAGAAATGTATTATAGTATGCGCAAAGATCAACCCAATCTGGCCGTTGAACGTGGAATTGCGCTGCACAAAATGATCAGGTTGGCCACTCTTAGTTGTGCCGGTGGCGCTTATCTGAATTTTATGGGTAATGAATTTGGTCATCCTGAGTGGATTGATTTTCCACGCGAAGGGAACAATTGGTCATATGCCCATGCCCGTCGTTTGTGGAGTTTATCTGATAACAAGGATTTGCGGTATTATTGGCTGGGTGATTTTGATCGTGAAATGATTACGTTCGCTAAGAAATCAAAGTTGATTGAAATTCCGGAGGTAAATTGGATGTACGATCATAAATGGAATGAAATATTGGTTTATTCGAGAGGAAAATATTTGTTTGTATTTAACTTTAATCCTTCTCAATCGTTTCCTGACTATGGTATTCCAATGCAGGCTTCCAAATACAAGATTATTCTTGATACGGATGATGAACGATTTGGAGGGCAAAACCGAGTTGACAAAAAGATGACTTATTTCACCGTTCCTGAAAGCGGATTAACGAGCCAGCATTATTTACGCTTGTATCTACCTGCCCGAACAGCCCTGGTGCTTGAGAAGCAGGAGTTTAAAAGAGTGAGGTAGAAAAAAGTTTCAAGTTCAAAGTTCAAAGTTTCAAGTTGCGTGCCGATCTGGGTGTAACTGTTCTCGAGTCCTCGGGATGAACTTTGCAACTGCTCCCAGATCGGCACACAACTTTAAACTTTAAACTTTAAACTTTAAACTTTAAATAGTAAATAATAAAATAGTAAATTTTCAAATTGATGTCATTTTTTACTGAAATAAAGATTCCCGAGTTTCCATTGAAAATGGATTATTCGAAGAGCATGCAGTTCTTCGGATCATGTTTTTCTGAGAATATCGGACAAAAATTAATTGATCTGAAATTTGATGTTGATTTAAATCCATTTGGCATATTGTATAATCCAATTTCAATTGCAAATAGTTTAAATATATTGCTTGAGAAAAGGGTTTTTACTGAAAATGAACTGTTCCGGGATCAAGGTATTTGGAGTAGTTTCTATCATCACAGCAGGTTTTCAGATGTTAATCCCGGAGTCGCTCTTGAAAAGATCAACAATAGGATTGCCCTTTCAAGAGAGTTTTTAATGAAAGCTGATTTTCTGATGATCACTTTTGGGACTTCATGGGTGTACGAATTGAAAGAAACAGGCCAGGTAGTAACGAACTGTCATAAGGTACCTGCTGCCAGATTTAAGCGTTTTCGGCTGGATGTATCGGAAATTACAGAGGTATACAGTAAATTACTAACTGAACTTTGGAAATTTAACCCAAATTTAAAGGTGGTGTTTACGGTAAGTCCAATCAGGCACTGGAAAGATGGGGCAGTGGAAAATCAGCTTAGCAAGGCTACTTTATTACTAGCAATTGACCATTTGTTAAACGGGTCTGAAAGTATGAATTTGGGTTACTTTCCTTCCTACGAACTGATGATGGATGAACTGCGGGATTACCGCTTCTATGCTGAGGATATGCTGCATATAAGTAGTGTTGCAACCGACTATATATTCGAGCGATTTGCCAGGGTCATGATATCCGATCACAGCCTGCAAGTGGCCAAAGAGGTAGTAAAAATTGGGAAGGCCGTGCTGCACCGTCCTGTCAATTCTAGCTCAGTGGAATATGAAAGATTTATTTTATATAATTTAGAAGAAATTAATAAATTAACAATTAATTTTCCCTATCTTAATTTAGCAAATGAAAAAAAACAACTGGAACAGGATTTGTCTGGTATTCAGGAATCAAGGACCAATTAGCAAACATATAATAACTATTTTTGTAATGGTTGTATCCTTCAGATATGCATCACAGTCCTTTTTCTTAAGCTGGAATTAAAGACCAAAAAGTCAGGAATTATGAGTTATCTAAAATTTGATAAGAATCAGTTGGTTAATCTGGAGTATTCACTTCAGCGGGAGGTGCTTCGTTCGAACCGTGCAGGTTCTTACATCAGTACCACACTTTCGGGATGTAATACGCGTAAATATCATGGTTTACTCGTTTGTCCGCTCGATGAACTGGATGGGGAAAAACAGGTTCTTCTTTCATCGCTCGATGAATCAGTGATTCAGCATGGATCGTCTTTTAACTTAGGCATTCATAAATTCGAAGGGGATCATTACGAACCCAAAGGGCATAAGTATATCAGTGAGTTTGGTATTGATATTATTCCCCGCACCACTTTTCAGGTTGGGGGAGTTGTACTCACTAAAGAACGTATTCTGGTTGAAAAAGAACAGCAATTGCTCATAAAATATACCCTTGAAGAAGCACATTCACCTACTATATTAAGGTTCAGACCATTTTTGGCTTTCAGGAGTGTTCATGAACTGAGCAAAGCCAATCTATATGCCAATACACATTATACAGAGATTGAGAATGGCATCAAGATAAAACTGTATGAAGGTTATCCGTTTTTATACATGCAATTTTCAAAAGAAGTTGAATTTATTGCAGCTCCGGAATGGCAATATGGCATTGAATATCCCAAAGAACTCAACCGCGGATACGATTACAAAGAAGATCTTTTTGTGCCGGGTTATTTTGAACTCCCTATTAAAAAAGGAGAGACCATCATTTTCTCTGCTTCAACCAGTGAAAAGACCGTTGGCTCCTTTAAACAGAAATTCACACGCGAGGTTAAAAAACGAATACCAAGGGATACTTTTTTGGGTAGCCTGAGTAATTCAGCCCAGCAATTTTTTGTCAGAAGAGCCCATCATACCAATATAATTGCCGGTTTCCCATGGTACGAAGCCATTTCAAGGCAAACTTTTATTGCTTTGCCCGGATTGACCCTTGATCTGAATGATCAGGAATCATGTGAAAATGTTCTGGATACTCAGCTTGAATATTTAAAAGATGGATTATTTCCAAAATTTCCAGGCACGCCAGGCACATTATACGATTCTATTGATGCACCGCTTTGGTTTTTCTGGTCCGTGCAACAATATTACAGACAATTGAAGGACTCTAAAAAAATATGGAGTAAGTATGGTCCAAAAATGAAATCAATACTCTCGGCTTATAAAAAGGGAACTGATTTCAATATCAGGATGCTTGATAATGGGTTAATTTATGGAAAAGCTGAAAATGTGGCATTGACATGGATGGATTCCTATGTTGATGGTAAGCCTGTGGTTCAGCGAGGTGGAATGCCGGTGGAAGTGAATGCACTATGGTACAATGCCCTTTGTTTGTCGCTTGAATTGGCGGAAGCAGAAAATGACAAGGAATTTCTCAAAGAATGGAAAAATCTTCCACCCTTGGTATCCAAATCGTATGTTGAATTATTTTGGTCTGAGGACAAGCAATATCTGGCTGATTGTGTAGATGGTGATGTTACGGATTGGTCCATCAGGCCCAATATGCTTATTGCTGCCGCACTTGAATTTTCACCTCTTGATCGTGAAAAACAGAAGGCTATTTTAAGTACGGTAAAACGCGAATTGCTTACCCCGCGAGGCATGAGGACATTGTCACCGCGTGATCCCCGCTATCAGGGTATTTGCCAGGGAAATAACCAGGAACGTGAACTGACCCTTCATCAGGGAACTGTCTGGCCATGGTTCGTCTCTTTCTTTGTAGAAGGCTACATGCGAATTCATGGTCGTGGTGGATTGCCATTTGTGAAAAAAATAATAGAAGGATTTGAAGATGAAATGACCGAGCATTGTATCGGGACTATTTCTGAAATTTACAATGGAAATCCTCCACATCGTGGCAAAGGGGCCATTTCGCAGGCATGGAGTGTGGCTGCATTGATACATGCTTCCAAATTACTGGATAATTATGAAGAATAAAGAAGTGTCTAAAGTGAACTAAAGTACTTAAAGTGAACTAAAGTACTTGGGCACTCTTAACTTTAGACACTTTAGTTCACTTTAGTTCACTTTATGAAATCAACATTTTAACTTGAATATATGAAGGTATTGATGTTTGGTTGGGAATTTCCCCCTCACATATCAGGAGGACTTGGCACTGCCTGTTATGGATTGACCAAAGGGTTAACCGGATTGAATGATATGGATGTGATTTTTGTGGTACCAAAAGCATTTGGTGATGAAGATCAGTCGACCATGAAATTACTTGGCGCCAATGAAGTACCTGTGACCCACAAACAAATTCAATTCAGCAATCTTCAGTCAAAAATTGATTATTACGAAGTTGAATCAGGAATGGTCCCTTACCTCGATCCGGAAGAGTTCTGGAAGTTGTCGACGAAAGTAGTCTCCGAAAAAACAAAGTTTGTTGAGACCAATTCAGATGGTAAAATTGATTTCTCAGGCAAATATGATCAAAACCTGCTTGAGGAAATATATAAATATTCGATTGTAGCCGAAGTAATTGCCCGAGACAATGAGTTTGATGTCATTCATGCTCATGACTGGCTGGCTTATCCGGCTGGTATTGCTGCCAAACGTGTTTCAGGAAAACCATTGGTGATCCATGTTCATGCCACCGATTTTGACCGCAGCGGAGGAAGTGTAAATCCTCAGGTGTATGCTATGGAAAAGGAAGGCATGGATGCCGCCGACAAAATTATAACTGTTAGTAACCTGACCAGAAGTATTGTCATTGAAAAATATTTTATCGATCCCAAAAAGGTAGTGACAGTTTACAATGCTGTTGAACCTTTGTCGACTGGTGAAAAGATAAAGCTCAAGAAAGGGGTGGATGAAAAAATTGTCACATTTCTGGGGCGCATTACCATGCAAAAAGGACCTGAATATTTTGTGGAAGCTGCCAATCTGGTTCTTCAAAAGATGAATCATGTACGTTTTGTGATGGCGGGCAGCGGAGATATGATGAATGCCATGGTAAAACGGGCAGCCGAATTAAAAATCAGCGACAGGTTCCATTTTACAGGTTTTTTGAAAGGCGATGACGTTTTCGATATGTTTCACATGAGCGATGTATTTGTAATGCCGTCGGTTTCTGAACCATTTGGAATTGTACCCCTGGAAGCGATGCAATCCAACGTACCGGTCATTATATCCTACCAATCAGGTGTATCAGAAATACTCAAATATGCCATCAAAATTGACTACTGGGATACCTACGCCATGGCAGATGCTATTTACGGATTGATCAACTATCCGGCACTTCACAACATGTTTAGAGATCAGGGAAAAGTGGAAGTGGACAATCTTTTGTGGAGAACCTCTGCAAAAAAAGTACGTAAAATTTATAGTGAAGTAATTGAAAAAAGTAAAATAAGAAAAACCAATTGATATGAAGTCCATCTGTTTCTATTTTCAGGTTCATCAACCATTTCGTTACAGAAGGTATCGTTTTTTCGATATCGGTAACGACCATTATTATTACGATGATTATGCCAATGAATCTATTCTGCGTAAAGTAGCGGACCGTTGTTACCTGCCAGCCAACAAGCTGATGCTGGAACTGATAACGAAACACAAAGGCAAATTCAAAATTGCCTATTCTATTTCAGGGCTGGCACTCGAGCAGTTTGAACTGTATGCCCCTGAAGTGATTGATTCATTCAAGGCTTTGGCCGATACCGGTCATGTAGAATTTCTATCTGAGACTTATTCTCATTCATTAGTCTCGTTGAAAAATCCAACCTTATTCAAAAAACAGGTGGCAGATCATGACCTTTTGATAGAAAAATATTTTGGACAAAAACCTACAGTTTTCAGAAATACTGAATTGATTTATTCGGATCAAATTGGCGCAATGGTTTCAGAAATGGGCTATAAAGCCATGATGACCGAAGGAGCACGACATATTCTGGGTTGGAAATCGCCCAATTTTCTGTATGTGAATGCCATCAATCCAAGACTGAAGGTGCTGATGCGCAATTTTAAACTCAGTGACGATCTGGCTTTCAGATTCTCTAATAAAGGTTGGAATGAATATCCGTTGACGGCTGAAAAGTTTGTTAAATGGATCAATGCCCTTGATAAGGATGAAATTTGCAATATATTTTTGGATTACGAAGCCTTTGGCGAACATCAGGCTGCTGATACCGGTATATTTAAATTTCTGGAAAATTTACCACAAGCGGTTTTCAAACATTCAAAGATGACCTTTGCTACTCCTTCAGAAGTCGCAGCAAAATTTCAGCCTGTATCTATGGTGAGCGTTCCACAACCCATTTCCTGGGCTGATGAAGAGCGCGATCTTTCAGCCTGGCTTGGAAATGAACTTCAGGATGAAGCTTTTAATAAATTATATGAATTGGGCAACCGAATGAGCAAGGTGACCGATAACGCCATGATTAAGGATTGGAATTATTTGCAATCGAGCGATCATTTCTATTATATGTGCACCAAATTTTTCTCTGATGGCGAAGTGCATAAATATTTCAACCCATACGAAAGTCCCTATGAAGCTTTCATCAATTACATGAATGTTTTAAGTGATTTTAAACTCAGGCTTAATGCCTTGGTTCCCGAGAGTAAATCGGATATTGAATTGGCAGTGCTTAATAAATTGCTGGAGGAAAAGGAGGTTAAATTGAAAAAATATGAGGCGGAAATTAAATCTCTACAATCAAAACAAAACGGTCAAAGTATTGCTTCAGTGCAGGCAAAAGCCTCTAAGACAAAGACAACCAGCAAGTAACTTTAGTAATAATCACAAATTTAACATCGGCTTTCTATTCAGTTTTATTGAATAAAGAATATCGACAATTGATGACCCCTCTTTGTATATCCGGAAATATTGGGTTTACGAAAGATGGTTAGAAGATGTAGAAGCGTGTTAGGTTTTTAAAACATACAATTGTGGAACAACCAGTTTGGAAAAAATTATTCGTTGAATCAAATATTCCCGAAAAATTAGCACCCTTAAAAGAGCTAAGTCGTAATCTTTGGTGGGTGTGGAACAACGAGGCCCGTGAATTATTTCAGATGATAGATGCTGAAATATTTGAAGAGTGCGAACATAACCCCATTTTGCTCCTCGAGATGGTAAGCTATCAACGTTTTCTGGAACTTGAAAATGATGATCGGTTCATCCTGAAAATGAATCAGGTTTCTACCATGCTCCAGATGTATCTGGAAGAACGTAAAATCCTTGAGGGTCCATCAATTTCCTATTTCAGTATGGAATATGGATTACATGACAGCCTGAAAATATTTTCCGGAGGTCTGGGTATTTTGGCAGGAGATTACCTGAAAGAAGCCAGCGACTCAAAAGTTAACCTGACGGGTGTTGGTCTTTTATACCGTTATGGTTATTTCAGACAAAATATTTCGATCGCCGGAGAACAGTTATCTTATTACGATGCACAGCAGTTTACGAAAATTCCGGTACTGCCTGCCTTCGACAATAATGGCGAGTGGGTTAGTATTGATGTTGAATTTCCCGGACGTATTGTCAATGCCCGTGTATGGCAGGTCAATGTGGGAGCGGTTAAACTTTTCCTATTGGATACCGATTTTGATGGCAATGGCGATGAAGACCGCTTTGTGACCCATCATTTGTATGGCGGCGATAACGAAAACCGGCTGAAACAGGAAATGCTACTGGGACTTGGAGGTATTCGATTGCTAAAAAAACTTGGGATTGAATCAGATATTTATCATTGCAACGAAGGACATGCTGCCATGATTGGTCTGGAGAGAATTAAAGACCTGGTTGAAGATAAAGGATTGAAATATGCCGAAGCCAAAGAAGTGGTGAGGGCTTCCACATTGTTTACCACCCATACACCCGTTCCGGCCGGACACGATTCATTTCATCAGGACCTTTTTCAACGATACATGGAAAAATATCCTGAAAAAGTTAATATTAGCTGGGATGAATTCCTCGGTTTAGGTAAAGCCAACTTATCTGAAGATCACTTCAATATGAGCTACCTGGCCTGCAACCTTTCGGTGGGCATAAATGGGGTAAGCAAATTGCATGGAGAGGTTTCCAAAGAAATTTTGCGCCCCTTGTATGAAGGATATCTTTCAGAAGAGATTCAAATTGGATATGTCACCAATGGCGTTCATTATTCAACATGGGTAGCTCCTGAGTGGAAGGATATTCACCAGAAATACTTCGGAATTAAATTTCCTGAAGAACAGCTTGATTTTGATGTTTGGGATCACATTTACAGTATTCCTGATGAAGAAATCTGGAACATCAAGCAGACACTTCGACTGAAGACTATAAGTTATATTAAACAACGGTTTATAGATACCTGGATTAAAAGGCACGAAAACCCGAAACAGATCAGTGAGGTGCTGGGCAAATTGAACCCTTATGCTCTCACCGTTGGGTTTGCCCGTCGGTTCGCAACTTACAAAAGAGCTCATTTATTATTCCGCAACCTTGACCGGTTGGCCAAATTGGTCAACGATCCGGCTCGTCCGATACAGTTTATTTTTGCAGGTAAAGCTCACCCGGCTGATAAAGCAGGTCAGGACCTGATCAAATACATCGTTGAAATATCAAAGCGACCTGAGTTCATTGGCAAAATTCTCTTTGTTCAGAATTACGATATGAACCTTGCCAAAATGATGCTTCAGGGAGTGGATATCTGGATGAATACTCCAACGCGGCCACTCGAAGCATCCGGCACCAGTGGCGAAAAAGGGGTGATGAACGGAACCATCCATTTCTCGGTACTCGATGGTTGGTGGGTCGAAGGATACAAGAAAGATGCCGGATGGGCCCTGGTCCAGGAAAACTCTTATGATTTGAGTGAACTTCAGGATGAATTGGATGCTGAAACCATTTACAACATTTTT
>Ga0209123_1002214_pt1 | contig 16977 bp, 14 predicted proteins | sample BarGraIncu00431A_FD_184500 | JGI IMG/M metagenome (GOLD analysis project Ga0209123, IMG submission 184500) | Arctic peat soil microbial communities from Barrow, Alaska, USA - Barrow Graham LP Incubations 004-31A (SPAdes) (version 2) | ecosystem: Environmental > Terrestrial > Soil > Wetlands >... | reverse complement strand
TTGGTTAGACCTTTCCTGATAGGATTTTCCTATTATATGTTAATAACTTACTAATGAAAATAGAATTGATTCCATTTCCAAGAGGAAGCATCACGCATTTGCATGTTGCTTCGCAGCTCGCACCTTATGAATATTATAACATTATTTTACATAATACTATATACTTTTATTAATATCACCATAAGCTTAAAGTTCAATACCCCTGTGTCCTAAACTACTCTATTCTCTTTTTTTAAATGTAATATATGCTTTTAAATAGCACACAATTAATGCAATGACTGGAATTATTATAGCTAATGGTAAATGAGTATATTTAATTAGCACTTGACCCATATATATATGATTGGGGTAATTTGGAGCTATTAACAGTGAAGTAATAAAAACCACGATACCCAATGGTAGAGCTAAATATTTAGTGTCATTTAATTTTATTAGTTGAGAGATACCTAACATAGATCCATATATAAAAAAGCTCACCTTAATAAAACCACCCATTATTATAAATAGAATAAAAAATACACCAAATCTACTAAAGACCTCTCCTATTTTCATGATACGATAGGTCTGAAGGAGGGGAAAGAGTGAAGTGGATGCAAAATTTAACCCAAGTACTGATATAAACATTATAGTGTTACACGTAAGGAGTACTCCTAAAAATATAGTAGCTAGCACTGCTGATTTTCTTACTCTGGATGATTGAGTGACTGATGGATATAGCATAGTTAATACTATACTCTCACCAAATGGAAAAGTAATAAGAGGCCATCCTTCTTTTATAACAGAAAATATCCCTTTTTCAAGAACAGGCTTTAAATTATAAAATTTTATTGCATCTGGTATGGAAAATAAGATAATCCATTTCATCACAAATATAAACACAAACAAAATTAGAAAAACACAACACACTCGGGATAAATTTTCAACTCCAGTGTATGTTCCATATATAACTGTAGACATAAATACTATTCCAATTATGTATATTGACATTCTAGGCATTACAGCAATTAGTATAATTTCAACCATATCCCTTGTTACTCTTGCAGCTATATATGTAAAGTAAATAATATATAATACACTCAAGGTATAGCCTATTATTTTCCCAAAGATTTTCGGCATGTATGTAACTATAGTATCCTTAGGATATTTTTTCCATAACTCAACATAAATAAGTTGTAGAATAATGCCTGGAAGTACATAAATAAGCATCGATATCCATGCATCCTGTTTTGCTTCAGGGGTTATAAAAAAAAGTGCTGCAGTAGCATAAGGCAACATTACAATGGCACTAAATAATTGAAAAGCTGATATTTTTGTTTTCACTTAAGTTCCGCCTTCTTTAAAATATTTTTCTATCAATCCATAGGTTTAGATATATATCCAGGTCTCTTTAAACGAGAATTTACCTTTATCTCAATATTTAAATTAGGAAATATATCCTTCCATTGTCCTTCAATATAAGTCCATTCTTTAGGATAATCTTTATGTATCATTTCTCCAAATCCAAAAATATCTGCACCTAATTTTTTTTGTACTACATTTATAGCTAACTTAATTTCATTTGTAATAGCATCATTCTGTCTGATTTCTAATTTATCCATTATTTCAGGGGCCTTCATTGGATCTAGCTTACCTGTCATCTCACCAATAATACTTTCTTCTTTTACGTTTATCATTATTGTAAATGAATTATTTTTTATTGAGGGTTTTATCTTACTACTTGATCTAATAATTTCAAAAGTTACTTTACCTTCATCTAGTGATGATGTTGTTATGTAGCCGAGTTGAACCTTACCGTTTATCCATTGCATCCCTCGTGTTTCGTTCATATCCATAAATCCTATAAGCTTATCCTTCTTAAAGATTGCAGTACCACCCACTTCATATGTTTCATCTGAATTATTATTTTTACTTAAATTAATAACACCTGTTACAGGCGATTCTGTCTTACTAGATAATGAATTAGCAAAATCTAAGATTGAAACATTCTTTGTAAAACCAAAACTTGATTGTAACCTTAATATACTATCTACTTCATTAGCAGGAACCTTCTCATGAACTGAGGTCGCCCTTATAATATCGAAAGCATTACCTTTTGTTACAAACAATAGAACATCCGGCCTCATTTTGTAACCTCTTAATGCAGCATCTAAGACCATGTCTATGCCTGACTCTGCTAGCTTCCTACCTACCACTATAAAGTTTATATGACCATAATTTAGTTCCTCACCAAGCTTTGTGGTTAGTTGACCTTTACAAGCAGAAATACTATCACCTATAGCGTCATAAACCACTACACCTGTAGCAGTCTTTTGACTTCCAGCCTTTTTCCCCATCATACCTCCACTTGAGTCCTTTTGTGGATTTAATATCTGTGCAGTTAATATATATTTACCCTCAGATGTAATATCATATCCTATTGCCACAGCTACACCCAGTTTATCAAGTTCCTCTTTTGTTCCCTTACAACTAGTTGTAAAAATTGAAATCATGACCAAAATGAAAATCAAAATAAATTTTTTCATAAGCTACTCCTTATTTTTCTTTTTACTTATAGCTTCCTTTTATTTTGTATTTATAGAAGCTGTTAGCACAGCCGGTTATCTACGCGTAGTATTCTTCCCTTTAATAAACCAGGATTTCTTAAACTTTGTTAAAAGTGGTTTTCTTATAAATATATCTTTCAATTTCGTCGCTTGAATTGGAGCCATAGGGCTTAAATATGGACTACCATAGGACCTTAATGATGTTAATCTCAAAAACAGTATTATCATTCCACAGGTAAGGCCCACAAGCCCCAATGTTCCACCAAGAACAAGAAATATTATTCTTGGATATGTAAGTGCCAAACTCATATCTGTAGATGGTAAAGCAAATGAAGATAACGCTGTAAGAGATATCACTATAACCATAGCTGTACTAGCAAGACCTGCTTCAACTGCTGCCTGGCCTAGCACCAATGCGCCAACAACACTTATGGTCTGTCCGAGCGCCCTTGGCATTCTGATACCAGCCTCCCTAAGTAATTCATAGACACTTAACATTATTAAGCACTCAACTAAAGCTGGATAAGGTACGCCAGCACGACTTTTTATTAAAGTTACTATTAAAGTAGTTGGAATAAGCTCCGGATGAAATGTCGTTATTGCTACATAAAATCCTGCTAAGGTTGTGGATATAACAAACGCTATATATCGAATCCATCTATTAATTGTGGCTGCAACAAATTTCAAATAATAATCCTCGCTATTCATAAAAAATTCGATAAAAAGTGAAGGAACAGTTAAAACTATTGGAGTTCCATCTGTTAAAATGGCAACACGGCCTTCTAGTAGCTTACCAGCTACCACATCTGGCTTTTCTGTACTATATACGGTAGGAAAATTACTTGTAGGCTCATCCCCTATGTACTCTTTTATATAGTTGGATTCCAATACTGAATCTATATCAATTTTATTTATCCTTTCTTTTACCTCATTTACTATCTTAGGATCAACTATATTTAAAAGATAGACAATGATAACTTTTGTTTTAGTCTCTTTTCCAACCCTGAATTCTTCCATTTTAAAATTAGTGCTCTTTATTTTCTTTCTTAAAAGCGTTATGTTAGAACTTATAGATTCTGTAAATCCTTCTCTTGGGCCTCTCAAAACAGTTTCGGATTGAGGTTCCTCCACATCTCTACCTGGAGGATTAATTATATTAATTAACATTGCTTCATCTATTCCATCTATAAATAAAGCAACTTTACCATCTAATATTGCGCTCACAACTTTACTTAGGTCTTGAAATATATTGTTATTGCCTATCCCTAGTAAGTACTGTGAATACTCCTTACTATTAGGAGAATAGGCATATTCAGCCTCTTTATTTGTCAATCTTTGGATAATAGATTCTTCAAGTATCTTAGTTTCTATCATATTATCAATATACACTAGAATAGCGCTGTACTTGGGATTATTTGTAACCTTAAATTCCCTTATAATTAAATCATTACAATTAACAAATATATTATTTATATTTTTTTTATTTTCCGCTAATATATTTGAAACTTTCAAGTTTTTATATTCTTCTTGTAAGTTTGTATGACCTATCGCTTGTTTTTTATTATTATCTTCACTTAGCGAGAAAATTTTTTTAATAGATTTTAACATCAAATCACCATCCCTTTATATTTTGTGGTTAATTAAGATATTTATACCACCCGAAAAAAAACTATGAGATAAATATCCCATAGCTTTTTAAGCTTAAATTGCTTGCAGTAGATATGTCCCTATAATTATTTGTAAGCATATAATGAAATGTAAAATGACTATTGACTTAATTGGGGGTTTTTACATGAATAATAAATATAAAGTTTGCGTATATGCAATCTGTAAAAATGAGGAGAAATTTGTTGATCGCTTTATGGATAATGTTAGTGAAGCTGATATTGTTATAGTTGCAGATACAGGTTCTACCGATAATACCATTAACAAGCTAAGAGAAAGAGGAGCTATTGTTTATTCTATAGATGCGAATCCCTTTCGATTTGATTATTCAAGAAATGAATGTTTAAAATTTATTCCGGAGGATATAGATATTTGTGTATCTGCGGATCTTGATGATGTTATAGACCTTGGTTGGAGAAATCATTTAGAAAAGGCATGGACAAAAGATACCACAAGAGGATTATATCTATATAATTGGAGCATTAATGATGATGGTTCGCCTGCTGTACAATATACTTGGGAAAGAATTCATGCAAGACATGGATTTAGATGGATATATCCAACACATGAAATTTTAGAATATATTGGAGCCGGAGTAGAAAAGCAAGTTTATATTAAGGGTATGGTGTATAATCATTATCCTGATAAAACAAAAAATAGAAGTTTAAATCTTCCATTATTGAAATTGGCTGTTAAAGAAAATCCTGATAGTAGTAGAAATATATATTATCTTGGAAGAGAATATATGTTTGATAATAACTGGGATGATTGTATTTTAACCTTAAAAAATTATTTAACATTGCCCACATCCAATTATGAAGAGGAAAGAGCATCTTCTATGAGGTTTATTGCTAGAGCATATTATGAAAAAGGAGAAATATTAAACGCTAAAAAATGGTTTCATAAAGCTATTGCTGAATCTATTTCTCTAAGAGAACCATATGTAGAGTTATCTTTATTAGCTTATAGGGAAAATGATTGGCCTAGCGTTTATTATTATGCAAATGAAGCATTAAAAATTAAAGAAAAAACATTTAACTTTGCTAACGATGCAAATGCTTGGGACTTTACTCCTTATGATTTAGCAGCTTTAGGCTGTTATAATTTAAATATGGTAACTAAGGCAATAGAATTTTCGCAGCAAGCTATTAAGCTTTCACCTAACAATGAAAGGCTATTAAATAACCATAAAATTTATTTAGATAGTTTATAAATAATAAATATATTTATTTAATTTATTATTATATCTGTTTAGCATAAAACAAAGAATTGCATATTATATACAGATGTATGTAGATATAGCATGTACCTTCATACTAGATAAAGAAAGTATAAATTTTATTTAAATAAGGAAGGTGTATATTTTTTGAGTAAAAGTATAGGTAGTTCTGATTGGGATATAAGTTGTCCTGATTATAATAATAGAAACGATAATAGAAACGATTGTTGCAAGCCTTGTTGCCAGCCTTGTTGTAACCCTTGCAATCCAAAATGTATAGTTGGACCAACTGGGCCAACTGGGCCAACTGGGCCTACTGGACGAACTGGAGACACTGGAGCAACTGGTCCAACCGGTCCTGCTGGTCCTACTGGTCCTGCTGGAACTAATGGTGCTAATGGCGCTAACGGTGCTACCGGTCCTGCTGGCCCTACTGGTCCTGCTGGAGCTAATGGAACTAATGGTGCTAATGGCGCTAATGGCGCTACAGGTCCAACAGGTCCAACTGGCCCAAGTTTTAATTCCTATGCAAATGGTGTTATCACAACAAATAAATTAGCAATTCCAGTTGGCGGCACAATTATTTATGACGCAGTAAATATTGTAGGAAATGATCTAAGTTATGCTCAAGCAACAGGTATTTTTACAGTTAATACAACAGGAGTTTATGTAATAGACTGGAAGTTAGCTGTTACCCCAAATCCTGGAACAGTTTCTATAGAGATTGATTTGGTATCATCCCTTCGTGGTATAATTGCCGGTATATCCATTACAGCAACAAATCCAATAATAAGCGGCTCTAATAGAATTTATGCCGCAACTGCAGGAGAAACCTTCAGATTTGTTAATAATTCAAGTGGTCCTATTAGTATAGTATTAGTAGGTTTATCCGGACCTATTGGAACTGTATCAGTTTTTAGAATTGTTTAATAAGATTAATTAAAATTTTAAGCAGTAACAGATTATGAAATAATTTCATTAACTTAATTGGCTGCCTTTCTTAGGCAGCCTTTTTTAATTGTTGCTATTAAAATAAAATAGCAAATTATTAATTTCATCTAGTGTTGGCATTGATGGTATTGCTCCCTTTTTAGTAGTTACTAGAGCTCCCACTGCATTTCCCATTTTAATAATTTGTTCAAATCTTTCCTTATTTATATCGTTGATCTCTGATAAGGACATATTGCAAAAATTAAAAAGAACCCCACCTAAAAATCCATCCCCTGCACCGGTGGTGTCAATAGCATTTACCTTAAACCCCTTAACAATGCCACTACCACCTTTATATCTATAGTAACAACCTTCTTCACCTAAGGTAATGAGTATGATACTTATTCCTTGATTAAACAGTATCTCAGTTCCAATATCTAAATCATTTATACCAGTAATAAAATGAAATTCTTCCTCAGAAATTTTTAATATATCTGCAAATTTTAAACAAGATATAATTTGCTTTTTTGCTTCATCTAAGCTACTCCAAAGCAAAGGTCTAAGATTGGGGTCATAAGAAATTATAAGTCCACTTTCTTTTGCATAAGTAACCGCCGCTAGTGTAGCACTTCTTGAAGGCTCATCCGTTAGGGAAAGTGATCCAAAATGAAATATCTTGGAATTTTTTATAAGTTCTAAATTTAAATCTTTTTCTGTAAGCATCATATCTGCTCCTGGATTTCTGTAAAAACTAAAAACTCGATCACCATCTTTTTTTAAATGAACAAAGGCTAGGGTTGTATTTACAGTTTCACTAAATTTTAACCCCTCCGTATTAACATTATTTTCAATAAGTACATTTTTAAGAAATGATCCAAATTGATCAATACCCACCATCCCTAAAAAGGCTGTGTTTTTTCCGAGCTTTGAAAGCGCTACTAAAACATTTGCTGGTGCACCCCCTGGATTTTGTTCAAATAAAGGACTTCCATTTTCAGACATTCCATGGGAAGTAAAATCAATTAATAACTCTCCTAAGGCTATAACATCAAACATATATATCACCCTTTCATTAACTAATCCCGTCATTATTTCTTATCTTTTCTTCTTTTTTAACATATCCATATAAACTGCCAGTAGAATAACTGCTCCCTTAGCAATTAATTGCCAAAAGGAATTAATATTTAATAGGTTAAGTCCATTATTAAGAACACCAATTACTAATACTCCAATGAATGTACCGCCCATTTTGCCGATTCCACCTAGCATACTAGTACCACCAAGTACTACTGCAGCTATTGCATCAAGTTCAAAACCAACTCCAACTGTAGGTTGCCCTGAATACATACGAGCACATAAAACTATTCCACTAAATGCTGATAAAAACCCTATTAAGGTATAAACTCCTATCTCAACTTTTTTGATATTTATTCCTGAGAATTTTGCTGCTTCTCTATTTCCTCCCACCGCATACACATGTCTTCCAAATTTAGTTTTATTTAATAACAATGAAACTAAAATAAAAAATACCAAAGTGTATATTATCGGTAGGGGTATAGGACCTAAATATCCAGTACCTATTGTGGTAAACTGAGGATCCATAGTTCTAATAGGCATACCACCTGTATAAACATAAGCAGCTCCTCTAGCTATATTAAACATTGCTAATGTTACTATAAATGGTGGAATTCCTGTTTTTGCTATAACAAAACCATTGAAAAATCCCAGTGCAGTTCCAAGCAAAAGCCCTATGATTACTGCTATTGGAACTGGAACATGTTGAAGAGCAATAAGGCCCGCAGTTACTGTTCCTGATACTGCAAGAATAGATCCAACTGATAAATCTATTCCACAAATTATTATTGCAAACGTCATACCAAAGGCTAAATTTGCATTAGTGGACACCTGCCTTAAAACATTTAATATATTAGCTTGTGTTAAAAAAGCAGGAGATAGGATGCTTAACACTATACACATAACTACAAACCCTAACAGTATTCCTATATTTTCTTTTACAAAGTTAATTAAGAAGCTTATAATAAAATTTTTTGATGGCTGAAATTTTTTGTTATTTATTGTGTTAGTTTGCATTTTTTATTCCCCCAGTAGCAAATTTTATTATTCTTTCCTGGTCAAGCTCGTCTCTATTTAGAATTCCGGTTACTTCCCCTCTGCACATTACCACAACTCTATCACTCATATTTATAATTTCAGGCAAATCGGAAGATATCATAATAATACTGAGGCCTTGACTTGCAAGCATGCTTATAATTGAGTATATTTCGGATTTAGCTAGTACATCTACCCCTCTTGTTGGCTCATCTAATATAAGAACCTTGGGTTTTGTCGCTAGGGACTTAGCAATTACAATTTTTTGTTGATTGCCTCCACTTAAATTTACTACTAGTTGCTGCGCAGAAGGTGTTTTAATTGATAACCTTTTAATATAATCAGCTATTATTGATTTTTCTTTAGCTGTATCATTTTTAATTATTTTAATGAAATCCTTTAAAATACAAAGTGTTATATTATAACCTACACTTCTTTTTAATATTAAACCCTGCTCTTTACGGCTTTCAGGTACAAGTACAATCCCTTGTTTCATAGCTTCTTCGGGTGAATTAATTATTACTTCTTTTTCATCTATTATAATCTTACCGGAGTCAAATTTATCAACACCAAAAATTGCTCTAGCAAGTTCTGTCCTACCAGCTCCAACTAGTCCAGATATGCCTAATATTTCACCTTTATTTAGTGAAAAACTTATGTTGTTTAATACATTACCCCTTTTAATATTCTTAACCTCAAAAATCTTTTCTCCAAGTTTATGATATGTTCTTATATATAAGTCCTTTAAATCTCTTCCCACCATCATTGATATTAAATCATCTCTTGTTATTTCTCTAGTATTTCTTGTTCCAATGTATTTTCCGTCTCTAAGAACAGTTATTCTATCTGTTATTTTAAAAAGCTCTTCAAGCCTATGAGAAATATATACGATAGAAATATTTCTTTTCTTTAAATTTTCTATTGTTTTGAAAAGCATATCTACTTCTTTTTCTGAAAGGGAAGAGGTAGGCTCATCCATTACAATTATTTCCGATTCTACTGACAGCGCTTTTGCAATTTCAACCATTTGTTGCTGAGCTACACTTAAAGTTCTTATCTTGTCTGTTGCTTTTATATTAAGTTCCATGGAGTCCAAAATTTCTTGTGCTTTAATGTTTTGTTCACCAAAATTAACAAAACCTGTTTTTCCACTTGAAAGTTCTCTTCCTAAAAAAATATTTTCGCTTATAGTCATATCAGGCACTAAACATAATTCCTGATGAATTACACTTATACCTAAAGAATGTGCAGTATTAACACTGTCAATTATGCACTTTTCTCCATTAACAGTAATAGCACCATCATCTGGCTGATAAATTCCAGCTATTATTTTGATTAAGGTTGATTTCCCAGCTCCATTTTCACCAAGTAAAGCATGAACTTCACCATAATTTAATTCGAAATTAACTGCATTCAATGCATATACACCCGGAAACTGTTTATGGATGTTTTCCATTTTTAAAATTACCTTACTCATTTTAAACCTCCAATCTTTTCACAGCTTTATTAGTATGAAATTATAGATATGGTATGCCCTAAAAGACATTGAAATGACTTTTAGGACATACCTAATTCAAAGGGGTTATTGCCAGCCATCTACTCCAAACTCATCAACATTGTCTTTAGTGATAAGAGTAACTGGTACTTTTATGTTTTTCTCAACTTTTTCTTTGTTTAATATCTTATATACAGTTTCAGCAGCTGTTTTACCAACACCGATTGGTGATTGTGCAGCAGTTCCTGTTATTTTACCATCTTTAATAGCTTTCTTTGCATCTGGTGATCCATCAACACCATATATTAATACATCTTTATCTCTTTTAGCACCTTGTAGTGCAGCAAGTGCTCCCAGTGCAGTTGGATCATTCAGTCCCATTACAACATTTATTTCTTTGTTTGCTTGAATAATATTTTCCATTACTGGCATAGCTTTTTCTAATTGTCCATCTGAAGATTGTTTTGCTACAATTTTATAAGCAGGTTTATCTTTAACAGTGTCTTCGAAAGACTTTGTTCTATCAATTGCAGATTTTGCAGTTGGATGCTCAAGTAGTACTACATTTGCACTTTTAAGTCTCTTCATAACATCCTGTGCAACAAGTACACCAGCATTATAGTTATCAGAGGCAATTATACAATCAACTAGATCTTCATCAAATACAGGGGCATCTACATTAATGATAGGAATACCAGCTTTTTTAGCTGCATCAAGTGCAGGTTTTACTCCCTTCCAATCAACAGGATTCAAAAATATTGCATCAACTTTTTGGGCAATCAAATCTTCTATTTGACTAATTTGTTTGTTTTGATCCAAAGCTGGATCAAGAGTAACTAAAGTATCTCCATTTGCTTCAACAACTTTCTTAATACCATCATTTAATGCAACGAAAAATGGATTGTTCATAGTCATATAAGTTGCACCAAATTTGTATTGTTTCTTAGCTGTAGTTGCAGCAGGTGCGGCAGGTGTAGTTGCAACTTCCTCTGTTTTTTTTGCACTACATCCGGCTAGTGTTGAAATTACCATTACACAAGTTAATAATCCTACAGTTATTTTTTTAAATGACATTTAAAAACCCCCCTAAAATATATTATTTGTATGATAACGTTGTTAATTGTGACTATTTGATATCGTTATCATATTTATATTATGGACTATTTTTTCTGTGCATTCACCTATACAATGTCACAAGATTATCATTACATTTGTCATCAGTATTATTATAAATGTAATCATTTACAAATTATATAAAAAAAATATGGTCTACCTTTTTATGGGTAGACCATATTTTCTTTAGTTATTAATTCTACTGGAACTTTGATGTAATTCTCAACTTTTTCTCCTTTTAATTTTTTATAAGCTGTTTCAGCTGCTATACTGCCTATCTTAACTGGAAACTGGGCCGCAGTTGCAGTAAGTTTACCATTTTCAATCATTTTTATGGCATCATCTGAACCATCTATTCCATAAATTAATATACCAGGTTTTTTTATAGTATTTTCAACTGCAGCTAGAGCACCTAATGCTGTTGGATCATTTAAACACATAATTGCATTAATATCAGCTTTATTAGAATTTGATTTAAGCATGTCCTCCATCACCCGCATAGCAACTTCAAGCTGACCATTTGAGGACTGCCTTGCTATTATTTTTATATCCTTATATTTGCTAATGGTGTCTTCAAACCCTTGAATTCTATCAATTGCAGATTTGGCAGTTGGATGTTCCAATATCGCAATATTACCCCTACCCTTGCTCCTATTTATAAAATCCACTGCACATAATACCCCTGCACTATAGTTATCAGAAACTACGGTAACATCTACAAGGCTATAATCAAAAACTGGAGAATCAATTACAATAACAGGAATATGAGCATTTTTAGCTTTTATTAATGCAGGTTTTATTTTTTTCCAATCAACAGGATTTAAAAATATTACATCCACCTTTTGCATTATAAGATCTTCAACTTGTGAAATCTGTTTGTCTATTTCAAGTTGTGAATCTAATGCTATTAGCTTTCCATTTTGCTCCTCAACCACTTGTTTTATTCCTTCATTAAGTTTTATAAAAAATGGATTATTCATATTCATGTAAGTTGCACCAAATTTTAATCTTTTTTTACCAAAATGTGCTTGTGGGTTTAATTGCTTATAAAAACCTAAAAATGCTATACATACAACAATGAAGCCCACTACAATTCCTATTATTGATTTTTTTAGCATTAGATCCCTCCTTCCATTTATTTATTAAGCAGTTGTCAGTTATGCTCCTATCATTATTTCTTTAAGAAATTATTTAATTTGGAATTTAGCTTTGACATAGTAAGATCTACATCTTTTCCTCCATTAATTAATTGAAATATTTCTTTATCCGCAATATCCATGCACTCATCATATTTATGAAATTTTGGTGTAACAATTGATTGTTCTACAACTTCTCCTAATGATTTCTTATTTATAAATACGTTCCCATCTAAATTATATTTTAAAAGCTCTTTATCTGCTTCATTCGATTCCACCACGCCTTTTAAAACCGGCATGCCGTGTGAATATTTTAATACATCCATTTGTATATCAGTGTTATTTGTTAGGAACTTCAAGAATTGCCAAGCTTCTTTTTCATGTTTTGTTCTAGAACTTATACCTATTAGCAAACTATTAAGTTCTCCCGCATTATTTCCTTTTGGGCCTTTAGGCAGTTTAATACACTCCCACTCAAATTCACCATATTTCATTACTTTATATGGATACACCTTATACGCACGAAATGTAGAAAAAGGAAATGGACTAAAAGCTACTTTACTATTATCAAAATCTGTTGCATTTACTATAAAATTTTGATTAAGTTTATTTAAAGATGCAACAAACTTTATAGACTCTATAACATCTTCATTATTAAAATTTGCTTTATTACCATTTAAATCGAAAAGTTGTTGGCCATTAGTATAAACTGCCTGTTGCCAACTAAAACCAACTTCACCAAATTGGTCTATTTTCCCATCCTTATCAGTATCCCTAGTAACCTTTTTACATATTTCATAAAAGTCTTTCCATGTCCAATTTTCAGATGGCAACCCGATTCCTTCCTTTTTTAATAAGGTTTTATTTACAAACATTAATTCGGGATCCACTTCTTTTGCAAGTGCAAATTGAGAATCTTGATATTTTCCTGATTTAACTGCATTATTATATTGCTTTGATAAATCAAAATTATTATCACTTTTTATCAATAAATCTAAATTTTTCAGTTCTCCTATGGACGCAAAAGTATTAAAATCACCGGGTAATACTGTAAAAATATCAGGTTCTTCACTTTTTAGTATATCTTGCGTAAGTCTCTCTGAATAATCACCCCTTAATATACCACTTTTATAATTAACCACAATATTTGGGTTAGCTTTTTCAAATTTCTCAATTGCTGCATCTAAAGCTATAAATGATTGCCAATCTGGCACATTATACATTGTACCTGCGAAAGTACCAAACTCTAAAACTATAGTTCTATTAATATATTTATTATATAAATACCCTCCTAAAATGCTGCCACACAATAATGCAATTATTAATAATATTATAGTTTTTTTCGATTTTACATGCTTACTGCTAGTCATCTGTACTCCTCATCTCAAGACCAGATTGAACAGCAAATATTGCTATTTGGGTTCTATCCCTTAAATTTAACTTATTCAAAACAATGCTAATATAGTTTCTAACAGTACCTTCACTAAATTTTAGTATGTCTGTTATTTCTTTATTAGACATACCTCTACCAATTAACTTCATTATTTTTAATTCATTTTTACTTAAACTATTTACTTCATTATCATTAACTTTAATATTATAATCTGCTTTAGCCATTTTTGAAAATAGTCTAACAACTTTAACTGCTATATCAGGGTTAATTAGTGCTCCACCATTAAAAACTGTTCTTATGGCTTCTACCAATTCTTTAGAGGATATTCCTTTTAACAAATAGCCACTGGCTCCATTTTTTAGTGCATTAAATATATACTCGTCATCATCAAAAGTTGTAAGCACAATAATTTTTATTTGTGGGTATTTTTCTTTTATTATTTTAATACATTTAACTCCATCAACAAACGGCATCCTTATATCCATTAAAATAATATCTGGTATCAATTTTTGAGCAAGTTCTATGGCCTTATTACCATCCTCTGCTATGCCTATTATCTTCATATCAGGTTTATTACTTAAAATTATTTCCAGACTTTGTCTAATAAGTTCTTGATCTTCAGCTATTAGCACTTTTATCATTTTTGAATTTCCCCCTTATTGGCAAGCTAAGTGAAATGCAGAAGCCTTTTCCAGTGTCTCCAGTAAATAAAACCGTTCCACAAAGCATACTAACCCTTTCTTCAATATGCTTTAGTCCAAAACCTTCTTTAATATAATCACAACCTACCCCATCATCTGTAATGTCCGCCTGTAAACTAGTTTCATTAAATACTAAGCGTACATTTATTTCTTTAGCATTTCCATGTCTCACTGCATTTGTTATGCCTTCTTGTACTACTCTATATATTGTTTCTTCTTCATCTGGGCTAAGTTTAGGTACTTTTCCAACAACCTCAAGATTTACATTGGTATTTGTACATTCGTTTATATCTTGTGATAATTTCTGAACAGAGGAAATTAAGGATAGCCTTTCAAGCGCATCTGGCCTTAACTCACTTACTGACCTCCTTACCTCTATTAATCCATTCCTAGCAAGCTCAGAAATCTTCACAATTTGCACTTTCATTTTATCTATGTTTATCTCAGATAATTCTATGCACGCTTCGAGTCCTGTTGCAATGCCCGTAAGCGTATGCCCAATAGTGTCATGAATTTCTCGTGCTAATCTATTTCTTTCCTTTATTTTTATAACTTCCTCAGATTTCCTAGCATAATCTTGCAATTGTATATTAACAACTTTTAACTCTTCAGAAGATTTATAAAGTTGTCCATAAAGTCCTGTGATTTTTAAATTTTCATCCCTTTCACCTTGGATAACTTGTACCATAAATAAAATAAAAACAATCTCATTAATAGAATTTAATATATTTCTAATACTAAAAATATATACTTGTTGATTTGATGTGTAGTAGTGTACATAGTCATTTATAGTAAACATATTCATCCTGATTGAAAAAATATCATAGTCCAGCAAAATATATATTATTATTATTATTCCAATAAATATACTTTTATTTTTATGTCCATCAATATAAGTAATAACATTTGCTATTGCTATTAGAAGTACTCCTTTATAGCTCATATTAAGAGTAAACATTATTCCAACACACAATAAAATGTCAATAATACAAAATATATAAAGTACTAAAATGTTTTTTTTAAAATATTTCTCCCTTAAAACAACTAAAACAAATAGTAATAATATAAAAAAAGCAGAAAAAACAGGTACTGTCCAAGGTACTGCAGGTACATATTTTATTTTTTCAATAAAATCTCTAGCCATATTATTATCACAAATTAGTCCAATTGTACTATATATAATAATAGACATAAATGCTATTACTAAAATATTAACTATAAACATGGTTGTTCTTGTTATTATAGTGTTTTTCCATAAAATCATATTATCCACCTTTCATATATTAATGGATAGTTTTAAAACACAATTCAAACTACACATATTATTATTTTTAATTTTAACATTAACTCAGGTATCTTTAGATAATTATTACATTCTACAAAATCTAATAATTTCCTGCTTTATTTTACGAAAGATGCTTAATTCTTTTATAATTTAACAAGAAAAAGTAGTCCACCCCTTAGTTTAAGGTATGGGCTACTTTTTCTATTCCTTTGACTTAGTAAGTTGATTTCGGTCATCCATTTGTGGAGGCTCCTCCAACCATTGATGTGTAATCATTAACTTTCCACCCTCATTTGCATAGGATAATGTATCCTTTTCAACAAATAAGAGTTTTTGTGGTAGGTCGCTTCGTAAACTAAATGACACACCCAGAGCATTGTATCCTAATGCATAAATAGACATTAAGTTTGTTAAGAACATCATAATTTTATCTGAAAAAGGTGGTACTGTAGAATTTGTTGCATTACCAGCCCATGTGCTAGGTGGTTGAATATCGCTTTGTAATAAAACATTATTAAATTTAGTAATTATTTTTTTAGCTAACTCTTTTCCCTTAATAAAATATTTTCTTACTTCACTTTCTGTTGCAACCTGAGCAAATCCAGTCATTAACTGCATTCCAAATATATTGGCTTCTAAGGCGTGAACCAAAAAACCTACTTCAATAGTATTTAAAGCACGTTTTCCTCCAATTAAATTTATTCCACTCATATATTTTTTTTCTTCAACAAATTCTGTTTTTTTTGGCATGGTTACATATGGAGGTCGTGCTAAAATACCCCGTTCTAAAAGAAAATCAGTACATAAATCAAATATATCTTGACTATATATTGATGTACGTTTATAAAATTCTCTTACGTCTTTTCTATAAGCCATGCTTAAATTGATGGCATTAGCACCCATATCCATTTTCATTAATAATCGAAGAAAAATAATACTGAACATATCTTCAAACAATGGCGGAGCATCTTTAAATACATCATTATCATCGAATGCTATTGGAGAAATAGCTTTTTCATTACTAAATATATTCTCAATTTCAGAAATATGAATTTCAGTTTCTTTAGTAAAATCAAATAATATTTTTTTTGATTCTTCATTTTCTGATTTATCAACAAAGTGACTAATAAGTATCTTCATCATTTTTTTTCTTTGATAAGTAGTCCATAATGTGCCTAATTCAGATGAACTAATTGGAATTTTTATTTCTGTTACCATAAATTTCTTACCTCCTTAAACATAGAGTAATAAAGATAGTATTGTAAGCGATGGAACACATACCGTTACCTAAAAAGACAGCTCCACATTAGCCTGTGAAGCTGTTTCTTTTAATAAAATCCTTCTTTTGCAATTTTTTTTATGTAGTTATACTGTTTTCTGATAAGTTT
>Ga0209123_1002213_pt1 | contig 16983 bp, 13 predicted proteins | sample BarGraIncu00431A_FD_184500 | JGI IMG/M metagenome (GOLD analysis project Ga0209123, IMG submission 184500) | Arctic peat soil microbial communities from Barrow, Alaska, USA - Barrow Graham LP Incubations 004-31A (SPAdes) (version 2) | ecosystem: Environmental > Terrestrial > Soil > Wetlands >... | reverse complement strand
ATCTTATCCGGATTTTTAATTGTCCAAGGTGTTTGAACCCTGAATGCCGCTTGAAAGTAGGTTTCTGGACTGGATGAATTTCGCAACATAAAAATCCCTGTCCATGGTTTTACCGAAACGCCGGTTGTAAGTTTTCCGCATGACAAAGTGATCGTTTTTGTTTTCAATGGATTGTCCATTGCTTTGAAAATAGGAGGTAATGCGTCGACTCCTATACCGGCACTTGTACCCGCAGCAGCAATAATTTGGTAATCGTGATAAAATTTATTTTGTTTTTGTTCCAACAGATTTTTCATTGCAAAGCAGGATGCAACAGTTGGTAAAAACCAGAATGTATGAGAAAGTACATTTAATAGCGGAGCATGTGAAAATGGTAACGGTGGTTTCTTAGCCCCTAATTTCAAATTATCAATTGTAGTTTCAGAAAATGAGCCACGAATCAAGTCCAACCATTTTTGAACTTCACTTTCGTAATCAAACTTTGCCGAATTACCGCTTCCGTTTGCTGAAAAGAATACATTTAAATCAAATTCGTTGAACTCACCTTTCATAGCTACTTCGCGAATGGAATCGGGCAACTGATAAGTAAGCATAACCATCCGTGGCAATGCAGCGTAAGGATTTTTTTCACCCTGCCATTGTTCTTTTGCTTTTTGCTCGTCGGAATATGTCCAGTTAAAAATTTGTTCTTCAATAAATTCACCTGAAGCAATTGCTCTAAAAGGCGTACCGGACAGGTATAAATATGCGTTGGTAGTGATCGGCATATTGCCTTCTTCAAAATAGTCAATTCCCTGACCTTCGCCAAATTCTAATTCTTTTTTTCCTTCGGCCTCAAACAGTTCTTTCGCATTTTCGCGCCATGCACCATAATGATATTCATCGAAAATCACGCAATCCCAGTTGGTTGTGTGAACCCACTCATTTCTGGCTTTTATACCACCGGCATCATTCTTGCCCAAATAATCTTGAAAAGAGCCAAAGCAAACATAAGGTTTGGATTTATCTGCTTCTTCAAAATGCAACCCATCGCGCGATATAAATTGCCAACCTTTGAAATCAACATGCGATTGTAAATCCTCATCCCAAGCATTTTGCACGGCTGGTTTGAATGTAAGAACGAGTATTTTTTTCCAACCCATTTTCTTTGCTAACTGATAACTGGCAAAGGTTTTTCCAAAACGCATTTTTGCATTCCACAGAAAATGAGGGGTTTTATCGGGATTTTCTTGTTTAAAGCTGTTAAAGTAGGAAATTGTTTTATCTACCGCTTGTACTTGCTCCGGACGCATCCCAAAATCCAAGGTACGGTTTTCTTCATTTCGCTCTCCGCTTTTTATGGCAATAATGGCTGCTTTTACATCTTTTATGGTACATTCAAACCATTCGCCGGCTTTGTGTGTTATACCAACCTTTTTTAAATACCGATGCACATCGTGGTCAGTAAACGCACTGCCATCATTGCGCATAGCCGATTCTTCAAAAACAATTCGATAATCTATACGACTTGTTTTCAATTGCTCTGCAATACGGTCTTGCGAATTCCGACTTGTATAACCGACTTTTAGCAAGTCCTTGTGACTTGCCACATCGGTTAATTCGTATGCGTAAATTGTAGGACTTGCCTCTGGTCGTGTTGGAAAGAATTTATCGCTCATTCGAGATGTATTTTTGGTGCTAAAGGATTTACTCTGAAAATAACATTGCTCTGATATTCAATAATTTAATGTAGCTTCGGATTTACTCAGCAAATAAGAATGTATTGTTTATTTACGCATAGAAAGGAATATAGGTAGCATATTTCTTTGAAGTCATTTCCGGGTCAGAAAGTTTAATTAAACCAGCCTCGAAAGTGTCCATAATTATGCGAGAGGCAGCAGCTGAATTATTCTTATCAATACCAAAACGTTCTCTTACTGTCTGATTGTTAAGTTCCTTTTTGTCTTCGTATAACAGACTGGCGTGCTGATAGCATGCTCTAACCTTTTCTGCTTTTGTCATTTCCGACAATTTCTTTGGTGGAAATAAAATCACCCTTGTGTGTGATTCACTTTTTTCAAATTTTACTGGCGGTAATCTTCGTTCTTCAATAGCTGCTATTGCTCTATCTACACCACTTCCACGCCTTTCGCATATACCAAGTAGTAACATGGATTGAGCAAGCATTTCATTCCGTGATCTGGGTGGCAAATCAATGAGTCTGTTTACATCGTTTAATGGTGCACCCGGATTTGTAATTGACAACCTATTCGAAAATAGTTCAATGGTGATAGGCATGCCTGTAATTGCAAAATCCTGATGAATTAAGGCATTTGCCACAAATTCTCTGATAGCCACTTTGGGATATATCGGAATGTCTTTTCGTATGCCCTCAATAACTTCCGTTTTTGGCAACCGATTGAGAATGTATTCAATGAGACCTTCAAAGCCTGCTGCATAACCATATCTTCCGACTTGTTCTTTTTCTAGCTCACGGTTATTCGTACCTACATACTGCCTTACAATGATGCTTCGGCTCTTCAAATCGGCAAAATCGGTCATGTCGTCGGCAAAAAGTATAGCACCCAAATTAGTGATAGTCCATTTTCCTTTCGACGACTTTATCAAGTCATATTTCATCAACGAATCAAAAATAGCATCAGTCGATTTTGGAACATTTTTTTCAAGTAATTCAAAAAACTTTTGAATAGACAGTTTCTTTAAAACCTCTTTCTCTGAAAGGTTTTCGAGTGCCGGCAATTCTTCATACGACAAACCGCGCGATTGAAACATCAAGAATTCCACTTGCTTTTTGTTCATTTTGACTGTTTGCCCTGCCGACCGAGAATAGCTATTGTAAATATCGGCTCCTCTTAAATGTACCGGTTTTTGTTGCTGTTCGGGGACATAAACAAACAACAATGACTTATCCTCAAAAGAAATGATACTATGCTCAATTTCAATGGAAACATTTAGATTGTTCTTGGCTATATTACCCAATAATACTATTGTTTTATCGGCATCTTCTTTGGTAATGGAAAACATACTACCATCGTTATTAATGCCGAAAACAAACAGACCTCCACCCTGCAAGTTGGCAAAAGCGCAAATATGTTGTGCCAATCGTTCGGTTTTGTAGGAGAGTCCGCTTTTCCAATCGAGCTCATTTAATTCCACTGCAACCGGATAGAGACTATCCTTTAAGGTTTTTATTGCATTTTCTTTCCATGAATTCATAAGAGTCTATTTCTTAAATCTAATGTGGTTACGATATTAACTGATTTGAGAATTATTACAATGATATAGAACGAACCATTGATTCAATAAAATCTATTTCTTCAGTTGACAAGTTATATTTTTTGTAAAGTTTTTCATCTGTCCAAGACTGACTAAAGTCTTGATTTGGGACAAATTGATAGACTTTTTTCATTGCATTTTGAGTATTTTTAATAAGAGAAACAAGAAAATGAAAAAACTTAGTTTGAGTATATTCAATTACACTTTCAGCTTTTTTCTTATTACCAAAAGGACCAATTACCAAATAGGTTTCTGTGCAGCAAGAGTTAGGTTCTATGATAAATGGATTAAGCCAGTCTTTATCCATACTTCCAACACCCCAAGCTTTAGGGATTAGTATTTTATACTCATCAATCCAACTAACATTTTTTTGAATATTCTCTTTTTTGATAAATCCTAAACCATCCTTTTTCCAACCATTATAATAAAATTCTACTCCATCTTTGAAGGATGTCTTTTTGAAATCAGGTTTTACACGTTTGTAGCTGTTATTTTCTCTAACATCAAAACCAAATGGATCATTTGCACTAATAATACTTGCAAAACTATCCTCTTTAAATGACTGAACTTTTCTTAAAATTGAAATCGCTTCATTATATCTTACAAAAGTTTCTGTGTTTTTTTCCAATAAAGGTCGTTCTGATATGGACACATTTTTATTTCCATCATGAGTATGAATCTTGCAGAAGCCTTTATTGTCTCTATCCCATAAAAAGAAACAAACTCCTCCCTTAATTTCTACACCCGGAAAACAGTCTGATGCATTTAAAAAATCGTGAATTTCTCTTATTCTATCATCATTCAACATTTCATCTCTAAATTCATCAAGCCCTCTACCACCAGAAAACCACCGAGAAGGTATAATCATAGTTAAATATCTTGGATTTAATTTTTTGGCTTGCTGTATAAATTTCTGGTAAATAGGCATAGCACTTGAACCAGTGCCACCCCCATCATTTAATTGGTAAGGTGGGTTTCCTACGATTACATCGAATTTCATATTTTTAAATATTTTCTGTGGTTTTTCTGTGTGAATAAAATTATAAGCATAAGTTTCCAAATTTTCATCTCGGTCATAAACTTCTTGGTTAGCACCGCAAAATGTACATTTTCCATTTTGCCATGCGTGTTCAATGCGTTCAAATTTGATATTGCCTTGCTCATTGTCAAATACCTCACAAACGGAGTATATACCATTTGCATTTTTGGAGCAGTAAACACTACGGCGCGAAAGTAGTGAGGTAAGTTCAGTAATAGCAATGCCGTATAATTGGTTTTTATAAATATGGTTGATACGTTCTTGTTTGTCGGGTATTTGTACTTCTAATCCTATCATAAGGCGTTTGGCAATTTCACGCAGGAAAACGCCAGTTTTGCTTACAGGGTCGAGGAAAGTTGCATTTTTATCACTCCAAATATCTGATGGCAATAAATTCAATATCTGATTTGCCAAATTGGGCGGTGTAAATACTTCGTCGTTGCTCAAATTGGCAAGACAAGTGAGTACATCCGGGTTATAATTCGTTTGCATCATCTATTCCAAGTTTTAGGAAGTGAATTAAGGGAAAATCGCCAACTGGAGTTGGAATAAATGCTTGGTCACCGAGATCGGAAAATAGGTTTAACCCATCTATGGGTTGACTTTCAAGCAAATTTGCCAGTGTGTAATCGCGGCGTTTAATCAAACTGCCATTTACAGCACTCCATTCTGAAAAAACGATTGGTTCGGCTTTTTCATCCGGTGTTTTTAAACTCAAAGCATCTCCCCACAATATATTTCTGGATAAAATAAATTCTGCTGCTTTCAGGAATTCGGGCTTAATTTCTTTTTTGTAGTTGGTTAGATAAAAATGAGTGAAAATGCCAAGTAACCTGTCTCTGCAAGTCTGAACATTGTCAAGCAAAATGTCCACACCATAAATACTGCATAATGCCAGAATGGCATAACGTTCATATTCAATCTGGCTCTTTGAATATCGATCTTCGACAACAGCTAATTTTCTTTTTAAAATTTCGACCAAGAAATTTCCGGTACCGCAGGCAGGCTCTAAAAAGCGGGAATCAATTCTTTCAGTTTCTTGTTTCACCAGATCGAGCATAGCATTTACTTCGCGCTGGGCTGTAAACACTTCGCCGTGGTCGGCAACTCGTTTCTTAGATTTTACCTGATTATCGTTATTGGTTGGATTTAGTTCAGTCATTTATGGATTGGAAAAGTAAGCTGTTTTGTAATAATCTCAAAAATAATTAATTTGCAAATTTTCTTAGAAGGGTTTTAACTTCATCTAAATGCTCTGTTGTTTCAACTATCAATGCGCAGCTTGGCCCATTCCAAAATTTCTGAACACTTGCAGCTAAGGGTTTTATAGTGTGGTTTTTAATTTCAATTCTTGTTTTATCTTCCGACTGCATTACAATGATTCTAATCTTTTTATTTGAAATCAAGAAAAATGAAACATTCTTTTCTTTTTTAATAGCAATGTAGTGTTTTTTGGGGTTAAATAATAATGTTGGATTTGCGCTCAACATATCAGTTTTTAGTTCATTGTATATTTGTCTTACAGCTTCTGTAGAACCTTTTAGGTGAAACTCTTCGGTATATTCAACCTCTTCGGAATTATCTAACATATCATCTTCTATTTCTGCAAATTCAAGGTTTTCAAACTCCGGGTGCATGGTGTATATAGTTTCACCATTGTTTGTGAACTTCTTGATTTGAATTAGCTTTAGCATTTTCCCCCAAGTATCTGAATAGGTATCTATAATCTCGGGAAGCTCTTTTTTCTCGCCATCAATTATAAGTAATACATTTTGACTGCGATCAAGTGTGTCCTTGATAAACTTATAGATTTCCTTCTCACCTAAGAATTTTTTGAATTCTTTTTTCAGTTCCTCATCATAGCTGATAAATTGAAAAATCTTTTCGACAAGTTCGTTTTGACTTTTAAAGTTCTTGTAGAAACCAAAGAACTTTGTGATTTGGGGAAATATATGGCTATAAAAGTCGTGCTTTGCTAATTCAACTTCTACAATGTAAAACTCCGGATTTTTTTTGTCTGATAAATCAAATAGAAATCCGTCAGGAATTGAGTTACCTATGCTTTTGGTTTGTATTTTTCTTTTAGCATCAATGTAAATGGAATTTGAACCAAAGAACTGTTTTGAGTTAAGGACAACTTCTTTTTCGAAATCTGATTCTAAGCTAAATTGAAACTGGTGGAAGGTCTTATTATTGGAAAAAAGTTTCATAATACAGATTTAAAAATTATATGTTCTACAAAAATACACATTTACTTTAACACGGCAATTTTGAGGGTGAAAATAACTCAAAGTGAAAACCTAATGGTCTTGTTTATTTGTTGATATTGGTGACAATTAACTGTTTGTTTCCAATGTATAAATAATATTCCCCACATTGCAAAATATGGGGAAACTGGGGAAATGGAAGAATTTGGACATCTTCCTTAACCGCAGTTTCTTCATAATCCCCAGTTTCTCCACTTATGAGGAATTGGAGAAAGAATGTATTTCAGAGAAACCAAAGGTTTGATTTTCCGAATTGTGGAAGTTCTGCATCGGAGAAATGGGGGACAATTGCGGCAACCATTTCGGGATATTTGATTGTGATTGGTAAATTCTGTTGTGAAACAGATTTCCAATACATACGAGAGAACTGATATACCTGGTCTAATAATTCGCGGACTACCGGCATTGTAATTTCGTAGTCTTCGTTGGCAGAAGATATTTTTATTTTTACAGGGAAATGATAGTCTTTTTTGCCTTTTTCGTCTTTAAACTTTTCGTTGTATTTGGCATTGTTGTAAAGCAAGTATTGTTTGTTGCCAACCCTAACGATAGTTCCACTCATAGGCATCAAATCTTCTGCTTTAGAGTTGTATGCAAAAATATCATTGGATTCGGTTTTGTTGATAGTAAGAATGACAACTGGAATCTTTAGACCTAAACGAGATAACATTTCCACAATAAGTTGTGAGTCTTTTTTACGCATGGTTTTGTAATAATGAATGATAAGGCGTTCAGCTTTTTCATTTTCTATTACATAGTGCATAAGTGCTTTTCGAATATCTGCAACAAGGTGGTCAAGATCATCATCGCGATAGCAATCAAAGTTATTGAAAAGCCCTTCTTTAGTGAACGAGAATGCGCTGCCAATGTATCGTTTGCCAATAGATAAAGAATGGAAAGCTCCGACTCCAACAATTAAATCATTTTTAGAAGAAGACGCAAGCCGCCAAGGAATGCCACCAATTTTGGCTAAAAGTGCAATTTCGATATTTGGTAAATGAAAAGTGAAAAATTCATCTGAATGCCTTTCTTTGTATATTACCTGAGAAGTAATTCCTTTATCGAGCAACAATTCTTTTATCTGGTAATAAACACCAAAATGAGGACTTGCAACATCTGTTTTGCTGAGTGGACTAATATAGATCGCAACATAGGTGCAATCGGGTTTGTAAACTTTATTGGCTAATGATTTTTTTACTTCTTCGACAGCTGTATCGAGCGAAGTGAAAAAAATACTGCTGTTTGATTCAGTATGGTAAGGTTGTTTGATATAAATTGAAAGCGGTTTAAATGCTTTATATGGTTTTTCTTTACGAGTTTCACGGTCAGTATAGGTTTTATCTAAGCCATTTGTAAAAATGTCGTGGTAGATTTTGACATGTTCTAAATCTGATTGCTGATAAATAAAAAAGAAACTCACGTTGTTTGACGGTGAAGACTGGAAAGGACCATAATCCCGCATACCTTCAAACGGTTTTAGACTTGTCAGTTGTTTTGAGAATAATAAGTCTTTTGAAGCCCCGGAAACTTTACTGATATTGTTATCAGGGACAGCAATAAAACTTTCAGCGATATTCAAGGTGTTTTTAAATTCCTCGTTGAAAAGATTTGATTTACAAAAACCGTTGATATAAGTTTGTGTAGATTTATATTTGTTGTAATTTGTATATCGGTTTTCGGGAAGGTTGTAGAGTCTATTTAATGAAAAATTTAGTACAGGGAATATTTGCTCAATATCTGCTTTATCATCAGTCGTCATATTTTTATACTTGACTAATTTACCTTTAGAAATTACCAAAGAAAACAGATCGCTGTCTGTTTCGGTAAGTTGAGATATTGGGGTGTTGAACGTACGTGAAATACCATTGAATGAAACAAGTAATTCAAAGCCTTTGGTAATGCGTCCGTGTTGTGGGTTGAGAGAGAATTTGTAGTACTCGGTATAACGTTCGTTATTTTGTTTATTGGCTTTTACCCATATTTCAACGCCATCAACAAAATCGTAAGAAACAGCTGCGACTTTACCAAGAAAATAATTGTATAAAATATGTCTTACATAATGCGTTGCAAAGCGTTTAGCTTCGTAGAGATTAATCTCTGCACTAAATTTAATACCTGTGCATTCAGCTTCTTCATTGGCAAAAGAACAAAAAAGTAAATCTTTGTTGGCTAGGGTTTCGGGGTTTTGCTCCCAAAGTTTTGGACACTCGTCTTTGAAAATAGAAAGTGGGTGTTGTTCTTCTACTTTTTCTGTGTAGAAGTTCATAGACAGTGTTTCAGAAATCAGTTCGAATGATAGAAGATTAAGGTGCATAAGCGATAAATTTTTTAGTGCATGAGTATATGTTTATTTTTATGTTTTTATTGAACTAAGATAATTTGCGATATACCAAATAAATGATATTAACTGGTTATAGATTCCTTGATTGATTATTTGTTTTGTCACTGTTTAATGACAAACACATTTATGGGTTTAGTTATGATTTTCAACTATTTTCACATATCTAAAATGCAAAGATATAAATTTTAATGAAGTTATTTAGACTTTTATTATATTAATTTCTATGCTTATTTATGTTTGCTTTCATAAAGTGTTCAATATCAGCAATCGTAAATAAGTTTAACCCAAATATATCCATACAAGGTATAAAATCATTCTCAATTAAAAGCCTCATTATTTGTTTGTTGATTCTCAAAATTTTGATTAATGTCTTTTCGTGTACAAGTGCTTTTCCCTTGTTTTTTCCCTTGCATTTCAATTTGTATTTTTTGAGGTTTGCAACTATCAGTTGCGTATTTTGGGAAATTTCGAAAAGTTTCCGAGAAAGATATTTTTCGTCCAACTCCATTTTGTGGAGTTGGGCTTGTTTTTTATTATTTGAGTTCATAGTATTAGCTATTTACGATATTGGTTTTGTGCAAAATGGTTGATTAATCCTGTTTTTGCAAATCTTCCTATTTGTTTTTCGGCTGTTTTGGCTGGAATGTTTAATTTTTGAGCAACCGACAAATAAGTTTGTCGGTCGAACTCAGCCGGTAGCATATTCAGAAACTGTTGTTTTTGATTGGGTTGAACTTTGGCGGCTGTATCGGTTGGGAGTTGTTGGAAAACATGCGCAGCATGTTGAACAAGAACTTTGACCATTTCCATTGCGATACCGAAATCGGTGTCAGAGCAGACTAGCGGTGAACGTAACTCACCATTGTCCAGTATACGCAGGGTTGTAAGAATCATAGCAATGCGAAATGTAATCAAGCCCAAGCGACGAACTGTGCCAATGTAATCTTCACCGCAAAGTTCAATGTACTGAATTTGTGTTTGCTCGAAATAGCTGTTGAATTGCTGTTGCTGTGAAACTGTCAGACAAAACCGCATAGGTTTGTCCTGACTTTCCAGGCATTTATACAGTTCATGAAATTGCGCTCCTAAGTGGTCGAAATAGTGGTCGAGTGTTTGACCGCTTTCTCCGGCAAACACGTCTTTCCATTCGTAACGAATGTTCATGAAGTAGAATATAAAACGGCTGAATAAGCCGTTTTCGGCATTCGGAATGAGCGTCGAAACCTGTCGGGGTGTACCTGAAAGCAGTGCCGAAAGGCGCGGCAAATCAATTTCGACAAACTCCCGGTCTTTGCGGCGGTTGTAGGTAATTGTTTCGTGGTGGAACGCTTTGCGGAAACCATCGGAATAATTGCCGTGTTCGGATTTGAAAGTGAGTGCAAGCGTGTCTCCCTCCGTTTCAAAAATCAATCCTTTTCCTTTGTTATCATTGAGGATTTGAAACAAGCCTGTTGCACTGTTGTTGGCCGGAATGACAAGCATTTTGAGCGGTGGTTCCTGTGGCTTTTCCATGTTTGCTTTATCGCCTTTGGCTGTTGCATATTCTGTTAGGTCGCGTTGATAGGCTTCGAATTCAGCTTTGTTTTGTTCCCGGAGTGCCTTGTGAATTGGTTCTACCAATTTACGGCACAGTGTGAGTCTGCCTTTCCCTGCTGAAGCCTGTGCGGTAACAAATAAAAAGAGGTTGGCGAAAACTTCACGTTCGGCATATATACCGTACACGTTTGGTAAACACGCACTCATTGAAACCAGTGAGCCAAGCAACAAAATGTCTTTGTCTTCGGGTGAAGTGCCTTTGACAGTAATGCGACGAAGTAAGTCGGGTAGTTTGTCAAAGATTTCGGAAGGAAATGAACAGAGCTGAGTACTTGTTTCGTTTTCAGAAGTTTCCCCTGTTTCCGCAATTTCCGACCTCACCCCTGACCCCTCTCCAAGTGGAGAGGGGGAATGTGCCATGTCACTTATTGAAGATTGACCAGCCTTTGCAATTCCGATATTTACGCCGGCTGATTTGGCAAGGTGGTAGAATGTTTTAATGGAAACGCCATGTCCATGTGCTTTCAAACAGGCATCGAATTGTTTGTCGGCTTCTGTTGAATTATAATCCTGATAGAACCTACTTAGTCGGTGATAGTAGGTTCTACCGGATTCTCCAAGCTCGTCGGCAAGTGCAAAGCCAAGGTCACGCCAATCAGCGTAGTTTGGAGCTATATCGATAGCGGAAGATTCAATTCGTCGGGTGATTGTTTCAATATTTGACCCCGACCTCACCCCTGACCCCTCTCCAAGTGGAGAGGGGGAAAGAGTTGTTGATTGAACAGGTTTGTTGCTTGCGATTGCTTTGGATTCTGTTTTATTGGTTTCTTTCCAGTCTGCTGGATTAAATGTTTTCTTGCTCATGTTGTTATAGGTTATTTGGGTGGATAAATGCATTTGGGTCGTGGGGTAAAAAGCAGGCTCGGGAAACGTCCCTCCCTGACTTGTCAACTTCAATGCTATATGTTTGTAAAATGTAAATAGCTACGGCAGCGAAGTATTCGGCGTGTGGTGTTTGGGAAGTATCAATAGGAATGATCCATTTCAATCCATCGCCCGAAGGACTTACAAAAAGTAGCTGCGTATCAAAATAGTCATCGGCAAGCAAGGCTTGACGGACTTCTTCGAGGTTTGGCAGGTGGTCGAAATCGACCGCCATTAAACCTGAATGTTGCACCAGATTCTTGTCGTTTCGGGAAGTGAAAGTTCCTGAAAAAGTACAGTAGTCAAAGTTGTTTGCTTTGAATTGTCGTGCTTGCTTTGGGTCAGCGATTGACCGAAGTTTGGTTGTACGCTCTTTGTAGAAATCACCTGTGATTGCATTGTAAATTTGCAACAATGTTGCAGATTTATGTGGTACTATGTTTTTGATTGGTGATTTGTAGAAAGAAAAAGACACTTCCTTTTTTTCTTCAACTTTTGGACTAATAGGACTTTGGGGACTACTTTTAGCAGCATTACTGCGCGAATAGAAATCCTTTTTTTCTCCAATGTGCAAATGCAAATCACGGTTAAGTGTTTGTAGTAGTTCGTTATCCCGGAGCTTGTAATGCAGTTCGGCAAAGTCGAACACATTACCTTCAGCAATAGCATTATCGCTGTCGGTGTGCCGGGCTTCATTATCAACAATGACAACCAACAAAGTTGGTTTGTCAGCATTGAACGGATTACGGGCGGGGGAGCAAGTCCTCCCCGAAAGGGAGAGGACTGTTTCACCTTGATAGTATTCCCGCAAGATATGAGCATAGATATTTAACCCGTAATGAGTCTCGCTCAAAATTTGCTGTTTACTTATCGCTGCCATAACTACGGATTTTATACATGGTGTAGTTATCCTTCAAAATTCGCTGAATGTCTTCAGTGCGATAATAGAGCTTGTTTCCAATGCGGGAGAATGGCAATGTGCCATTTGTACGCAATGTCTGCAAGGTTCGGGGGCTAATGTGCAACAATAGCATTACATCTTGATTGTCGACCCATTCTTTACTCAAATCTTCGCAGGAAGTGGGAGCGTTTGTTAGCTTGGATTCAATTGAATTCAGTGCTTCCAAGATTTTACAACTAGCTGGACATGCGCATGAGTGCTGTCTTTGTTGTTCAAACTGATAGAGAATGCTTTCGGGGCAGCAACGAAGTTCTTCCAGAATTTCGTCTAATCGGCGGGGTTGCTTGTTGTCGTTCATCTTACAATCCTCCCTTTTTTAGCTACAAATTCGGCTGCTTCAGCTCTAAGTTCAGCTGCGGTTTTGCGCTTGCCGGACTTTAGCCATTCGTCAATCTCTGATTTTAGGAACATAAGCTTTTTCCCGTGCTTGTGATTAGGAATAAGCCTTTGTCCTACCCATGCATAAACTGTTGGTGCTGCTGGGTGGTCGGGGTGGTATTCCTGCAATTGTTGCAGATTGAACCATTGGTCAGATTCATTTGACCCTGACTGATTGTTGGATATTAAGGATTCCAATTTTTCAACCTTTCCAATAAGATATGCCATTGCTTTAGGGATATCATTAAAGGAAATTTCTGTGAGCGTAAACTCGTTTAAATTATTTTCTTGCATTGTTCAAATTTTAATGCGTTAAAATTTGTGGCTCCACCAACACCCACGAGCCACGTTTGTGAGCGTTGATTTGAATGCAAGAATAATAAGTGACACAACAGTGAAATAGTGGTGATTTGAAGTCACCAAAATCACCAGTGAATAAGTATGATAAACGATTGATAAATAGCAAAAAAAATAATGGTGATTTAGCAGTATTTTTTGCTAAATCACCATTATCACCAAATCACCACAAAGGGTTTTTATTTCTTTTCCTGAAATTTTTGAAGATCAGAGTCGTAATGAAGGGGTACGGTACTAAATTTTTTGCGTGTAGTTTCAAACACAACATTTTCAAATTGGCTAAAAACAGCATGTAGCAGGTTTATCCATTCGGGACGAATAGGCCGTGTTGAATAGAGTTGTTTGTGAATTAGATAAAATGTATATCGTAGATATTCATTTGAGATACTAATTGTGTAAATTGGTTTTATGTCCGCCGGAACATTACCTGTATCAATTAAATTTTCAACGTATTGAACTAATCGGGCAAAATCGTTGTCATACATTATCTTCTCGTTTTTCAAGTTGTGACCAGATAAGAAATTCAATAACTTGCGAGCTATTATTTTCTGTTCCTGTATGCTGGTCTGTTGAATTTTAGTTTTTAAAGTGCCTCCGTTATGTGCGCCAATTTGAATTGTAGGACTGAATGAGCTTGCCAAGTTGTTTTCGCAAATTTCTTGTTGCTTTGATAGCCATTTAGAGAGTGTGCGAATAATAGAAAGGTCGAGAAGTTTCTCAATGTCAGGCGTAACAGCCCGGAGGGCTGGAATAGAATCACTAAATTCTTCAATGATTGCCAATACTTCCCTCGGATTTGAAAGAACATTTATTTCAGCACTAAAAGCCTGACGTTTTGTTTTGATACATTCTTTTATAAATTCGCTTTCGTAGAGTTTCTGAAATTCTGGTATCGGTTCATTCTCTGAGTGAAAGAAAACGAAGTTTTCGAGAGCAACAGTAATGGTAACTAATTTGCTGTCATTTGGATATAGTGCCAAATTATGATACAAGTTGTCGAGCAGTTGATTAATCTCTGTTTTGTCGAATTCTTTCTGAATTGCTTTTTGTGTTATGTGTAAGTTAGTAGCCTTATTGAAGGCGCTTAAACTGCTTTCAGAGGGCTGCCGATTGAGGCAGATTGAATGAAAATCTTCAAATGAATAAATGTCCTTTTCCTTTAATAAAGGCTCAAAAATGAAGGTGAGTTCAAAGTATAATTTGATAAGTTGCGTTAGCAACAGTTCAAAAATAAGGCTTGTTTGTTCTGTTTCTTCTTGCGCCTGAGCAATTTGTTTGGTGTGACGAATAAATTGCCGTAGAGTGTCTTTGATTTCTTCTGCTGAACAAATATCATCTTTAATTAATTCAACAGATTCGATTAAAGTTGATTTAATGCGTAACGCTTCGGTTGAAATTACAAAGTAATAAAACCGAAGTTCCGGGGTGTTCTGCTGCGGAAATGTCAACTCAATGTCAGGTGGAATGATAGCTACTGAAACAGGAGTATAAACAGTCGCATTGAAATAGTCGTTTATATTCTTTTGCTTGTTTTCGTTGAATTTCAAGTCTTCGAATTTGCTCAGAATGTTTGTCAATACCTTTTCGGCTTCCGGTATCGTTTTAGGAGTCTTATTCAATAAATGAGCTATCGAAGAATAAGTGATTTTATCATTCAGATTGTTTGGACGGAGATTTCCGTTCACAATGCTATTGTATATTATTAGATTCATAATGAATGGATTTAAAGTTTTACATTTAGTTTGATAGCTCCGGCCGCTTTCTGTTTTGTCTCATCAATGATTTTTGCATAGATTTGGGTTACTTTCAAATCTTTATGTCCGAGCATTTTGCTTACTGTATAAATATCAGTACCATTGCTTAATTGCAAGGTCGCAAATGTATGTCGAAAGCAATGGAAAGTAATTTTCTTTGTTATTCCGGCTGCCGAAATCCAGTATTTAAGTGGGCTTGAAATCCAAGCTGAATCAGGCAGACCATTAAAAACAAGTTGATTGGGTTCGCCTGGTACTCCACAAATACCATGGGCTTGTTCGGAGATTGGCATATATTCAACGCCAAGTGTTTTCTTCTGGGTGAAATTCAATTTGTACTGAGAACCATCGAATGAAATCTCTTTCCATTGTAGTTTTCGCACATCAGATAAACGCAAGCCAGTGAGTGCAGAAAAAAGGGCAGCCCTTTTTAATGTTGGGTTATTGCAAGGCGTTTCGGCAAGTTTATTAAGCTCTTCAATAGTTAGGTACTCGCGACGAGTTTCTACTTCTTTAATACCTTTGGTTTTTGCACTCAGGTCGGTGGTTAGATATCCATCAATAAATGCCTTTTTGAGAGCTGCTTTGAATATGCTATAATAAGTTACTGCTGAATTTTGGGCTAAGATAGATTCTTTTGCTTTTCTACTTTTTGTTGTAAGTAAAAAGTCTTTAAAGTCTTCACACCAACTTTCATTCAGATTCGCAAATAGAAGCGTTTCTCCACTGAATTTTTTCAAGTAGTCCAATACGCATGACCAGGACTGCCGAATGCTGTCAGAACGGTTTTTGTTGCGCTGATCGCCTAGTTGTTCAAAGTATAGAATGAAGTTAGCATCCGCTTTTTGTTTAGCATCAATCTTTCTATTATCATCATCGGTGTAAAGCTCTGCATTATCAAATTCCTTTTGACGTAACGCACGAACTCCATCAGCATAAAAAATGCTTGCACGGTCCTTTTCGCTCTTGCATATAATCAACCCGTTATCATCTCGCTTCGGCTTATATGTTTTGCTGCCGTCAGTATCTGTTCTTGCTGTTCTTTTTTTATCCCATTCGATTGTGGTAACTGAACGGTTCAAATACTGCCGTACTCTTGTTGCCTTGCCATCCACATACACCGGGTAACTCTCAATATAAAGATACCATTCTTTACGGTCTTCGGCTTTACGAATGCGAACCGTTGCTTTAGTGTTTGATAGTAATTTCATAGATTAATTAGATTGAGTTGGTGCGAAAACTTTGTCGATTTGTTCTTTAGGGACATATACATATTTTCCGATTGGAATTTTGTCTATGTTCAATCGTTTGATTGCCAAGTATAGGGTTTTGTCAGAGATTCCAAACTTCTTCTGAACTTCACCAATTGTATAGCAGTCTTCGGCCTTATACTCTTTTGGTGGTTCTGGTATTGGTTCGGGCATAGCAATTGGAGCGAACAGAGATTCGAGGTGAACCCGGCTTATCCTGGTCAATCTTTGACCAAGATTGTGAGCCGGTATCTTTCCGCTTTTAATCAGGCGGTGTAAGGTGTCTTTTGATATTCCGAATAGGAGAGTGGCTTCCGGAATGGAAATGTAAGGGCGACTTTGTATGTCGGCAATTACTTCTGTTTTTTGCGCTTTTTCGGCTTGAGCTTTGGTCTGCTCTTTATCTCCCATCTTTCTTGCATGGTCGGCTTTGTTTACACACTGGCGACTACAGAATCGAGTTAGGACTGTTTTTGCTTCAAACGGTTTCTTGCAGTACTCGCAGACTTTCGGGATTTTTAATTTGCTGTAACCCATAGCATCAAATTTTAGATTGTCGTAGGAAATAAGACAGAATAAAACACACTAAGAACTCATAAGCATTTATAAGGCGCACATTGTCTTATGAATAAGGCGCGATACAAATATGGTACAAATATACTATTAAAAAACGAATTACACAAATAGATAAGTATTAAAATAAAAATAAAAAACCTCTGTAAATTCATGATTTACAGAGGTTAGTCAATTTACCTTAATAGGTTGTCAATAACGATTATTTTACTTCTTCAAAATCTACATCAGTTACATCACCCTGTTTGTTGCCTTCACTCGAACTTTGTGTTCCACCGAAGTCAGCATTAGGTTGTGCTTGTCCTTCCTGAGCATTTTGAGCATTGT
>Ga0209123_1002212_pt1 | contig 16986 bp, 13 predicted proteins | sample BarGraIncu00431A_FD_184500 | JGI IMG/M metagenome (GOLD analysis project Ga0209123, IMG submission 184500) | Arctic peat soil microbial communities from Barrow, Alaska, USA - Barrow Graham LP Incubations 004-31A (SPAdes) (version 2) | ecosystem: Environmental > Terrestrial > Soil > Wetlands >... | reverse complement strand
GGCTATCTCCCAAACAACGCGATTCAGGCACGTCTGTTAAGGGTAAACCCTCACTATGCAAGATCGGTAGCGCTAGAATGCGAAAAGCCCTTTATATGCCGGCACTCTCTGCAGTGAGATCAAATCCCTTTGTGAGGGCATTGTACCTTCGATTGAAAGAAAAATCGAAGAACGGGATGGTCATCGCGTGCGCCTGTATGAAAAAGCTTGTACATATAATGTTTGGGGTCCTCAAGAACGGTAAACCGTTTGACCCCACTTACGCCTAATTTCTTGACTTCTACAACGGTATCTCCCCCTCCGGGAGAGGGGACCTGCTGATTCAATTGTTACGCAGTGAGTCTCACTGTTGCATTAATTTCCAGTCGTTCAACGTTCTACTGTTCAGTCATTGAACGCTCAACCGACAATCGTCAGCCGATCAGCCGTTCAGCCGTTCAGCCGGAAGCGCCCTACGTTCCGGTGGAGTTCCTCGGAAAGGCGGGTCAGTTGGCTGGCGGCCCGGTCCGTTTCCTGCGCGCCGCGGGCCGAGTGCTGCACGACCTCCGTGATGCGCTGCATGTTGCTGCTGATCTCGCTGGTGGTGGCCGTCTGCTCCTCGGCTGCCGTGGCGATCTGGTTGGCCTGCTGGGTCACCGCGTTGATCTGCTCCAGGATCGACTCCAGGGCCTGGCCGGACTTGGCGGCTTCGGCCGTCCCTCGCTCCACCTCGCTTACTCCCTGCTCCATGGCAGTCACCGCCGCCCTGGTTTCGGTCTGGATCGTCTTGATCATCAGGCCGATTTCCCGGGTCGCCTTGGTGGTCCTTTCCGCCAGCGCGCGCACCTCGTCAGCCACGACCGCGAAACCGCGCCCCTGCTCTCCGGCTCGGGCCGCCTCTATCGCGGCATTGAGCGCCAGAAGGTTGGTCTGGTCCGCAATGTCCTCAATGGTGCCGATGATCTCGCCGATCTGCTCGGAGCGCCCGCCGAGACTGCCGACGGTTTGTGACGCCGACGTTACCCGGTCGGCGATGGCCCCCATGGCGGCGATGCTCCCCTTGACCACCTCGGCCCCCGCAAGTGCCGCCGCATTGGCGTGCTCAGCATTCTGGGCGGTCAGGTGGCAATTCGTTGCGATCTCGTTGGAAGTCGCCGCCATCTCCTCTCCGGCGGTCGCCACGGAGCTTGATTGTGCCACGATCTCTTCGGCCCCGGTGACCATCTGGCGCGATGTCGCATGGAGTTCGGTCGCCGCGGAGGAGACCTCCTGGGAGGCTTTGCTCATGGCGCCGATGGTTTCCCTCATGCCGGACACCATGGCGTTCATGGCACGCATGAGCAGTGCTGTCTCGTCCTTGCCCGAGCTTTCGATCGATACGGTCAGGTCGCCCCCGGAGATCCGGTCGGCGACCTCGACGCAGGAGCGAATCGGCCCGACGATGGTCGAGGTGAAGAAGACCGCTATGATGATGTTCAGGACCAGCGCCGCGGAGCAAAGGAGAATCAGGAAGGTTTTAGCCTGCCCGACGCTCTTGAATGCCTCCTCCGAGCGGGAGGCGGTCTGGGCCGTGTAATAGACATCCAGGTCCCTGCCCGCATCGCGCACCCGTTCGAAGGCGAATTTCCCCTCGCTGCGGTAGAGTTCCACGAATGCGGGGCGGTCACCTTTCATGGCCGATTCGATCAGTTTCTGGTTGGTCACCTTGCCGGTAACCAGTCCTTCCTTGAGCTTAGCGAGTAGGGCCTTCCCCTGGTCCGTTTTGCTGTTTTTGGCCAGCGCGTCGAGTTTCCCCTTGTAGGCTTTCCGTAGTTCCCCGATCCCTTCCAGCACCTTTTGCCGTTCGGCGGCGTCATCGGTAATAGCGAGTGTCTTAATGGCATCGCTGATACTGGAGGCATAGGTGAGGATGCTGGAAACATCATTGCGCACAGCGTTGAGATCCTCAACTCCGGTGAGATGACTGATGCTGCCAGTAAGGGCAAGCATCCCGGTGCCGGAGCAGATAATCAAAAGCAGTGATCCGATTCCGAATCCGATGAACAGCTTGATTCCAATTTTAAGGTTTTTCATGTGACTCCCGTGCCTGTCTTGATACTCAAGGCCGCCCTTGACGGTTCAGGGGAATCTATTCGGCTGCTGTTGCAATAACTTGAAACAATTATGACCAGGACGGGAGTTATTATTTCAGGCGGGCTTAGTTGAGGGGCGTGCTGTGAGATAAGTCGGCAAAATCAGAGCCACAGCTCAGACAGAGTGAAACAGAATTGGTCTATTCACACATCCAGGAACCCACCCGAAAAAGGTAAATGAAGCAGCCGCTGTCAGTCGAATGATATGCCAGGGCGTTTTGTCCAGGGATTCGTAGGGTCTGATCTGCAGCAGGCTGCTCCGGGCTGCCGGGTTGGTTCCTTACCCTTCCAAATCAGGCATGCGTTCGGGGCCGCGGATGACCTCCTTGCCGCTCACCTTGGCAAACCCCCTCAACATTCCGTCGAAAATGAAGTTGTGAAAAGGGGTGACTGAATACCAGTAGAGCAGTCCGAGAAACCCCTGGGGCAGAAAACAGGCCACCTGCGTCAGCAGGGTCTGGCCCGGCGCTACCTCCTCCAGCCGGAAGTCCAGGGTCGCCTCTCCCGGCAGCTTCATCTCGGCCACCAGCAGGAGCCTTTCATGCTTGATCACCCGGGCCACCCGCCAGAAATCGAGCGCCTCGCCCGCGGAGATATCCTCCTGGGTGCGGCGCCCCCGGTGCAGGCCGACCCCGCCGGCGAGCTGATCCAGCACGCCGCGTATCTTCCAGAGCCAGTCCGCGTAATACCATCCCGCTTCCCCGCCGATACTGACCACTGCCTTCCAGACTTCCTCGGGTCTCCCCGCCAAAAGGATCTGACGCGAATCATTGTAGATGGTCCCGCCCGTCCAATCCGGATCCCCCGGCGTGCTCCACTCGGCGGGGGGGATGACGCCGGCATCGATCCAGGAGCTTTCCACCTGGTGCTCCCTGACCCGCTGCTGGGCAAGGCGAATGGCGAGGCGGCAGTCGTAGAGATCCTGCGGGATCAGCTCGCGGATGCTCGATTCCCGGCAGACCACCCGGTTACGCAGCCCCTCCGCCAGGGGCCGGGCCAGGACGGCCGGCACCGGAGTTAGCAGGTGTATCCAGAGTGAGCTGATGCGCGGGGTCAGCAGGGGGAGGGCGATGATCAGGCGCTTGGGGAGGCCGGCCTCCTCGGCGAAGACCTCCATGAGCTGGCGGTACGTTACCACTTGGTCCTGGCCGATGTCGAAAGTCCTGCCGAGGGTCTCGGCGCTTTCCAGGCAGCCGATGAGATAGTGCAGTACGTTGCGCACCCCGATAGGCTGACAGGGGACATCGACCCAGCGGGGGGTGAGGATGATCGGGAGCCGTTCCACCAGGTAGCGCAGAATCTCGAAGGAGGCGCTTCCCGAGCCAATGATCATGGCAGCGCGCAGCACGGTAACGGGTACCTTGCCGCCGGTGAGGATCTCGGCCACTTCTGTCCTGGAGCTCAGGTGCTCGCTCAGGACTTCGCTCGACTCGCCCAGGCCGCCCAGGTAGATGATACGCTCCAGGCCGCAGAGTTCCGCCGCGCGGGCCATGTTGCCGGCGGCCGTCCGGTCGGTGCTGACAAAGTCGACGCTCACGTGATTCATGGAGTGAACCAGGTAATAGGCGGCCCGGCAGCCGCGGCACGCGGCGCTCAGAGAGTCGAGGTCCAGCACGTCGCCCCGGACGATCTCCAAGTTCGGATGGTCGCTCCAGGTCCTCCCCTCGATCTTTCCGGGGGTTCGGGCCAGCGCCCTGACCCGGTAGCCGCCCTGCAACAGTCGCGGGATGAGACGTGCGCCTATATATCCGGTGGCTCCGGCGATCAGGACTGGTCGGTGATCCTCATCTGCTGTCATGGCGGTTCCTCGGGCGGTAGTGACTGCTGTACTAGGGAAGTTGGGCTGTCAGCAGTATATACTTGGTTATAGATAAATCACAAGGATGATGAAAAAATAGAACATGTTTTCCCATGAGAAATAAAACTCCAGAAAACTGCTCCACTACCGATAAGAGAGCAAGATCATTTTGGCTCTCTGACGAGGCTCCAGGCTCCGGAACTGGCTGCGTAGAGGGTTTCTTTTTAAAGGTAGAGCATGCATAGAGCGAAACAGTATTTTTACATCGTCGGCTTCCTAATGATTGTTGCCGGACTCTGGAGCGCACTCGCGCTCCAGCTCAAGCACGACCGTGCCCAAACGCAACACTCCGCCGAGCTCGCTACCAGTAACCTTGCCAGGGCCGTGGAGGAACACCTCCTCAGCACGGTCCAGCACATCGACTCCCTGCTGCTCGAGCTGCGCGACGAGTTCCATGAGGGACCGGATAACTTTCGCAGGCGGATCAAGTTTCATGAGGAGCACAGCTTCAGCGGCCTGATCATCCAGGCATCCGTCGCCGATGCCAAGGGGATCATGACCTACAGTCCCCAGGCGCTCCCTGCGGTCCCCCTCTACCTGGGCGACCGCGAGCATTTCCGGGTGCATCTCGACAACCCCCGTGACGAGCTCTTCATCAGCAAGCCGGTTTTCGGCCGGGTCTCCAAGAAGTGGAGCATACAGTTCACCCGCAAGATCCTCAAGCGTGACGGTTCTTTCGGGGGGGTGTTGATACTCTCCGTCTCTCCGGATTATTTCGCCAACTACTTCCGGACTCTCGACCTCGGCAAGGGGGGAGCCACCGCGCTGCTCGGATCGGATGGCGTCATCCTGGCCCGCTCCTCGCCGCTTAAAAACCGGGTTGACGTGAGCGGCCTAAGCCTGCCTGCCAACCGTGGCTATGTGGACAGAAAAAACGCGCCTTCCGGCGTTATTCACCGGGTAAGCGACATAGACGGCAAGCTGCGCACCGGTGCCTATCGCAGGATCACCGGCTACCCCCTGGTGGTGCAGCTCGCTTTTGCCGACGACGAGATCTATCGCCCGGTCCGGTTACGGGAAACCACCCTGATCGTGACCTGCAGCGTTTTCACTGTGGGACTGCTGGTCGGCCTGCTGCTGGTCCTCTGGTTCGAGCGCAAGCAGCAAAGACTGTATCAACAGCTCTCCGAGAGCGAAACGAAATTCCGTCTGCTGACCGATTTCACGACGGACTGGGAATACTGGATCGACCCGGAGCTGCGCTTTATTTACAGCTCGCCTTCCTGCTTCGCGCTGACCGGTTACCATGCCGAGGAATTCCTGGCGAACCCCGGACTGCTCTTTCAGATAATCCACCCCGAGGACAGGCACCGTGTGGACGAGCACATGCTCTGCTACTGTGATTCCAAGGGTGGTGCCGGTGCGACGACTGAAATCGAACTGCGCATCATCACCAAGGGGGGTGAACTGCGCTGGGTGAGCCACCTCTGCCGCGGGGTATTCCAGCCCGACGGGGTCTATCTCGGCAGGCGCGCCTCCAATCGCGACATCACCGCGAGAAAACAGATCCGGGACGAGCTGATCCGGGCCAAGGAGGCCGCCGAGGGGGCCAACCAGGCGAAGAGCGCCTTTCTGGCCAACATGAGCCACGAAATCCGCACTCCGATGAATGGCATCATAGGCATGACCGACCTCTGCCTGGAGACCGCGCTGAGCGGGGAGCAGCTCACGTACCTGGACGCGGTGAAGAGTTCTGCCGGGAACCTGCTCGACATCGTCAATGACATCCTTGACTTTTCCAAGATCGAGGTCGGCAGGGTAGAGCTGGAAAGCGCCCCGTTCCTGCTGCGCACCAGCATGGGCGAAACGCTTCGTTCGGTCGCCGGACGGGCTGCCGAGCGCGGACTCGAGGTGCTCTTCGCCCCCTCTCCCGAGACGCCGGATGCGCTGATCGGCGACCCGGGTAGGTTGCGCCAGATCGTGCTTAACCTGGTCGGCAACGCCATCAAGTTCACCTTCCGCGGCTCGATCCTGGTCCGGGTGGGGCTCATGCTGGAGGATGCCGAGGGGTGCCTGCTCCGCTTCAGCGTCCAGGACCAAGGGGTCGGCATCGCGCCGGAAAAGCAGAGTCTCATTTTCGATCCTTTCGAACAGGCGGACCTCTCCACGACCAAATCGTTTGGCGGGACCGGACTTGGTCTTTCCATTTCCAAGAGGCTGGTGGAACTGATGCAGGGCGAGATCAACGTTGACAGCGAGCCCGGGAAAGGGAGCACCTTCAGTTTCACGGCACGCTTCGGCTTGCAGAAGAACGTCCCCTCCCGTGCCGATGACCACTCGCTTGCGGGACGCCGGGCCCTGGTGGTGGATGACATGCCGATAAACCGCAGGGTCCTGACGGATTTTCTCGGCAACTGGGGGGTGAGCACCCTTGAGGCAGAAAGCGCGAGCCAAATGCGGCAGATACTGGCGGCCGGTGGCAACCAGCCGGGCTTCGATTTCTTCCTCATCGACGTCCAAATGCCGGAGTGTGACGGTTGGGCGCTGGTGCAGGAGATTCGCGCCCAACGAGCCTTCGACGCGGTCAAGTGCATACTCATGCCAAGTGTGGGGACCCGCGGCGACGCCGAGCGCTGCCGCAGTTTGCGGGTGGACGGCTATCTTACCAAGCCGGTGATCCATAGCGAACTCCACGATCTGCTTTGCCTGTTCACGGGTCCGGCGCAAGCCACTCAGGCAGTCCCGAAGGAGGTCCCGGTCACGCGTTTTACCGTGCTGGAACAAAAAAGGCGCCTCAAAATCCTGATTGCCGAGGATGTCGTGGTAAACCAGATGCTGATTGAGACGATCCTTACCCGCCAGGGGCATGCCACGACAATCGTCGGTAACGGGGCCGAAGCGGTAAAGGCTTGGGGGCAGCAGGAAGCTGGCTTTGACCTGATTTTGATGGATGTCCAAATGCCCGTACTCGACGGTCTGCAGGCCACGGCGCAAATTCGCTCTCAGGAGCTTACCTTGGGAGGGCACATACCGATTGTCGCCATGACTGCCTATGCCATGAAGGAAGATCGGGCCATGTGCCGTGCTGCCGGGATGGATGATTACATTAGTAAGCCGTTCAAGGTCACGGAAGTCGTCGAGGTGCTGGCCCGGCTGGTGCCCGAGGTAGTTTTGCCCAAACACGTGCTGGATCAGTCTGCGCTGCCGCAAACTCTTGAACTGCAGCACACCGATGGGCCGAAAGCTGTCGAGTTTAGTGGCGCGTCGGATCAGGGCACGCGAGATCCCGGCGCGCTGGTGCAGGGTGCGCTGGGGGAGACTCGGGGAGGTCAAGTCCAGGAGGAGCAAGTCCAGGAGAATTTAGGCGAGATTTTTGACCGGGCAGCATTTCTGGGTCGCCTGGGAGGTCAAGAAAAACATATGGAGGCCTTTCTCGGGCTGTTCCGCAAAACGGTCGAGGAGAATCTTCCCCTCTTGCGCGAAGCCGTTAAAGCGGGCGATGCGGACCAGGTGCGTAGAGCTGCCCACCTGTTGAAGGGAGTCTCGGCCAACGTTGGTGCCAACCGGATGCAGAGCGCGAGCGATGAGTTAGTGCAATGCGCGCGGCAGGGAGAACTTTCCGCCTTGGGGTCCAAGGCCGAGCAGTTGCTCCGGGAATACGAGATATTCAAGGGCGTTGCGGATTCGGGATGCTAAAATAATCGATACCTCTCGCCCTCTGGGCGTGTGCGCCGAAGCTACGGCAAAGGTCATTTCATTCCGGCACTACGTTGGGTGTATAAAGCGAATATCACTGCATAGGAGAAGAAAATTATGGGACTTTTTTCTGCAACGGACAAAAATGCTGGGTCTGCTGAGACCAAGAAATTCCACGCAAACTACGGCACCTTGCTAGCCGACGGTGAGATCATAGAGCTTGGCTTTGTTGTCTTCAGAGACACCTTCCTGTTCACCAACAAGAGATTGATTCTTATCGAGATTCAAGGGATCTCAGGCAAACAGATAGAGTATCTTTCGATTCCTTATAGTAAAATCACTAAATTCAGCGTAAAGACCGGGGGGCATTTCGAGCTTGATGCCGAACTGAAGATCTGGATTGACAGTGACACGATGCCGATAGAGAAGAAATTCAATAAAGACGTGAATATCTATGAGGCGCAAAAGGTTCTGGCAAGCCGCGTGCTGAAATAGTCCTTGGGGAAGGGAGCTTCTTCTGCGAAATCCTTCAAAATAGTTGTCAGCTAAGTTAACGACCCCTCTGGCTTAAACTTCCCTCCCCCCCAGCGTCCGCTACGCCAAGGCTTCGGTGGACAAGGGGGAGGGTAGCCTCCCATTCCGACAACACCATAGAACTCTACCCGCACAGTTCCTCAGCCAACACCTCTCCCCCCACCGGCCACCCGGAGCATGCGACGTAAGCTGATCCCTCGTCTGGGCCAAGGAGTAATTGCCAGGGTCCGGTCTCTTTCCCTATTTTACCGTTAGCTCTCTTTATGGCTAAAGTCCTCACTCCAGGCGCCGAAGAGGAACCTGTTGCAAATCTCTTCACCGTATGACATGTTCTAGATAACGCTGCAGCTTGCGTATTACCTTGATAGGATGATATTGACATGCCCTTTTCCCTTACTACCAGGCGTTTACTGACCAACCAACCTGTAGAGCTTCCCGTCTTCCACCCCATCGCGATCAGGCTACAGTTGCTCTTGGAAACTCACGACTTTACCATGGCCGAGGTCATTGACCTCGCCAATGAGGATCAGGTTTTGGCAGGTCAGGTCCTTAAGATGGCCAATTCCACGGTCTACATTGGACGTGTGCGTACCGAGACCATAAAGGACGCAGTCATCCGCTTGGGGGCACAGCACGTTTCCAATTTGGCCATGGCCGTTTCCCAGTCAGGTCTCCACGTTTCAGAGAACGAAGTCATCAACGGAGTATTGCAATCACTCTGGCTCCATAGCCATGCCTGCGCCATCGGCTCGCGCTGGATCGCGATGAACACCGGAAATCACCAGTATGCGGATCGGGCGTACATGGCAGGGCTATTGCACGACGTCGGGAAATTGTATCTGCTTAAGGCCCTGGAGCGTCTGAACAAGGTGGGAGTAGCCCAGGCAGCCCTTGAGGAAAGCCTGATGCTGGAGATCTTTGAAGAACTGCATGTTGAACAAGGGCAAAGAGTCATGCAGCACTGGAACATACCCAAAGTCTACCAGGATATAGCCGCCAAGCATCATGAGGCCAGATTCGACAGTGAGGATATCCTCTTGGCCATTGTGAAACTCGCCAATCCGGTATGTAAGCTTGTGGGACTCGGGGTAGGCCCCACTCCGGATATCGATATTCTGAATGCCAAAGAAAATACTCTCTTTCAACTGTCACAAGACAAGTTTGACGAACTCTTTGACCTCCTCAGGGATTCGCAGATACCGCTGCCGCTGTAATGCCTCAAAAAATAGACTTTACCGGGGCAGCCAGCGGGTGTCGGTGCCAAAGGGGCAGCTAAAGAAAAAAGGGGTCAAGTCAGCAATGACTTGGACCCCTTTTCCTTTTTTAGCAACTCGCCCCATCCCCTCGCGACTCAGCCGAAAGTAGCACCCTCTCTGCTACTCTCATTTCGAAGACATCTAATCCAACTTGCTTAGTGATGCGTTTATACTAGCTACCCAATCCTTTGCTCCTATTTGTTCGAATATGGCAAGCGCCTTTTTGAAATAGCTGCGGGCGTCTGGAATGTTTCCTGAGTCTCTGGAAAGCCGTGCCAGGTAAGTGTAGGCAGTCGCTTCCCCATCGCGATCGCCTGTCTTCATAATCGCGATAAGACCCTCCCCTAGCTCTGTACGCGCCTCATCAAATTTACCTTGTTCCCGGTAGGTATTCCCGCGGTTTAGCCGTGATAGTGCAGTTCCATGATAATCACCGGACTTTTCTCCTATTTCAACTGATTTAACTAAATATTCTATGCACTTATCCTTGTTGCCCAAATCATCGTAAAGTAGTGCGAGGTTGTTGTATCTTGCTCTAATGTTGGAATCCTTGCCCGGGTAGGGTAAGGATTCCTCCATCAATTGACGGGCATGCTCTAAATCACCTTTATCCTGATAAATGAGGGCTATATTGCTAAGAGCAGTACCTATCCCTACTTCATCCCCGAGGTCTTTGTTTAAAGCGAGTCCACGCTGATATTGTCGAAGCGCCTCTTCCTTGTCGCCTGTATTACTATAAGCTATTCCAAGACTACTTGCGATGGACCCTAGGTCTTTTTTGACAGAAGTCAGTTTTTCACCTTTTTTGAGTATAGCTATTGCAGTAGGGTACTCTCCCTTTTGATTATAGGTTCTGCCAAGACATAGATAACCACCAACTTCCTTCGGCTTGTTTCGCACAGCTTTCTTGCCGCTCTCTATAGCTCGTTGGTAATCCGCAGAGTCAAGAAAGTTATTACATGCATCGCTATCCTTTCCAGCGAACGCAACGTTTGAGTATAAACCGAGCCATATCATCATAAATACAACACTCTTCATAGTTCACTCCTCATGATGTCATCTGCATTGTTAAATGGAATAATTGGATTTCTATAACACTCTGACTCGTTCATTGTCAAGGTGTATTAGCTGCTAATAAAACGGTTTAGCAATCTTTCTGAGGTAGGGTGTCGACCGCCACTCCCTGAGTGCCGTTAAGTCACCATCAAGTAATGGTGAGTTGCCAATGGGGAATCGCTGATAGCATTTTTGCCATCGGTAGTCGCTTTTTCGCAATTTGAAAGACTCTCAGTTAGCATAATCAATATACAACTAGCCGAAAATATGAGATATATCTCTCCTCGCTCTTTTGGCACTAGGGATGATATAAGAGAGCACCCTGAATAAAGGCAAAGGCATAACAATGAGCTTAAATGCTGCCGTTTCAATAGAAAATGCATGGCTTGATTATCATGGACTGACTGTCTTTGAGGATTTTTCCTGGAAGGTACCATCAGGTAGTTTCACTGCGGTCATCGGGCCGTCTGGATGCGGCAAAAGCACTCTCTTGAGAGTCGTTGCGGGGCTTGAGCCAGTCAACGCCGGCAAACTTGCTTGTCTGGAAAATGATGAGAGAGGGCAGCACGACATCGCCATGGCCTTTCAGTCACCAACACTGTTGCCTTGGCTGACCGTCGAACAAAATGCCTTCCTCCCCTTCGATCTGACCGGAACGGCGGTCGACTCTGCGATCCGTGCCCGCTTTGACCGGCTCCTCTCCTTGGTCGGCCTCGACGACTTCCGCCACGCGCGCCCCCATGCCCTGTCCGGCGGGATGCAGATGCGGGCGGCGCTCATCAGGACCTTTATCACCAATTCGCGGCTGGTGCTGATGGACGAGCCCTTCGCCGCTTTGGACGAGTTGACACGGGAGCGGTTGGGCGCGGAACTCGAGAAACTCTGGCGCGAGGAGCAACCCGCCGTGGTCTTCGTCACCCATAACCTTTCGGAGGCCGTTATGTTGGCTGACCGGGTCTGTGTCCTTTCCTCTCGGCCGGTGCGCATCGTCAGGGAGATCGAGGTGCAATTGCCCCGTCCCAGGACCTACGACACCCGTTTTCTGCCCCGTTATGAAGCGGTCCTGAACCAGGTGCGGCAGTGTCTGCTAGACGCGGAGAGTATGGTATGAAAAGCACCCTGCGCCGTAGTGTCTGCTGGTTTCTGGGTGCGCTGCTGTTGCTCGCGCTCTGGCACCTTGCGGTCGTGCTCCTCAGCATACCTGAATACCTCTTGCCGACCCCGGTGTCGGTGCTGAAGGAGCTTTTAGGGAAGAACCTGCCCAGGTATCTGGGTCACGTCTCCAGGACCGCTCTGGAAGCGGCCAGCGGGTTCCTGCTGGGAAACGTGCTGGCTTTACTGGCCGGAATCATACTCTACCGCTGCGAGTCGCTGAAACTCCTCACCATGCCGGCAGTCGCCGCCTTTCAGGCCATCCCGATCGTTGCCCTGGCGCCGCTACTGATCGTCTGGTTTGGCTCCGGCATGCTCTCCAAGGTCCTCATGGCGGCCGTCATCTCCTTCTTCCCGACCATGGCGGCCCTCCTCTCGTCCTTCTCTGAGGTGGACCACCATGCCAAGCTGCTTTTCAGGCTGTACCGCGCCAGCTACCGGAGCACGGTGCGCCACCTCCTCATCCCGGCCGCCCTGCCGCACCTGGTAAACGGGCTCAGGGTAAGCGCGGGGCTCGCCACCGTGGGGGCGATAGTCGCCGAGATGACCGGCGCGGACGCGGGGGTCGGCTTCGTCATCCTTAATGCCTCCTACCGCATGGAAACGGTTCAGCTCTTCGTCGGGATACTATTGGCCGCACTTTTGGGGTTGACCGGTTTCGGCATCCCCAACGTCATCAGATATCTTTACCCGCAGGCCTGGGCCAGCAGCCGATCCGGAAACAAACCATGAAAAAACCGGGAATTTTCGGGTCGTGGCGCCCCGAGGATCCACTCTGCCAGCTGGCGCGGCAGGTAGCTGGTGACGCCACCGGCCAGGGGGGGCGGATCGTCACCGGGGGTATTCTGGCATTTTGGAGGCCGCCAGCCGGGAGGCGGCGGAGGCGGGGGGCTCGCCCATAGCGGTTACCTGTCCGGAAAGACCTGGCCCCATCTCCCCGTCCCCAGCTCCCCGTTATCGATGCGGGGGCGCTCAGCGGAGCAATTTTACCGCGTAAATGGTTATGAAAAAGTTCAGTATGGTGAATAGCAGCATTGCTGCGCAGAGATACACGGTGTACTCGGAATAGTTGTCAGAGCCGCTTTCGCCCGGAGCGCTTTCCGATTGTGGGGCGGGTGCGGCAGGTGCGGCAGGCAGCTTTTGTAATTCGGCCGCGGCGCTTTGGGCCTCTTTCAGAATAGCCATTTCGCTAACCAACGTGACAGCCAGCTCTTTTATTTTGTTGGAGGTTTCCTGGCCTTGCTCGGTTGCTATCCTGGAAATTTCAGCAAGTGCATCCTGTGATTTTTCCTCCACTTTGGTCAGGATATCTTGACCTTGCTGGAGAACGGTCTGCTGGAACTCCTTGTTCGAATTGTCCAGTTCAGTCAGGATTTGGAGGAAATCCTTGATCGGGTTATTGACTAAGTCAGCTCTGACCGTCGTAATATGATCCACAATGGCTTTTATGATGAAGTCATTGTCTGAAAGTTCGTGGCGTGATCTCCCACCTGACATGGCTCTCAGGGAGGCGGCCTGGTCGTTCGGGGAGGATTGCCCAAAGCTCTCGGCTCCCTCTACTGCCCCTGTCACAGCTACCATCTCGGCCTCTGGAACCTCATCAGTCTGTGTTTCATCTGACAGCGCTTCATCTGCAGGAGGCTCTGCTGAAGGAGCCTCTGAGGCCAGGGCGTTTGGCTCCCCCGTGCCCGCAGCAGTTTCCGCAACTTCGCTTGTCGTGCCTACCGCGAGCCTATCATGGGGAACTCCGCAGGTCGGGCAGAGATCCGACGTGAAAACGACCATATTCCGGCAGGACGGGCATTCCACCGGAGCAAGACTCTCAAAGGGAAAACCGCACTCCGGGCAGATCTCCAGTCCATCCTCCACTTCGGTATTACATTCCGTACATATTTTCAGTGCCAAACTTTCTCCTTTAGGGAATACTCCGAACTGGCCGGCGATCTTCCGAGCGAGGTGCTGCTGCGGCTCCCCGAGTGATCGAGTGATTGCCGGACCGAGCCCCCGAGTCTCTCCTAACAGCAAGAGTTGCTACACGGTATGTGGGTGCACCTGGAATCGAACGTCAAAACGGCCGCAAGGAGGTTACCATTCTCAGGGACATGTTGAGCGACTCAATGGTGTTTGTTGGGTAAATTACTTTCCTAACGGAGCCTTTACGATTTATGGCTGCAGCACTCATTATTCATGGATATTTTTGGAGTGTCTTACCAATGGGTTATCGGCTGATGGTGCTAAAACTTTAATGGCCTGTGGGGGGGCCTGTGGGGACAGGGGATTGTGGGCAGTCGCAGGACCCGGAAAGTGGGTGCGCCCTGTCTCCTGCCGTAAATAAGGCATCATTTGTACTATTAGCGGCTCATTAGTCAGAGTTACTACATGGCTTGCCTGTGATTACTGCCAGTTAGCTGGCTGTTCAATTCGGCACCAACTATGCAGGTAAGGCAGACACAAATGTTGTTACACGGAAGCCGATCGAATGTGCTCGATTGATTTTTATACGTGATAAGAAATGGAGGCTTGCATGCCAATTATTGAGTGGACACAAAGATATAGCTTAGAAAATGAATGTTTCGATACAAATCATCAGCATTTAGTGGACTTGCTGAACTGTGCGCATGATCAATTTGTAGAGGACTCATGTCATGATAGTTTTGCCGCCACCATTAATCATTTTTTTCGTCACGTACTCCGGCATTTTGGTGCAGAAGAACAGTATATGGCGAATGCTGAATGTGCGGAATATGACGAACACCTTACCATGCACCGGCGTTTTTCTGAGCAAGTTGTGATAATGAAGCAGGATCTGAGAAGAAGGTGGGAAAATCTTCCATTAGAAATGCTTTACTTTTTAAAGAACTGGTTGAATTATGAAATTCTTGTTGCCGACGCTGAATATGTCAGGTCAAACTCCGGGAGCCGGTGGAAACAGTGTGCATAACTTACCAAGGGCTGTTTTTTACGCAAGCCGGGTAATTCGTGGACCGACCACTTGGATCACCTTCGGAGGGGGCGCAGGACAAACTCCCTAGGGGCGAATCATCATTCGCCCGTACACACTTAGCGGGAGGAGTAGCTACTCCACCTAACTCGTGTCATAGCAGCTAAAACCAAACGCCCCAGCACTTTCAAGCGCTGGGGCGTTAGCTTTGCACGGACCAAGGAAGCCGGGGAGCACTCCTTTCAGAGGGAAATGACGGTCACGATAGCAGACCAGGGGCCGGTGCCGCTCGGGCCGTAGCAGCGTGCCCGCAGGTAGTAGGTCTTGCCCGGTTCCCTGCCGCCGACCTCGAAGAACTGCTTCGAGAAGATATCGACCTTGACCCAGTTCGCTTCGACGCTGGGGTCAGCGTCGGTGATTTGAACCTGAAACATCTTGGCGCCGGGACACATGACGACCCTGCCTTCCAGGGATCCGCTTTTCGTGCCTTGGGTAACCGTAAGCAGCGGTGCCAGCATGGGGAGGGGAGCAGCCCGCCGCACGGGTACCCGTTTCATAGTGAGACCCAGGGAGTGCATCAGCTCCGCATTGCCTTGGGCGGCCAATTCCACGTACTGTAGGGCACCCTTCAGCATTTTCTTCAGTTCCGCAGTCAAGGCATTTCTCTGGGCGAGCTTGTACTTATCATGACTTTCCGCTTCGAGGCTGACGGCTTCCAGCGCATTGTTTTTCTCGGCCAGTAACCCCAGTGATGCCACCCAGGGAGGCCAAGGTTCCGGGAAGGCGGCCTGACCGGTCACTTTAGCGATGAACTTCCTGGAGTAGGCGATGACCATTGCTGCGCTCCACCCGGTGAAGTTGAGGGATAGAGCAGTTGCTTCGGAGCTAGATGGTTGTGCTGTCATTATCGTCCCCCGTTACTTTAGTTGGCTTATGTTAATGTTTCGCTAATTCTAATAGCTGATGGCAGAAGCGCAAGGAGCTTTCTACGGGGCGGGATTTTTTTTGAGCCGGGAAGCCCGCTACCCTGACGCGCAACAGTCCATTTTGCCTCAAAAGGCCTTGCCATGGCCGCTAACCCGGCCTGATTAGAGCAGCGGGAAAAGACGTTTGGGATAATCGTGCAAATATTTGAGTGAAAAATGTGAATATTTGAGCGAAAAACGGGAATATTTGAGCGAAAAAAGTAGTTGCTAACCTGCTGGAATTGTTGAGCTATCGGTGGAGCCACAAAATTTTGGATGAAGCAGGGCTATTTTTGGGCGAAAAAGAAGAGCTTTTGGGAGAGCGAGGACTGCATCGAATGGAAAAATACGGATGCGCGTTTGGAGTGGACGGGCGGCATGAGGAAGCTTTGGGTCCTTTCAGCAAGGTGGCAAACATCTTTGAGTCGCCAACAGGTATTTTGTTCTTTTCGCCATGGCAGGCACCATAGGTGCCGGAGCGTTAGGACGAACTCGGGAAGCTTTTCGGATAGGCACTTGGGGCAATCAATGGGAAAACTCAAGCTTAACCCGTAGGCATCGGCTACCAGAGATGGCTTGAGGTTTCCCCTTGGTCTCACTTTGCGCACCGGTGACATGCTTTCGGTTGATTCGTCCATACCAGTTACCAAGGGCAGCACAAAATTCGTCAATTTCTCTTCTGACCAGATTAGGTCAGAGCCTTACTGACTTCTGCTCCCTCAAGGTCTCACGAACTGAACGAACTGAAGGGACCCAAACTCCATCAACTGTTGGTGGGGCGGGACTAGCCTTGTATCGGAGACCGTTCATGGTAAAATACTAAATCATTACGAATACTTAGATGCATGAAGAAGATGGCTTAGGTAATGTAGTGATTAGTAGATTGTTTTATATGGTTTTGATATCATGAATGCATAGCCTTTTCCGGCTATGGCTAGGTTGATAACGCAGAAATCAGAGGTTTACAGAGGCTGCTATGAAGAAACACACAGAGTTGGAAAAACTTAAAGGGATAGGGGAAGTATTGTCGCAACGCTTAGTTGAGTCTAGTTATAACACTATTGCTAAAGTTGCTGCTGCTGAAGAAAAAGGGTTAGAGAAAATAACAGGAATGAACCCGCAGAAAGTGCATTCAATCGTGACCCAAGCAAGGCAGATGACAGGGGCAGCAGAGAAAAGTCAACACACGTGGTCGAAGGACAGAGGGCATAAGTAGGAATCGTCAAGACCATCATGCAGGTGGGGGAGTGGCAACGCGCACCGATGGCTCATGGGAGTGATGTGAAGTTTGCGGCAGATAGATAAAGAAAAAGGGCCAGGTCAGTTTTGACTTGGCCCTTTGCTTTTTTAGCATGGTGGGCGATGCTGGTTTCGACTGGTAGCCACTAACACAGTCACCATGGCAACCATCGAAACCAATCCTCACATCCATCACTGACTCACAACTAGCCTAAATTGTTAGTCTTTCCTCTTCAAC
>Ga0209123_1002211_pt1 | contig 16988 bp, 13 predicted proteins | sample BarGraIncu00431A_FD_184500 | JGI IMG/M metagenome (GOLD analysis project Ga0209123, IMG submission 184500) | Arctic peat soil microbial communities from Barrow, Alaska, USA - Barrow Graham LP Incubations 004-31A (SPAdes) (version 2) | ecosystem: Environmental > Terrestrial > Soil > Wetlands >... | reverse complement strand
ATTGTCATTTGATATTATGTTTGATACGTCATTAATTCTATATAATTTATATGATAAAAATGTGTATGTTTGCTCAAAGGCTTGTTTTGTTGCAGAGGTAATATAGGTTTCTAGAATGGTAGAAACCTTTTTGTACGTTATGGACGATAAAAGAATTAATGGAATTATTATCAGCAAGAAGTAGGATAATAGGAATTTTTGCATAAGCTTTAAGTTTGAAAATTTTACTTTTACCATTACAAAAATTTCTTCTTGTATTCAGATGGTGTTAAACCTGTTTCTTTTTTAAATATTTTTGAAAAATAATTTCCATCACTATATCCTACTTTCATTGTTATATCTATGATTTTCATATTATGATCCTTCAAAAGTTCTTTTGCTTTAGTTATTCGATACTTTGTAATATAAGAGTTAATGGTTGTTCCAGTTTGTTCTTTAAATATAGAGCACATGTATGCCGGGGTTAAGTAAGTTTTATTGCTAATATTTTGTAGAGATAAATCTATATCAAAATAGTTCTCGTGTATATATTTTAAGATAGATGAAACTGGGTTTATATTCATATTTTTTTCTTCTACAGCGCTAAAAATAGTTTGTATTTTTTCAAGCATGTAAGTTTTAATATCCATGAGCGTATATGAACTTGCAAGATGTTCGAAAGGGCTTTTATTATCTGAGTCCTTTTGATCATTGTTAAGGTTTCTTTCAGATGAAAACTTTAATAATTGTTGTAAAAGTTTGTAATATACATCTTTTACATAATTTATTGAAGTTGAAGCACTTTCTTTAATTTCGCAGGTAAGCCTGTTAATTAGAAGAATGCTACTTTGCTTATCTTCATTTAAAAGATTTTGAGAGAAGTTGTAAACAAGATTTTCATCTAATGTGTAAACAAGGGTACTTATTTCATCATAATAAATTACAGAATTATAATCATAAAAAAAAGATTTACTAAATGATTCCAAAGCACAGTGGTAGGATGCTGGTATATTTGTAAGACCTATAACTTTTTTTCCTTGGCAGATAAAAAAAGTGGAAAATTGTTTTAAGTATTCAGATATTAGGTAATATATTTTCTTGAAAATATTATTGCTAGTTGGATAGCTTTTATCATTATTCCAGTAGAGGTGCATAAGTATAAGATTCTCTTCTTTATAACATAGAATACAATTAAGGCCTGATTGAGTTATTATTTTCTTGAGTTCAATGAGGATATTCTCCTTTATTAGTTTGTCATCATTTAAAATGTTAATCAAAATGCAAATGAAATTAGTGGCACTTAGGTTACTGCTTGGAATTATATCAATGTATTTACTTAGATTATCAATATTTACATTTTTGTGAATAAGTTTAAGAGCGATATCGTTTTTAATATTTAAAGTATTTTCTGATTCTTTTAACTTAAGTGTTATTGCATTTTTGATTGCATTTTGAAGTTCTTCAATATCTATAGGTTTTTCAACGTAACTAACGGCTTTTAGCTTTATAGCTGATTTTAGATATTCTTTATCCGAATAACCACTTAAAAATATAATTTCACAGGTAGGATAGAGTTTTCTAAGTTCAAAAGATAATTCTATACCATTCATTCTAGGCATTTTTACATCAGTTAGCAAGATATCAGGCTGAAAGTTTTTAGCGATTTCAAGAGCATTTATACCGTCATAGGCTTGTTCTATCTCAATAGGACCTAGTTTGTCCCAAGGAATTTCAGCTATGATACCTTCCCGAGTGAAAATTTCATCATCAACTATTAATACCTTGATCATTTTAAACCTCCTAATAATAAAATTATTCAAATTAACGATTACATAGTAATTATATAATCAAATGGAGAGATAATCAAATCACTTTATCTGATTAAATGATATTTTTTACTAAAGAGTATAGGATTTTACTAATATCTTAAAAAATTACTAATAAATATAGAATTTGAAAATGATATACTTATGTAAGAATATGAAAACGTTTTATAAATCGAAAGGATGATGATTATGATGGAAAACAAAAACTTTTTATATAAGGTTAAAAAGAATAAAACGTTACTATTAATGCTTCTACCAGCTGTACTTTTCTTCTTTTTATTTAGCTATATGCCTATCGCAGGGATAATCGTGGCCTTTAAAAGTTACAATTTTAAAGGAGGAATATTTGGAAGCCCATGGGTTGGTCTTGATAATTTTAAATTTTTCTTTATGTCAGGGCAAGCATTTATAGTAACTCGTAATACAGTTTTGTATAATCTAGCATTTATAATTGTAAATACTGTACTTCAAATCACAATGGCTATATTTTTATCCGAGATAAAAAACAAATATTTTAAAAAGATAACCCAATCACTCATGTTTCTACCATATTTTATATCCTGGGTTATAGTGGGAGTTATATCTTATAACATATTTAATTTTGAACATGGTACATTTAATTCATTGCTTAAATTATTCCATATTGGAGCAATAGATGTGTACTCAAAACCAGTTGCATGGATTTTTATAATAATTATATTTTGTGCATGGCAAGGACTTGGTTATGGTACGGTGCTTTATCTTGCAGCAATAATGGGTATTGATACCGAAATTTATGAAGCAGCAGAAATAGATGGAGCAACTATATTTAAACGTATTAAATATATTACACTTCCTTCATTAGTACCAACAATCACGATACTTACGTTACTTGCTATTGGTACTATATTTAGAGGGAACTTTGATATGTTCTACCAAATTATTGGAAACAACGGTACTCTTTTTAATACCACCGATGTTATTGATACATTTACTGTAAGAGCGTTACTTCAAACAAATGAAGTTGGTATGGCAGCAGCCGCAGGGCTTTATCAGTCAGTATTTTGCTTTATAACAATAATGGTAGTAAATACTTTAGTGAAGAAACATAATGAAGATAATGCATTATTTTAGAAGGGAGGTATAGGACTATGAGCACACAAATAAACACGCACACAGGCACACAAAGAAAGACACACACTATGAAAAAAATACCAAAGGATAGAGCCGCATTTATTATTTTAGCTTATGCCGTCATAATCATTATGACATTGTTTTGTGTAATTCCAATTATAATTGTAGTTTCAGGTTCATTTACATCTGAATCATACATTTTAAAACATGGTTTTAGTTTATTTCCAAAGGAATTTTCAACTTCAGCCTATGTACTTGCTTTTAAGGATCCTATGGTAGTTTTTAGAGCATACGGAGTTACTCTATTTATAACAATTGTTGGAACACTTGTTGGTCTATTTGTAACAGCAATGACAGCATATGTACTTACCAGAAAAGATTTCGAATGGAGAAATAAGTTTTCCTTCTATTTTTATTTTACTACTTTATTTACTGGTGGACTTGTACCATGGTATATATTAATGGTGAGATATTTAAACATGAAGAATAGTTATTTAGCACTTATAATTCCATTACTTTTAAGTGTTTTTAATATATTGATTATGAAAAGTTATATGTCAAGCATACCGGATGCAATATCTGAGTCTGCAAAAATCGACGGCGCTGGAGATTTTACTATATTTATTAAACTAATTTTACCACTATCTAAACCAGCGCTTGCTACAGTGGGTTTGTTTATTGCTTTAAGATATTGGAATGATTGGTATAACGCAATGTTATTTATTCAAGATGATAAATTGTATAGTTTACAGTATTTTCTTTATAAGATAGTTAATAATATTGACGCTTATAAAAACATATTAGCAACTTCTGGAGGAAGCGTTAGTGTTAAAATGGATTTGCCAAGTGAATCTTTAAAGATGGCGCTTACAGTTATAGTTACAGGACCAATAATACTATTATATCCATTTGTCCAAAAGTACTTTGTACAAGGACTTACAATTGGCGCAGTTAAGGGGTAAAACCCGTTGATTGAATATAAATATTACATTATGAGGGGGAAAATTAGTAATGAATAAATTTATGAAAAGGTTTGGAATTAAGTTATTACTAGCTACTATGATTATGTCTTCACTTTCTGGTTGTTCAACAAACAAAACCACACAAACAACTACGCCAGCAGGTACTGCAACTGATATAAAAAGTGAAGTAAAACTTAAAATGTATATTTTAGGTGATAAGCCAAAAGATTACGATATTGTTTATGGTAAAATCAATGAAATTATGAAGAAAAAAATTAATGCAACTATTGATGTTAACTTCATATCATTTGGGGACCAAGCTACAAAATATCCATTGTTATTTTCTTCAGGAGAAGATTTTGATTTGGTTTTCACAGCAACTGGATGGTGTTTTTATAACCAAATGGCTACAAGAAATGGATTTCTTGAGTTAACACCAGAACTACTTGAAAAAAATGCGCCTGAAAGTTGGAAAAATGAGCCTAAGATTGCATGGGAACAAGCTAAAGTTAATAATAAAATATATATGATTCCTAATGATCAAAATGAGTACGGATATTCAGTTTTAGGTATTAGGGGAGATTTAAGGGAAAAATACAATTTACCTGAAATTAAAAGTCAAGCAGATCTCGAGAAATATTATGCTGCTGTAGCAAAAAATGAAAAAAGTATAGTTCCTATAATTAATGCAGGGGGACAAAATCTTCAATACCCTTTGGAGCTTCAGGCAAATGGGATTACTGGAGTAATGGGGACATATCCAACAGATATTACTTTAGCATATAATATGGCAGATGCTTCAGGAAAGGTTTTTTCAGTAATTGATACTCCTGAATATAAAGAGTATGTTGTAAAAATGAAAGAATATGCACAAGCTGGATATTGGTCTAAGAACGCTATCTCTAGCAAAGAAACAAGAGATGATGGATTTAAAGCTGGAAAGTCAGCATCTATGGTTTGGAATATTGGATCAATTGCAAATAATATGAAAGCTATGAACTTAGCTCATCCTGAGTGGAAAGTGGAAATTGCAGATATATCACCAGCAAGTAAGAAATTTGTTAACCCTTACACTAATAATGGTATGGCTGTAAATGCAAATTCAGAGAATCCAGAGAGAGCATTAATGGCGCTAGACCTTTTAAGATATGATAAAGAAATAAATGACTTAAGCTTTAATGGAATAAAAGGTACTCATTGGGAGGCAGTTGGTGATACTCAATTTAAAACCTTAGATTCTACAGCTAATTTTCCAGCAGGAAATGTATGCCCATGGGGATGGCACACATCTATAACTCGCAGCGATGTTGCTCAACCAGCAGTGGTAGCTGAAACTGTTGCTAAGTGGACGAAAGAGGATACTATTCATAATCCTTTAGAGACATTTACATTTGATGATAGTAGCGTGAAGAATGAAATGGCAGCCATAAACACCGTAGTTACTCAATATGGGCTTCCTCTTCATCTTGGAATAATAGCAGACCCAGTTAAGGGCGTAGAAACTTACAGCCAAAAATTAAAAAGTGCAGGATTGGATAAAGTAATGAAAGCAGTTCAGACCCAAGCTGATGCATTTATTAAATCTAATAAATAGACTATAAATATTGCAGCACCAAAGGTGATGATTTAATAGCATAAGGTTACTTGCTTAATACCATACTTCATTATTAGTTTTTTTATATGAAGTATGGTATTTTTAATGAAAATTAAATAGAGAAAAAGGTATTAAGATAAATTTCAAAGAAGAACTGATAATTACAAAATTATGAATATTGTGATACTATAATAATATTAAATAAACTAATATATGGGGTGAAATCAATGATAAAAAAATTTCCATTAATAAATGACAAGTTAAAACACTTTTATCACGGAGCAGACTATAACCCAGAACAATGGCTTAAATATCCTGGAATTTTTGAAGAAGACATAAGACTCATGAAACTAGCAAAATGTAATGTAGTATCTTTAGGTATATTTTCATGGGTTACATTAGAACCTGAGGAAGGGATATTTAATTTTGAATGGCTTGATAATGTTATGGACAAGCTCTATGAAAATGGTATATATACAATTTTAGCTACACCAACAGGAGCAAGACCTGCATGGATGGCAGCAAAATATCCAGAAGTTCTAAGAGTAGAAGCGAACCGGGTTAGAAATCTTTATGGTCAAAGGCACAATCATTGTTTTACATCTCCAGTTTATAGAGAAAAAACACAAATAATAAATAGAAAATTAGCCCAAAGGTATTCAAATCATCCTGGAATACTTGCTTGGCATATTTCTAATGAATATGGTGGAGAATGTCATTGTGATTTTTGTCAGGATGCATTTAGAACCTGGCTTAAAAAGAAATATGTGTCTCTTGAAAATCTTAATGATGCTTGGTGGACTACTTTTTGGAGTCACACTTATACCGATTGGTCTCAAATACAATCACCAGCCCCTCATGGAGAAGCGGGTGTTCATGGATTAAGTTTAGATTGGAAGAGATTTGTTACAGATCAAACAGTTGATTTCTGCAAAGAGGAAATTAAACCATTAAAAGAAATAAATCCTAAGCTACAAGTTGTAGCTAACCTTATGGAATTATTTGAAGGATTAAATTATTGGAAGTTTACAGATGTTTTGGACATAGTTTCATGGGACAATTATCCAAAGTGGCATGAAAAGGTAGATGAATCATCTTTAGCATCAAGGATATCCATGAACCACGATTTATTTAGAAGTTTAAAGGGTGGTAAACCATTTATGTTAATGGAAAGCACTCCAAGTGGTACAAATTGGCAGGCTACTAGTAAACTCAAAAAGCCAGGAATGCATTTATTATCATCCCTTCAGGCTGTAGCTCATGGCTCAGATACTGTGCAGTATTTTCAATGGAGAAAAAGCAGAGGATCAAGTGAAAAATTTCATGGCGCAGTTGTAGATCATTGCGGTCATGAGAATACTAGAGTATTTAGTGATGTTACCCAGGTTGGGACGGTTCTTGAAAAGCTAGATGAAGTAATAGGTACCAGCCTGCGACCAGAAGTTGCTATAATATTTGATTGGGAAAACAGGTGGGCTATAAAGGATTCACAAGGCCCACGAAATTGTGGAATTAAATATGAGGAGACTGTACACGCACAATATAAACCATTTTGGGAAAGTGGAGTGTCAGTTGACATAATAGATATGGAATGCGATTTTTCTAGTTATAAGTTGCTTATAGCACCTATGCTTTACATGGTAAAACCAGGTGTAGGAGAAAAAATTGAGGCCTTTGTTAAAAATGGAGGAACATTTGTAGCGACCTATTGGTCCGGTATTGTAAATGAAAATGACTTATGTTTCTTAGGTGGCTTCCCGGGACCACTTAGAAAAGTGCTAGGAATATGGTCAGAAGAAATCGAGAGTCTTTATGATGATGAATCAAATAATATCATATTTAGTAATAACAATAAGCTAGGTCTAAACGGCGAATATGAAACAGGAGATTTAATTGATTTAATACATGTGGAAGCTGCAGAAGTACTTGCCACTTATAAATCAGAATTCTTTGCTGGAAGACCTGCTCTTACAGTTAATGAATATGGCAGTGGAAATGCATATTACATTGCATCAAGAAACAAAGATGATTTTAATGAAAAATTCTATGGTGAGTTAATTACTAGAATTGGAATTAAACAAGTTGTTAACGCAAAATTACCTCGTGGGGTTACGGCTCAACTAAGGACTGATGGTGAAAATGACTTTATATTCTTAATGAACTTTAACAATTGTGATGAAAAAATAATTTTAGAAGAAGATGTATATGAAGATATGATTTCTGGAAGTAAGTTAGAAGGAGAAATTAACTTGACGCCATTTGGATTTAAAATTATGAAGAGAAAATCCTTAATATAGAATTAAAAGCAAAACACAGCATTAACGTATAAAACGTTAATGCTGTGTTTTACTTTTTAATGAATAATAATGATAATTCATCCCCATGTAAAGTAGTTGCATTATATAATCAAACCATTTTTACTTGTATGATAATGTTTATAAAAGAATATAGGATTTTACTAATATCGTAAAAAATTACTAATAAATATAGAATTTGAAAATGATATACTTATGTAACATTAATGAAAACGTTTTACAAATCCGAAGGATTATGATGTATTTTTTAGGTGATAAGGCAAAAGATGCCGATATTATTTATGCTAAAATGAATGAACTTATGAAGATTACATTTGATGATAGTAGTGTAGAAATCTACAGTCATAAATTAAAGAGTGCAGGATTAGATAAAGTAATGAAAGAAGTTCAGACTCAAGCGGATACATTTATTAATACTAACAAATAGGTTATAACTGAAGAAATTTAATTAATTAATACCATACCTCGTTATTAGTTTTTATATGTGAAGTATGGTATTTTCAATAAAATTATTTAAAATAATATTGTAATAATATAGGGAGGTAATATTAATGTTTAAAAATAAGTTTAAGCGTGTTTTATCAACAATTTTATACACAACACTTGTTTTGGGGATAACTAGTAATTCTTCTGCAATTATGAAGGTACAAGCTACAACGTCTGGTACTAGTATATTTGCAAAAGGTGCGGACGTAGGCTGGCTCTCACAGATGGAGGCTACGAACTATATATTTAAAGATAAAGATGGAAATGTAAAGGATTGCTTATCGATTTTAAAAGATTATGGAATTGATTCAATTAGGCTAAGAGCATGGGTTAATCCCTCAGATAGTAAAACCAATGGTCATTGTAGCACAGATGAGGTAGTTGCTATGGCGGTGAAGGCAAAAGCCATGGGCTTTAGAATAATGATAGACTTTCATTATAGCGATTCCTGGGCAGATCCAGGAAAACAAGTAAAACCAGTAGCCTGGAAAGATCATGATTTCAGCACCTTGAAGACTGATGTATATGACTATACATTAGGGGTTATGAACGCGTTGAAAACCGCTGGTGTTTCACCAGAATGGGTTCAGGTAGGAAATGAAACTAATCCTGGTATGCTGTTGCCAGATGGAAGTATAGTGGATTATAACAAGTTAGCTGAGTTGATAAATATGGGACATGATGCTGTTAAGGCTATAAGCATTAATACAAAAGTTATTGTACATATAGCCGATGGATATAACAATGTGAATTTTAGAAAGTATTTTGATGGTCTCAATACTAATAATGCCAAATATGACGTAATCGGAATGTCTTATTATCCCTATTGGGCAGGGACGGATTATACTTCAAACATAGACGCACTGGGAAACAATTTAAATGATATGGCAGCAAGATATGATAAGGAAGTGATGGTAGTTGAAGTGGGTGGATTAGATACAGAACCTATTAATACTTATAATATGCTTGTAGCTGTTCAGGCTAAAGTAAAGGCGGTTCCTAACAATAGGGGAACTGGAGTATTTTACTGGGAACCAGAAGGAGCAAAAAGCTGGAGCGGATACGCATTGAGTGCCTGGGGCTTAGATGGAAAACCGACAAAGGCTATGGAAGCTTTTTTACCTGGTGCAATTGAATATAACCCATACCCAGTAACACAAGTAACCCTTGATAAAACAAGCACTGCTGTTGAAGTAGGTGATACTGTAGCTATAAAACCTACTATAACACCAATAAACGCAACAATTGTTGGGGTTAAATATACATCATCAGATTCAACTATTGCAAAAATAGATTCTGCAAATGGAATTATTACAGGAGTTAAGTCGGGAACAACAACTATTACTGTAACAACTCTAGATGGGAATAAAACTGCAACATGTGAAGTAATAATTACCAAGAATACAAAGCTAGTAAATAACTATGGTTTTGAGTTAGGTTTAAATGACTGGACAGTGACCGGTGATGCAGCAGCTGTGGATCTAGAGAATGATTCACACTCTGGGAATATTGCATTACATTATAATGAAACCGCAAAGAATTTTACTGTTTCTAAAACTATTACAGGGTTAGCTAATGGGTCATATAAATTGTCTGCGTGGGTCTCTGGTGGTGGAGGTGAAACAACTTCACAAATTTATGCGCAGACTTCATATAAAACTACATTGACATCAGATTTTACAAATTCAGGTTGGCATGTGTGGACAAAACCTACAGTTAATAATATTCAAGTAACAGATGGAACTCTAACAATAGGTGCAAAGTATGCAGCACCCGGAGGACAGTGGGGGAATATTGATGAATTTGAATTAACTAGGAATAATGATATTTCGTTAAGTGATTTAAAAATAGATGGAGTTATAATAAAGGATTTTGATCCAGATATAACTAGCTATAATGTTGAATTATCTGCCGGAACAACTAAAGTACCAACAGTTACAGCAAGTGCTATAGGTGGAACTACTTTAGTAACAGAGACATCTGAATTGCCGGGAGAAACAACTGTAGTAGTAACAGTCGGAAATAAGACAAAGACATATACAATTAATTTTAAAGTTTTAAATAATCCTATAAAAAATTCTGGATTTGAGCCAGATGCTACAAACTGGACAATATCTGATTATAGCGCTGTAAATGGCAGCAATGATAAACACTCAGGGCTAAAAGCATTGGGTTATTATAAGAGTTTAGCATTTACTTTGACAGCTTCGCAAAGTCTTACAGGGTTATCAAATGGTACTTATAGTCTGTCGGCTTGGGCGCAGGGACAAGCTGCAAGTAGCAATGTTAATCAGATTTTCGCTACAAATTCAAAAGCAGTAAAATTAACTTCTGACTTTACAAACACGGGTTGGGGAGTATGGTCTAAAACAACAATTAATAATATTATCGTAACAGATGGAACATTAACACTAGGTCTTTACTTAGATGCTAAAGCTGGCGATTGGGGTTCATACGATGATTTTGAGTTAACTCAAACTAGCGTTGCACCATCACCATCATCAAACTTAAGTGATTTAAAGGTAGATGGGATAACAATAAATGAATTTAATCCAGAAACAATAGATTATAATGTAGAATTGCCAACAGGAACGACTGCTGTACCAACCGTAGTTGCTACAGTAACAGATGCAGGAAATGCGAATGTGATTGTAACACCGGCAAGTGGTCTACCAGGTACAACAACAGTATTAGTAACAGCAGCAGATGGAATCTCTACAAAGACATATACAATTAATTTTATAAAAGGGAAAAATACTGATGTAACTTTAAATGATTTGAAAGTAAATGTGGAAACTGTAACTGGGGTTAATGCAAATACAACAACTTCTAATCTAGCATTACCAGCAGAGACGACTGATGTACCAAGTGTAACAGCAACAACAGATACAGATACAAGTGAAGAAGTAGTGGTTGTGAAGCCAACAACCTCAACGAGAGAAGTTAAACTTCCTAAAACTGGTTCAACTATGGATATGGATATGATTATTTTAATTGGTTTATTATTAATAGGGACTGGTTTAGTTTTGGTGTTTAAACGAAAAACTGTTCAAAAATAATTTTAATGGGTTGTCTCAAAATGATTAAGGAATCATTTGAAGAGGCAACCCATTTTCTTGAGCAAAGTGGTTTCATTAAATTACTATAAAAAATTGTCTCGTTTTTGAGATATGATAATTATAATTACAAGGTAAACACTAAACGAAGGTACTCATTGGGAGGTAGTTGGTGATACTCAATTTAAAACTTTAGATATAACTAATAAAACACATCTTTAACGTGTAAATCGTTAGGGTTGTGTTTTATTTTTATTTCATCAATATATTATGAAATGAGAATACCCGAGCACCATAAAATCGAAATTAAGGCATTCCCCTAAATTACTGTTACATTAGTCAAGTCTGCTTTGCTGCCTTTTAAAACAGCATAAGTTAATTTATCCATTGTAGCACCATCAAAAACAGCTTTTTTTACATAAGCACTTTTAAAATACACGTCTCTAAAAACTACATTTCTAAAAGATGTCCCTGATAAACTAGAGCTTTTAAAAATAGTACCAATAAGCGTTTGATTATCGAAACATACTCCGGACAAATCTGAAGAGCTAAAATCTGTATAATCTAAGACGCAGTTTTTAAAACCCGTATTTTTCATACCTGCCATAGTTAATTTTGTTTTTGTTAGATTAGCACCATCAAACTTTACATTAGTCAAATCACAACCTTTAAAGGAGGTATTAGTTAAATCTGAACCACTAAAATCCGATCCTTTAAGCGCGCTACCGTTAAAGATTCCATCATGTAATGTTACCTTTTTAAAATCGGAATTCTGTAAGTCAGTACCTTTAAATGAGCTGCTATTTAAATCTGAATTGCTGAAGTCTGATTGTTTAAGGGCGCTACCGTTAAACTTTCCATCATGTACTTTTACCCCTTTAAAATCAGAATTCTGGAGATTAATATTTGAAAAATCTTTTCCTGCCATATGTTGTAATTCTATTTTCCTTGCAGAAATACTTTCTAGAATCTCTGATATATCTCCAAGGGACTCTATTGCCATGCTATAAGAAGTTTCATCATCATAACCTTGATCCTTCAAATCACTCAGTCTTTCTTGTAAATTATTAGATAACTCTTCTTTTAATTCTTTAACTGCTTGTGAATCATCATAGGCTGAAAATACGATGTCTAAATATTTATTTAATTTATCATACATTGTTATTGCCACCTTCCTCTTATAATAATTGATCTAGAATACGCTTAGCATTCTCCCAATTTTTTTTATTTTCAATATAAATTAATTTTCCTTTTTCAGTAATACTGTAGTATTTTCTTCGTCCACCCTGGGTCTCATTACCCCAATAGGATGTTATACCACCATCATTCTCTAGCCTCTTTGCACTAGAATACATGGTAGCTTCCTTAAGTTCATACTCACCGCTAGAGTTTGAATGTATTAATTTCGATATTTCATATCCATATTTATCGCCACTCATTAATAGTTTTAAGATTATTGTATCCGTATGTCCTCTTAGTAAATCTGAGGAGATTTTATTATCAGCCATTGTTTCACCTCCATAAATAAAATATACATCATATTACTATGACTGTCAAGGTAATATTACAGTTAGAATAATAGCGGATACATTCATTAAATATAACAAATATATTATAAATATTAGTTTTTAATTGCATAAGTTTACTTGATTAATACCATACTTCATTATTAGTACTATAATATGAAGTATGGTATTTTTTATATAATTATAGAGACTTACAATTCAGATGTAATAGAAAAACTATAGATGAGGTGATTTAATTGGTTGATATAGCACTACTAGGATGTGGAGGGGGAATGCCTATTCCACAAAGATATCTATCTTCGCTTCTCATAAGCTATAAAGGAAGAAAGATACTACTTGATTGTGGAGAAGGAACCCAGGTATCTATGAAAATACTTGGCTGGGGATTTAAGTCAATAGATGTAATTTGTATAACTCATGCACATGCGGATCATATTTTGGGGCTTCCGGGGATTCTTTTAACAATTGGTAACAGTGGTAGAACAAAGCCTATTACAATAATTGGACCTATTGGCATTACAGAGATTGTGAAAGGGCTAAGGGTTGTAGCACCTTATCTTCCATACGAAATTAATATTTTAGAAAATCCAGAGGAAAGCGTGAAAATACAAGATGAAATATCTTGTGATAACCCTACTGCAAGAGAATTTAATAATCTAATAATTTCAACGCTTAAACTTGAGCATTCAACTGATTGTTTAGGTTATAGTTTATATTTTAATAGAAAACCAAAATTTGATGTTGAAAGCGCAATAAAAAATGAAATACCGAAGAAGTTTTGGAATAGTCTTCAAAAAAACGAGATTATAACTTACAACGGGAAAACATATTTGCCAAGTATGGTGCTAGGAAAAGAGAGAAAAGGTATTAAGATAAGTTTTACAACAGATACAAGGCCAACTCCTATGATTAAAAGTTTTATTAAAGGAAGCGACTTGTTTGTATGCGAAGGGACTTATGGTAATGATGATGATATTGAAAAAGCTATAAAGAACAAACATATGACTTTTGGTGAAGCAGCAAAACTTGCTCTAAATGGGAAAGCAGGGGAATTGTTATTAACACATTTTAGTCCTTCAATGCTTGACCCAGAAGAATATAAGGATAGAGCACAATGCATTTTTGAAAACACTATTGTTGGTTTTGACAGATTTGTAAAGACTATGTCTTTTAAAGATTAGAGAAAGATGTTATTAATGATAAGAAGGATGTTATTTATTATTTTTAAACTTTGATTTGAATCACATTACTTTAACTTAAATAAATATATAATAAGGTCATAGGAAAGCAAGTGCATGTGAAAACAAAATATAAGGAGGAAAAAATATGAATGCAAAATTTTTTAAAAACATCGAGGTTGCAAAAGCGTTAGGACTTAAAGAAGAGGTATTATATGTAGAAAAACAAGTTGTGAGTAAAACACTAACACAAACAAGTAACGTTAGTATAACACTATTTGCTTTTGATAAAGGGGAAGAAATAAGTACACATTCAGCACCGGGAGATGCTTTAGTATATGTAACAGAGGGACAGGTAACTATAACAATAGGAGAAAATGAACCTGTTAAAGTTAATGAAGGTGAAATGATATTAATGCCAGCCAATGTACCTCATGGACTCGTGGCTAATGAGAGATTTAAAATGATGTTAGTTATAATTACTGGATAGCTTAAAAGAGAAAGTATGTTATTAGTATTATAAAGATTTAAAAAATAAGATGGAGCTTCCCAGGAAATAATCTTGGAAGCTCCATCTTATTTTTGTTATGATAAATTTAACTACGTTTATTATGATAAGAATTAGCGCATATATAGGAAATGATCATAATAGTTGGCATAATTCCTACGCCTACAAAAATCCCTAATAAATCATCATTTTTTGTTACGCCTATGGCAATTGCTAATAACAAAGTTAGGACAAGACTAATATTAAATGTTATTTTATAGGCACTGCTCTCAGTTTTGAGCACAACTAATTTATTTCTTTCATCGTCATTGCGATCATCTTCGTTGGCACATTTACTATCCATACTTCTATACACTTGACCAACACCAATTAATACACATAAAATAGCAAAAAAAATACTTTTAATATTACTCATAGAATTTGTGTCATGCGGATTAATTATTAAAAGTAGGACATAAGTAACGGCTAATATTAGAAAAAAAACACCACTCCAAAAACCTTTTTTATTATATATTTTTTTGTTCATCATTTAAGTTCCCCTCCAAATCATATAATTTTTCGATTGTAGTGCTAATAGCAAGTGCAATTTATTTCAATCACTGGTGGGTAGCCCAAACCTATATTATATTACCTTTCATACCCTTCATAAATTGAAGCAGATTCATCTTCAACATTTTCTTTTGGTATTATTAAAATGTTGGAAATTACAAAAGCAAATAAGGAAGGTATAACCCATGAGAAACCAGCACTTGATAGAGGGATAAATTTAATAAATCCAATGCTATTTACATATATGCCATTTATAGTATCTAAAATACTTATAATTAGTGCTGAGTATGTAGTTATAGCAACAACCTTATTACTTTTCACTTTGTCACCTAGTAATGTAATAACTATTAGAACAATTACAATTGGATACAAAATTTGTAAAACAGGACCTGCGAGTGTAATTATACTATCAACGTTATTTGTAGCTATTAATCCACTTACTAGAGCCATAATAACAGCAGACGTTTTGTAAGATACTTTGTTATTTGAAAGATTAGAAAAGAATTCTGCTCCACTTGCAAGTAATCCTATAGCGGTTGTTAAGCATGCAAGAGCAACACATAAACTAAGGATAACAACGCCAATGCTACCTAGGTCTAACTTAACAAGCTGCGTAACAAGCTTAGTCCTAGCTATATCCGCTGGGAACAAAGTACTTGTTTGTGTTCCAAGATACATAAGTCCACCATATACAAACGTTAAACCTGCTACAGCAACTATTGCTGATTTTATAGTCATATTCATTATATCATTTGCATTGTCATAACCTTTTGCTTTAATAGCTGAAATAATTATTCCTGCAAATACAACTGAAGCCATAGCATCCATTGTTTGATAACCCTCTATTAAAGCTTTTGAAAATCCACCTTTGTAAGCTGTGTTTACAATTGGTCCAATAGGGTCTATTATTCCTTTAAATACAATTATAGCAAGCATAAATAAAAGAGCAGGTGTAAGTATTTTACCTATATTATCAATTATTGAAGAAGGTTTAAGTACAAATGCGAGTGCTATAACAAAATAAAATATAATTACTATATTTTGCGATACTGATGGAAATATAGGATGTATTCCAAGTTCGAAAGTTGTTGCAGCAGTTCTTGGAATTGCAAACAATGGGCCTATAACAAGTATTAAAGCCACACCAGTTATTATAGCAAATTTTTTACCTACTCTATTTGCCATTTTATCATAGGTACCATTAATTTTGGCACAGGCAATTATTCCGGTTAATGGAAGACCTACTCCTGTAATTAGAAAGCCTATTATGGACGCAAAAAATGCGCTTCCGGCAGCTTTTCCCAGGGATGGTGGGAAAATTAGGTTCCCTGCACCGAAAAACATTGCAAATAATGCAAAACCTATAACCACAGAATGTTTTGTTGAATTTTTCATGTATGAATACCTCCAGATGAATTATCTTATGTAATTTAAAAATGAGCAAAGTAGTTCCATTATAACTATCTTTCTCAATTAATCAAAGAATAATGAACTTTTAGTTTATCCTAACACTAAAAAAGTTCCTTCATATATAAAACTCTTTATCAATTTTTGAAGGGGACTCATAATTATAGATGTTTTAATATAAAGTTGTAAATAACGATGTCTTTCTCACACTTAGCCATGTGTATCTAAATGTGGAAAATCGAATTATTTATACTTATATGTAGGAATATGATGCTAATATAGCTACAACGCAAATAGAATAGAATTATGCTTTTATTAATATGATAGAATATTCCTTGTCGTCACAAGCGTGCGGCACAGAAGTTAAATGTTAATTACAATTTAAACAAGTTTTAAATGAAAACTTAGTTTAAAAGAATTAGTTGACAAAACAAGAAATACCTAGTATTATAGTAAAAGTCGTCACTTGATGACAAAACAAGTTGGTCT
>Ga0209123_1002210_pt1 | contig 16992 bp, 12 predicted proteins | sample BarGraIncu00431A_FD_184500 | JGI IMG/M metagenome (GOLD analysis project Ga0209123, IMG submission 184500) | Arctic peat soil microbial communities from Barrow, Alaska, USA - Barrow Graham LP Incubations 004-31A (SPAdes) (version 2) | ecosystem: Environmental > Terrestrial > Soil > Wetlands >... | reverse complement strand
GTAAGCCATTCCTGCCCGCTCAGTTGTATCAGGCGATGAATGTTTGATTGAATCCTTTGAAATGCTAATGAAATTGGTAAGCCCTGTTGACTTGAAATGCCTTGGTTGGTTTGAAATGCCTTGGTTGGTTTGAAATGCCTTGGTTGGTTTGAAATGCCTTGGTTGGTTTGAAATGCCTTGGTTGATTTGAAATGCTCTGGTTGGTTTGAAATGTCCTGGTTGGTTTGAAATGTCCTGGTTGGTTTGAATGTCCTGGTTGATTTGAATGTCCTGGTTGATTTGAATGTCCTGGTTGAATTTGAATGTCCTGGTTGAATTTGAAATGCCTGTGATCTGCAATGTAGCTATGTTATGTAAAATGTAGGATTGTTGAAGTGTTATGATGACTTGTTATCGGAGTACCCTGCTTTTGCCTGATTTTTTTTGAAATGCTTATAATGAATTTTTATGTTGCACGATAGAATGGGAGCCTTCGGCTCCCTTTTTTTATGTAGTGCATTTGTCGTCAGGTAACGGTACACGCTCTCGAGCGAGCGTCGTTTCTGCCGAAATTCCGCACCCTATAAGGACGTTCCTAAGGGCGTTACGCCTTGCAGTGTTGCCCGTTGGGCGCAATGTTGGAAAATGTTTAGTATGCGATTTGCCGTCCTTGTGTTAGGGTAGCGGTTTGCTAGAGGCGGCTAGAGCCACCCCTTGAAAAGACTCAACCTCACCAGCAGATGACCTGGTCCGACGGCTTATCTGCCACCGGCGTTGCATTCGCACCCCAGGTTCTCGAAAATCCAGGAAAACGGCAGCCAACAGGATTTCACCATGACATCAAAGTTCCCAGGAATTATTTCCCACCTTTTGCGGCAGTTGCACGGGCACGGCTATTTCAGGCCGGAGACTGGACCACTCAAAGTCCGGTTGACGGAGGCAGTACTGGATACCTTGGAGAGCGACGCACTCGAGCAACTTTCAGAGCAACCCATTGATCTTGAAGTAAGCATCGGTTGTCAGGAGGGTGAAGATGACGTCACCATCGGTGTTAGCGTTCAGCACCCTGACCTGTCTCATACCACGGAACTTGCCCTGACCGCCTTGGCTGAGGATGCCTTGGAGGATCTCGCCGGTTATCTGACCCGGCTGGTTGAAAGCGCGGTTCCCGTTGAGTCTGCTGTGCCGGACAAGGCTATGTTGCGGAAAAAGATGGAAGCCGAAAGCCATGAGCAGAATACGGCTTCGACCCGACTGAAAGTGTCGCCGCAGTGGCTTAAGAGTGTCATCCCCTGCACTGATTATAGCTATGACGAAATCGATGGGAAGAAATTCATCCGTGAGTATTATTGGTCTAAGGAACTCATAGAGAGACTCTTCAAGATCAAATGCACCAAGACCACTCCAGAGGACCTGCAATATGTAGCAAAGGAATGCTGCGAGGGAGATCTGGATTGGGCACGGGACCTGATTGCAAGGCTCAAGTCACCCAACAGGGTTGAACAGCCTCCTAAGGACCAAACGCAAAAAAACCAGCCCAAAGCACCGGCCAAGGCGGCGGTTCCCGGCAAGGCGGCCGCTCCCAATGAGCGCAACCGCTCACGGTCGAGGAATAAGAAACCCCGGGAGGCCGGCAAGGACGCTCGCAAGTCCGAACCCGCGTCCGGGCCGAAACCTTCAGCGAATTGAACTTCGCTCGGGGGTGCCACAAAGTGAGGGGGCCAGCTGCAGGTAGTTGAGCTTCTCAGTTGGCCTACCCCCTCCCCAGCCCTCCCCCTCCGGGAGAGGGAGCGGTTGGCAGACTCAAGCCCCTTCAGGCTCGGGCAGGCATCCCCTCTCCCGGAGGGGGAGGGCTAGGGAGGGGGACGCATCGGCTGCCAAATCAGGTGTTCTCCTGATCTTTCAGGTAGGCTGCCAGTTCCATGTCTGTCTTACTGATATGCTGTACCAGCCACGCGGTCAGGGTCTTGTTGGTCATTATGACGAGCGACAGTGTGGCCCCTTCCGTCCTGAACGCGGTCGCCAGGCGGGCGATGTCGGCGATGAAGCGGGTGTGCTGCGACTTGTGCTGGGCGTATCCCGGATAACCGGACCTCACTTGCTGCTTTTCTTCCGCGGCGAAATGTTCCTTGACGTAATCCTCGAGAAATAGAAGTAACTTCAGCACCTCTTCCCTTCCCTTTCCTTCGCTGCAAGCCTCAGAAAGCCTGTTCACCCTTTTGAAAATCTCTTTATGCTGGTCATCAATTTCGGTCACACCGGTCGCCAGGTTGCTGGTCCATTCTATCGGCATTTATTGCTCCTTGGAGGTGTCTTTGTGCTTTTCGCTACGCAGCAATTCCCGCGAAACATTGAGAGTGCGAGGTTTGCTGGTTTTAAAATAAGGCATGCTGAGTCAGGCGGCTTTTCTTTCCCAGTCGCTCTTTAATTATCGTCTTAATGACAGAAAACTTTAGCTCTAATGTGAGCGGTGGGGCGTGCGGGAAGCCAGCCATGATCAGCTTTCCTGAACGATCGAGTCCAGTTTCTTTTCTTCGGGGATGACGATGCGGAAGCGGGTCCCGGCAGGTGAGCTTTCCACCTGAATGTCTCCGCCATGATCTTTCACGATGCCGTAGGAAACGGAAAGTCCGAGCCCGCTGCCGTTGTCCTTCGTGGTGAAAAAGGGGGTAAAGATCTTTTCCAGGTGCTCGGGGCGGATGCCGCACCCAGTGTCGGAGATCTCGACGACGCAACCGGCGCCCGGATCAAGCGATCTGGTGGCCAGAGTCAAGGTTCCGCCCCGGGGCATAGCCTGGGTTGCGTTGAGAATCAAGTTGCTGAAGACCTGTCTCAGTTGGTCCGCGTCCCCTCCGAAGCTGGCGAGGTCCGGCGCGTAGTTGCGCACCACCGTGACCTCGCTCATGGCAGCCTGGTGCCCGATTTGGCTCAGGATGTCGTCCAGGACTTCATGGATCATCACCTGCCGGCGGTCCAGCGACTTCTGGCGCGCAAATACCAGCAGGTTCCCGACGATTTTGGCCATCCTTTCGGTCTGCTGGCTGATGATCTCCACTTCCTCCCGGTTGGCGTGCTTCGGCGGCAGGCACATCTCCAGCACCTCGGTGTTGCCCCGGATGATGGCGAGCGGCGTGTTGATCTCGTGAGCGACCCCCGCGGCGACGATGCCGAGGTCGGCCAGTTTCTCGGCGCGCGCCAGGTCGGCCTGGGTCTGCAACAGGAGGCGGTTCTTGTCGCTCAGTTCTGCGGTGCGCTCTTGTACCTTGAGCTCGAGACCGCGGTTCAGAAGACTGATCTCCGCCTCCTGGCGGGTCAGAGCCCGGGTCATCTGGTTGAAGGCATTGGCCAGATCCCCTACCTCGTCGGTCGAGCGCACCTCTATCTGTAGGTCGCGCTCGCCCAGCGCCACCCGGTGGGCCAGTTTTTCCAACTCCTTGATAGGGCGGGCCAGCAGTGCACCGATGAACCCGGACACCGCAATGCCGATCAGCGCCGTTACCAGCAAGACGGCGTACAGGATCGAGTTGACATTTTTCTGCATCCGGGTGTACGGCTTTTCCAACATGCCGACGTAGAGCGAGCCGATCGCCTCGCCGCGCAGGTCCAGGATCGGTTCGTAAGCCGTGAAATACCAGTCGTTGACGACGAAGGCCCGGGCGATCCACTTCCTTTTCTCCAGAAGCACTCTCTTGAAGACCTCCTCCGAGACGCGGGTTCCAATGGCCCGTGCGCCGCTGGACGCCAGCACGTTGGTGGCGATGCGGGTGTCGCCCAGAAACAGGGTGGCGCTCCCCACGTCGATGCCGTTGAACTTGACCCTTTCGTAGACGATGTCTTTGATCTTGTCCACCAGGGCGTTGTTGTTGTTCAAAAGGGTCGCCCCGTAAAGCGCTCCGATGATCCTGCCGGCGGCGTCGCGCACCGGGGCGGCCGATACCAGCACCATCCCCGAGCGCTCCTCGGTAGAGGCGCGCGGACGGGAGTGTGGCGTCGAGACCACGGAGATGACCGCTCGGCGTGCCAGGTCGGGGCTTTCCGCGGTGAGTTGGTTGGCGGTCAAAATGGTCGTGCCGGTGATCGTCGTCCCGCTCAGGGCACGGTTCAGGAAGTAGCAGTTGGTGGGGTGGTCACCGGAGAGTCGGGGGTTCTGGGCGCGGTAGATGACCTGGCCATAGGCGTCGACGGCGGTAAGGATGTCGAGGCGCTTTTTCTGCTGGAGTGAGGTGAGCAGTTGCGCGAGGACCTGCCGGTCCCCGGTCTTGAAGGCCGAGACCGCGAAGGGGTTCGTTGCGGTGAGGTCCACCAGTTCGCCGATGCGACCCAGTTCGTTACGATACACCTCGCGTGCCGAGTTGAGGTCGGTGCGCACCTTTTCCTGTGCCTGGTTGGCGATCTTTTCGTCGATGAGGTAGAGGCCGGTAAGCGAACAGAGAAAGAAGGCGACAAAGAGCGGGGCCAGTGCCCCGAAGGTCAGTTTGGCACGGATCGGGAAGCGCCGGCGCATCAGTGCGCTCCCACGTCGTCCAGGCCAAACTCCTCGATCTTGCGGTCCAGGGTCCTGCGGGCGATGTTCAGGATGCGGGCGGCCCGGCTCTTGTTGTTGCCGGCGGCCTTCAGCACGTACAGTATGTGTTCGCGTTCGACGGTCTCCAGCGGAACCAGCCGTTCCGACTGCTTCGCTTCGCCCGCCGGCGCGCTCCTCCAGACCGGCAGGGTCTCGGCCCGGATCAGCGAGCCGCGGGTGAGGATGGCGGCGCGCTCGATGGCGTTCTCCAGCTCCCGGATATTTCCGGGCCAGCCGTAGGAAATGAGCGACTGCAGTGCTTCAGGGGCGAAGTCGCTGATGTCGCGCTTCATGCGTGCGGCATATTTTTTCAGAAAATGCCGGGCCAGAAGTTCGATATCCTCGGTGCGTTCGCGCAGCGGCGGGAGGTAGAGTGAGATGACGTTGAGGCGAAAGTAGAGGTCCTCGCGGAAGCGTTTTTGGCGCACTTCCTCCTCAAGATCCTTGTTGGTGGCGGCGAGAAAACGGATGTTGACGGTCTTTGCCTTGGTGTCGCCCACCGGGATGAAGTCGCCCTCCTGCAGCACCCGCAGCAGTTTGGCCTGAATGGCGGGGCTCATGTCGCCGACCTCGTCGAGGAAGAGGGTGCCGTTGTGGGCCGCGTCGAGCAGCCCCTTCTGGTGGCTGACGGCTCCGGTGAAAGCCCCGCGCACGTGGCCGAAGAGCTGGCTTTCCAAAAGGGTGTCTGATAGGGCCGCGCAGTTGATGGTGAGAAAGCGCTCCCCGGAGCGCAGGCTGTTACTGTGGATGAGCCCCGCGATCAGCTCCTTGCCGGTGCCCGATTCGCCCAGCACCACCACGTTGGAGTCGCTTTGTGCCACGAGCAGGGCCATGTCGTGGACTTCGCGAAAACTCTGGCTGGCAAAAATGAGCGGGCTCGCCGCGGAGGCGATACCCAGTTCGTCCTTCAATGCCGAGTTTTCCTGCAGGAGTTCCTTGCGCTCGAGAACCTTTTCCAGGATGCCGAAGATCTTTTCCTTCGGGAAGGGCTTGGTCACGTAGTCGTAGGCGCCCAGTTTCATCGCCTCAATGGCAGAGTTGATGGAGGCATAGGCGGTCATGATGACCACCGGTATGCCGAGCTTCATCTTCTTGATGCGCTGCAGGATCTCGATGCCGTCCAGGTCGGGCATCTTCACGTCCAAAAGGAGCAGGTCGCACTCCTCCGCGCCGCGGTTCTCAAGGCAGCTCATCAGCGCCGTGCCGGAGCTGAAGACCTCCAGGTCGAGCCCCTTGGCGGTCAGTATCTTGCCCAGGTAGCGTAGAATCTCGACCTCGTCGTCACAGATAATCACCCTTCCGTTATACATTGCTGCCACCTTTAGGTTTGCCTGCCATATACTGGACGACCTTTATTATATTTGATCAGTTGTTGCAGCACTTCCCGCTGCTTTTGTTTTTTGCAGCAAAGCGCGGCGCCCGGCATGAGATGTTTCCCGGACCAGTGGCCCCATGAAGGGCGCACCTGTCTGGTGTGATCCTATCTAAAGCGGGATGTTTTGGAGGGCAAACACGGTGGTTTTGCTCCAGCCAGAGGCACAATTCGGGCAACGAGAGCTCAAGGTCGATCTTCTTGCGAAGATGAAATTTCGAGGCGTCCGTATACAATCATCAATATCTTTCGCCGCAGGCCCTATTGTCAAGCAATTTTCTGGTGCTTGCTTGCCTTGATTGAATATCACTACCAATCAAAAGGTCGCTCGAAGCTGGGGAAGGGGGGGGGAGGGTGTGTGGGTAAGGAAAGGGGTAGGTAAGCGGGCTCTTACCGGTTGCGACAGGAAGTCGCCATTCAAGGGGACAGGCACGGCAGCTGCTCAGGGGCCGGATGCGTCTTGCGGTGCTCCTTCAGGTACGCCTTGGGTTGCATCATACGCTGGGTGCGCCAGAGCACCCGCGCGATATAAGGGATCTGCGCGGGGCGCACCTGGCGCATCCAGTCGAGGAGGCTTTTGTCCCCGGAGGTGTTGAGGATGGAGCGGCGCCAGGTCTCGGCGTAAAGCTCGAAGAAGCGCTCCACGCCCAGTTCGGGCTCCCAGAGCAGATGGTGCATGTCGAAGTTGGACCAGGGCTGCACCGGGATGCGCGGCGCCATCTCAGAGTAGAAATCGGTGCCGGGAAGTGGGGTGAGTACGGTGAATCCGGCCCGCTGCAAGCCATGGAGCTCCACGAAATCCCAGAGTTCCCGGAAGTCCTGCTCCCCCCAGTCATGCCCGATGACGAAATTACCGTTGATCCCGTAGCCTAGCTCCCGCGCGATGCGCACCGCCTCGATGCTGGCGCCGATTCCGGTATCCTTGGTGATGCCGCTAAGGGCCCGGTCGCTTGCCCCCTCTAGCCCCAGGAAGATGTCGAAATCCTTGGCGAGTGGCCGCCACGCCTCCATTAACTCGGCACTTTTGCAGATGAGGTCGGTCCTGGTCTGCACCAGTATCCAGCGCTTGCGGACCCCTCGCGCTTTCAGGGCACAGGCGAGCGCCAGGCTGCGTTCCGGATTATACCAGAACAGGTCGTCCGACACGAAGATGCTCTCCCCGGCGGCGGCGAAGTCCTCCACGACCGCTTCCAGGCTGCGTTCGCGGCAGGTGCGCTCGTAGAGCTGCCAGACCGAACAAAAGGAGCAGCGGTGCGGGCAGCCGCGCGCGGTTTCCACCAGCCAGACCGGCTTGAAGAGCAGGCAGTGGTAGCCCTGCCGGTAGCGCTCCACCAGGTGCCGGGCGGGGAGGGGGACCACGTCGAGGCCGGGGCGCTCTCCGCCCGACGGCGTAGAGATCCACCCATCGCGCACCCGCAGGCGCAGACCTGCCACCTGAAGCGCAGCTCCCCCCGTTTCCAGCACCCGTACCAGAAGCGGAAGCAGTTCCTCGCCGTCCTCCAGAGATATGGCATCGATTTCAGGTGTTTCCAGGGGAGCGGGAAAGGCGGCCGCAGCGTGCCCCCCCACGATGATGAAAGCCTCGGGGCTGGCGCGGCGCACCTCGCGGGCCAGTTTTATTACCTGGTCATACTCAAGCGCGTGCAGGCAGGAGATCCCCACCAGCCGCGGTCTGGTACGGCGCATCCAGGTAATGACGCCGGGGCTAAAACGCAGGTCGGCGACGGTTACCTGATGGCCGTCGCGCAGCAAAGCGGCAGCGATGTATTCAAGTCCCAGCGGTTCCACCCGGAAGAAGGGGCCCAGGCCGAAACTGTCATTCCCCGGATGGGGACGGAGCAGCAGGATGTCCATGCTGGAAAACCTCTTTTATCAGATTTCTGGAGTCGCAACAGTCAAGCCCTTGCGGCGTACTGTCAGAGCAGAGAAAGGGAAGTGCTGGTGACCTGGCCGAAGGTCGTCACGAACAAAGAGTCTCTTCGCTGTGAGATAAAGTTAATGCGGTATGCCGGGAAGTCAAGGGGATGTTTGGCAGAGTGTCGGATAGTTTCCCTCGTGAGTTGAAGAAAGAGAGGAATCTGGTCAGGCAAAGCTCAGAGAGAATTGTATTTTAGCCATCTCTTCAAGGAGTACACCGGGGCCCTGGATTTATTGAAGTCCTTCTTGCTCGGGTAACGATCGCGTCGGCACCGACATGGCATGTCCTGCCCCGCAGGTGGACACCCTTCGGCGCTCGGGTATACTTTATTAAAAATTTTAAAGTTTACGCGGGGAAGAGAATGAACTGGGATCCAATGACCATCGACGAATTTGCCAGCTACAAGCGCGACGATGGCATGAAGTTGCTGAAAATAGACGGTGTCTGGTGGGCGGAAGTGCGTCCCTTTTTCTTTCGGCCCTTGTGCCCGTTTCATGAAATAGCGCCCTGGTCCAAAATGTATCCTCCTAAGGCTCTTCTCGGAGGTGTACTGCATGTTGTTCCTTCCCATGTCAAGACCACGTCATGTATCAATTTTCACGTGTATGACGATCTCAAGAATTACTCGCTGGACGTCGTGAGCACCAACCGCAGGAAACAGATACGGCGCGGCATCAAGAATTTTACCGACCGGCCCATAACGGAGTTGGAAGAGTTCGTAGCGACAGCCTATGACATCTATAAGATTTTTTATAAAAGGACTAACTATTGGTATAAAAACAACAGGACCAGGAGGGAGGAGTTCTATGCCTGGGCTGAAAAACTGTACGAATATCCCAAAATAGACAAAACGGGCATTTATCTGGATAATAAGCTTTCCGCGATTGTCACCTCCTTCCAAGTGGAGGATATTATTTTCGGTGACAACTTGTTCTCAGATAACGTCAGCTTGGGTTTGAGCGTCATCGATTACATAATGCACCGATTCAGAGAATCCTCAGCCGGCACCGACGCCAGATATTTCTTCTCAGGGCTGCCAACAGGTATAGAAACCCTGGACAGTTCCAAAATGATGCGGGGATGCAAGCTCCTGTGTTTGCCGGCTTACTGCAAGATCAATCCCTTCGCGTTGTCGCTGGCAAAGCTTGTCATGAAGGACAGCTACCACAAGTTGTTGACGGTAATGGCCTCGGAATCTCAGGAATCTCAGGAATCTCAGGAATCTCAGTCCTCTCAAGAATGAACATCATGAGCCCAGCGAAAAATCGTGCTAAAGTCTCGGCCTGAGTTCACACCCTCCAGTTGTCTCATCCCTTCCCCTTTGTTGCCTGGAATCCAGGGCGCTTGAACTTCGCCTCGTCACCTGCACCTCACGACTGTTCCCCCTCGCGCGGCTCATTTAAGCAATAGGGTAATCTAAAACTCTAATTGGCGTCGGGGCTCTCGCGGAACCGGCATTGCTGCAAGAGAATCCCTCCCTTCTGTAGAGACGCATTGCATGCGTCTCGGCGCTGCCGCTTTCTAGTCGGTCCAGTGTGATTTGGTGAAGGAGACGCATGCAATGCGTCTCTACGGTTGGCTCAGGGAGACCGATTCACCCTTTGTGCAGGGGGGCTGGGGAACTCAAGGTAATATTAGTAAACGGCTGATTCTGCTTTATGATATGGTTGTGGAATCGCTTTGCCTTCTTCTGAATGCGCCATTCTCAGACCGTCGTCCTGACCAAAGGAGAAAATGATGCATTTAACTCAGTATTGGCTTGAATAATAGCTCTCAAGGAGTAGATTCATGATTTTTTTTGTTATTCTTTTGAAGTCGATCGTCTGGTTCTTTGCCTTCATATCCGCCACCAAGGGTGATTTGAACGCGATGCTGCTGCGCGCGGTGGGAATCACACTCTTTCTCACGCTGGCTGATAAGTTGAGCCTTGCCAACAATCTGGCCTTCCCGGCGATCGCCCTGACTCTGGTTCTCTACGCTTTGATGTCTTTCACGCTACTCCCCTTGGCCTGGAAACTGAAGAACCTGACATTGTCGGTGGTTCTCAACCTTATGGGCATGCTTGGTGCCTCTGTGGGCGTCAATTTCACCATGGATTTTCTCCGGGGGCTGCTCCCCTTTATGAACAAATAGGTCTGGAATTCAGAACCGGCGCAGTCGTGCAGCTGTCCTGTGCGGTGCCCCGACCCGCAAAATACCAGGAGTAACCAATGTTGAAAAAGAACCGACTGGTCATCATCTTCGTCGTGGCGGCGCTGATACTCCCTTTCCTCACTTCCCTGCTCGATTTCTACGCGGACTGGCTCTTTTTTGCCGAAACCGGCTTCACTTCGGTCTTCACCACCAACCTGGTGGCGAAGCTGGTCTCGGGATTTGGTTTTGGCGCCTGCTTCCTGGTTTTCGCGCTTACCAACATGCACTTCGCCAATCACGCCGTTTTCCCGCTGCGCGGCGCTTTTCCCGTGGGCGGCAACCTCTACCGGCTTAAAAATGACGACGCGGCCCGACTGGTGGCGCCGCTCAGCATTCTCGCCAGCGTGGTGCTCGCTCTTTTTGCCGGCAACTGGGGCGCCGTACAGTGGCAAAACGTGCTCCTTTTCAGTAACGAGGTGACTGTCGGGACGGTTGATCCGGTGCTGGGCCAGGACATCGGTTTCTACCTCTTCAGCCTGCCGCTGTTGGAACAGCTGAACAGCTTCGCCAGCTTCGTGGTGCTCGCCTCGGCTTTCATGAGCGTCGCGGTTTACTACCTGCGCGGCGGCATAACCCTGACGGAGCGGGGAGCCGGCATGGACGCCAAGGTCAGGAAGCATCTGGCCCTTCTGGTCGGTCTATTCTTCTTTACCCTGGCCGCCGGCTTCTACCTGGACGGCTATCATCTGCTCCTTTCCGGCAACTCCAGCTTTCAGGGCGCGGGATACGCCGACGTCAACGCCCGGCTTTTGACCTACCGCTTGCTGACCTTTCTCACCCCCGTCGCGGGCGTGATCCTGGCAGCCGGACTCTGGAAGGGGGCCTGGCGCCTGGCTTTGCTGCCGCCGCTACTGGTTTTTGCCGTGTACGGCGTCGGCATCGCTCTTTATCCGGGACTTTTGCAGAAGTTCAAGGTAGCGCCCAACGAGCTCGACCTGGAAACTCCCTACATCGAGAACACCATCAAGTTCACCCGCCTGGGTTACGGACTGGACAAGATTGAGACCATTCCCTTCGACGTCGACGCGAAACTCTCTGCGGCGGATATCGCCAGTAATGAGGCGACTATCAAGAACATCCGGCTCTGGGACCACGAGCCGCTTTTGAAGACCTTCAGTCAGTTGCAGCAGATCAGGACCTATTACAAGTTTTTTGATGTCGATAACGACCGCTACCAGGTGAACGGACAGTACACCCAGGTCATGCTTTCGCCGCGCGAACTCTCCTACGCCGACCTCCCGAGCCGCAACTGGATCAACGAGCGCCTCATCTTCACCCACGGAAACGGTCTTACCATGGGACCGGTGAGCCGGATCAGCAAGGAGGGGCTCCCCGAGTTCTTCGTGAAGGATATCCCGCCGGTCAGTCTCGCCGACATCAAGGTGACCCGTCCGGAGATCTATTATGGCGAACTCTCCAATGAATACGTCATCGTCGGCACCAAGGTGCCCGAGTTCAGCTATCCGACCGCCACCGGGAACATCAACACGACCTATTCAGGAAAGGGCGGGGTTCCGGTCGCCTCGCTTGCCAAAAAGGCCCTGTTCGCTGCCCGGTTCAAATCGGAAAAGATACTGCTCTCCTCGGACATCACCGACAAGAGCCGCATTCTCTATTACCGCAACATCAACGAGCGGGTGCGTGCGCTTGCCCCGTTCCTGCGCTACGACGCCGATCCCTACCTGGTGGTGACCAAAGCCGGCAGGCTCTCCTGGATCATCGACGCCTACACCTGTTCGGATCGCTTTCCCTACTCAAAGCCGCTGAAAGATGGCATCAACTATCTGAGGAATTCGGTCAAGGTGACGATCGACGCCTATGACGGCTCGGTAGCTTTTTACATCTCGGACCCCGGTGAGATCATGGCCCGGGTCTACTCGAGGATCTATCCCGGCCTCTTCAAGCCCCTGTCGGCCATGCCCGAAGACCTGCGTCAGCACATCCGCTACCCCCATCAGTATCTGGGGTTGCAGGCCGCCATCTTTGCCGCCTACCACATGACCGATCCCAAGGTTTTTTACAACAAGGAGAACCTGTGGGAGATCCCCGTACTGGGCGAGAAGCCGATGGAGCCGTACTACACGGTCATGAAGCTGCCGGGGGAAAAGAAGGAAGAGTACATACTGCTCTTGCCCTTCACACCCTCCAAGAGGGACAACCTGGCGGCCTGGCTCACGGCGCGCTGCGACGGCGCGAACTATGGAAAGATCCAGGCCTACACCTTTCCGCGCGACCGCCTGATCTACGGTCCCAAGCAGATAGACGCGCGCATCAACCAGGACGCCTTTATCTCCCAGCAGTTGACACTCTGGAACCAGCGCGGATCCGAGGTCATCCGCGGGAGCATGCTGGTGATTCCCATCGAGAAGTCGCTCCTCTACGTGCAGCCGCTCTTTCTCACCGCCGACAAGGGCGGGCTTCCCGAGTTGCGCCGGGTGATCGTCGCCTATGGCGATCAGGTCGTCATGGAGGAAACCTTGGAGCTGGCCCTGCAAAAGATCTTCGGGGGGAGGCTGCCGGCCCAGCCGGGTGCCCAGCCGGTCGCGGCGGGCGCGGGTGCCCCGGCAGCCGGGGGTGGGACGGGGAAACCCCCTGCCGCCGGGCTTGCCAAGGAGGCGATGGCCATTTTCGAGAGGGCCGTCACCCTGCAGCGCCAGGGGGACTGGTCCGGCTACGGCGAGGAATTGCGCAAGCTGCAGCAGATCCTGAAGCGGATGGCGCAGTAGGGCGGGGCGGATTCGCAAGGAGCGGCATTGTTGTCGGGATCTCGCGTCCTGGAGGACGCTCCTTCGGGTGAGTCTGTAGGGCGCTGCTGCGAGTATGTCTGCACACCGAGTATCAAGGCGCCAAATCCCCCTCGCCCTCTGGGAGAGGGGCAGGGGTGAGGGATTTGCCACGAAGCGCCTGCCCGATCCCTTACGGAGTATTCTCCCAAGCCCCTTCGTTGGAGAAAGTCGGAAAAAGTCTGCGACTCCCTCTCCCCGAGGGCGAGGGAGAGCTTTGGAAGTTGGAGGAGCCTGACTAAAACCAACACTCCAGCCTGGAACCGCCAATTCCGCGCTCTCCCGGCACACTCCTGATCTCTTCCGAGGTCAGCATTCACCTCGCCACCTCTAAGAAGGTATGCCCCTTGAGGAAGCCTCCCGCTGACTGGCGGCTTTTGGCCCGCAGCTGCCGATTCGCTCCTCGCGAGCGAATGCGCAGGGATGTGATATACTGCTTCACCATGCGGGCGGCGGACACCTGGTTTCCGGGTGCCCGATAGCCGCTGCCAGATGCTGAGCTCGCGACGCTTCGGCATGGCAGTTGACTGTCAGTGATTTGTCGATGATGCCGAAAAGAACTGGCAGGCTCTCGTTATTGTGACATTGAGCGTCATAACGATGTCATGACAGCAGCACCACTCATACATAAAAAAATCTTTTGCTTTAATAGTTAAGTAAAAAATGTATAAATAAATCCGTTTTCCCTCACCGGAAATTGATATATCTCCAAAGGAGCCGCAATGTCTCAGAAAAAAACAGCCAAGACCATATACAGCCCGGGACTAACCGACCTGCCTCCACTTCCCATGGATATTCCCGGTATCATACAGGATTTTAGACACCACTATGCCCACCACCTGGGCCGGGATAAATACAGCCGCTCGCCTCGCTACCACTACAAGGCTTTCGCCTTCACGGTCCGTGAGCGGCTCATGGAGCGCTGGAGTGCTACCCGCTACGCCTACCTCGATTCCGATTGCAAGACCGGCTACTACCTTTCCCTGGAGTTTCTCATGGGGCGCGCTCTGGGGAATGCCCTCCTCAATCTCGGCATCACCGACACCGCGACTACCGCCTTGATGCAACTGGGCATCAAGCTTGAGGACATTGCCGAAAACGAGATCGATGCGGGGCTTGGCAACGGCGGCCTCGGGCGCCTGGCCGCCTGCTTTCTGGACAGCTGCGCGACCCTGCAGCTGCCGGTCATGGGGTACGGCATCCGTTATGAGTACGGCATGTTCCGCCAGCGCATCGTCGACGGCAGGCAGGTGGAGGAACCGGACCACTGGCTGCGCGACGGCAACCCGTGGGAGGTGGAGCGGCCGGAGTACACCCAGCGCGTCCGCTTCGACGGCCGCACCGAGAGTTTCCTCAGGGCAGACGGTTCCACGGGGCTGCGCTGGGTGGATACCCACGACGTCATGGCGGTCCCCTTCGACATCCCGATTCCCGGCTACCAAAACGGTACGGTCAACACGCTGCGGCTCTGGAAGGCGGCGCCCACCGACGCCTTTGACCTGGACGAGTTCAACGCGGGAAGTTACACGGAATCGGTCGCCACCAAGAACGCCGCGGAAAACATCACCATGGTGCTCTATCCCAACGACGCGAGCGAAAACGGCAAGGCGCTGCGGCTGCGCCAGCAGTACTTTCTCGCCTCGGCGAGCCTCCAGGACGTCATCGAGCGCTGGGTAACCCTGCAAAAGGGTGACTTCAGCCGGTTCGCCGAGAAGAACTGCTTTCAGCTGAACGACACCCATCCGAGTTGCGCCGTGCCGGAACTGATGCGCCTTTTGATGGATGACCACGGCATGGGGTGGGACGAGGCCTGGTCGATCACCAAGCGCACCATGGCCTACACCAACCACACCCTGCTCCCCGAAGCGCTGGAAAAGTGGCCCCTTCCCCTTTTCCGGCAGCTTTTACCGCGCATCCTGGAGATCATCCTGGAGATCAACGCCCGCTTTCTTTCCGAGGTGTCGAGCCACTGGCCGGGTGACAACGAGCGGCTCAGGCAGATGTCCATCGTCGAGGAAGGGGCGGTCCCCCAGGTGCGGATGGCCTATCTCGCCATCGTCGGGAGCTTCTCGGTGAACGGCGTTGCCGCGCTCCACTCGCAACTGCTGGTTCAGGGGCTGTTCCGGGATTTTTACGAGCTTTGGCCGCACAAGTTTAACAACAAGACCAACGGGGTAACTCCGCGCCGCTGGCTTGCCTGGTGCAACCCCGGTTTGAGCCGCCTGATCGCTGGAAAAATTGGCGACAGCTTCGTGGCGCACCTGGACCGGATTCAGGAGATCGCCCACTATGCCGACGACCCGGATTTCCGCGAGCGCTGGTACGAGGTGAAGCAGGCCAACAAGGTGCGACTTGCCGACATGATCCAGGAGAAATGCGGCGTCATTTTCAATCCCGCCGGAATTTTCGACGTACAGGTGAAGCGGATCCACGAATACAAGCGCCAGCTCCTGAACCTGCTGCACGTCATCCATCTTTACGACCGGATCAAGCGCGGCGACAGCGCCGACTGGACCGACCGCTGCGTGCTGATCGGCGGCAAGGCGGCGCCCGGCTACTTCATGGCAAAGCTTATCATCAAGCTGATCTCCAACGTGGCCCGCGTGGTGAACGAGGACCCCGAGGTGGGGGACCGGCTCAAGGTTGCCTTCCTCCCCAATTACCGGGTCACCGCGATGGAAGTCATCTGCCCGGGGACCGATCTCTCCGAGCAGATCTCCACGGCAGGCAAGGAAGCCTCGGGGACCGGCAACATGAAATTCATGATGAACGGTGCCATCACCATCGGCACCCTGGACGGCGCCAACATCGAGATCCGCGAGGAGGTGGGGGATGAAAACTTCTTCGTGTTCGGGCTTACCGCCGAAGAGGTGGAGTCGCGCCGCAGCCGATACAACCCGGCGGCCATTATCGCAGGCGACCCGGACCTGCACCGCGTCATGCAGCTTCTGAAAAGCGGCCACTTCAGCATGTTCGAGTCCGGAATCTTTGACCCGATCCTCGCCGCCATCTCCAGTCCGAGCGACCCCTGGATGGTGGCCGCCGACTTCCAGAGCTTCGTCGCCGCGCAAAGAAGCGTAGCGCAGGCGTATCGCGACCGTGAAAGCTGGACCCGGATGAGCATCATCAACTCCGCGAAGAGCGGCAAGTTCTCCACCGACCGGACCATCACCGAGTACAGTGATGACATCTGGCACCTGAGCCCGGTTGCTGTAAAGCCTAACGGGGTTGAGGCATAAAAGGAGAATGCATCTTCCTACTCAAGGTTTGTTTCTTGGTGCCGATACGTTCCAGCGGAAGCTAAACAAGTCCACTGTAGGAAGGGCATTCCCGTCGCAGTCAATTGCGTTTTGGGGAGCAGGCTCCTACAGGGTTTTTTGCGGCACTTATTTTTCGGAAAACACCTGCGGGAGGAATCAATGTCACAAGCAATCGTACCGGTAAGGAAGGGTGAATCACAGCACGAGTTGATCCAGTTGGTAAGCTTTAACCTGGGCCAGGAAGAGTACGCCGTTGAGGTACTCAAAGTCCGCGAGATCATCAGGATGACCTCGATTACCCACATTCCGAACACTCCACCCAGTATCGAAGGGATCATCAACCTGCGCGGAAAGGTCATCCCCATCGTTTCGTTGCGGAGCCGTTTCAACATGATGGAGGCCGAGAACGACCATCATACCCGCATCATGGTGATGGATATCGCGGGAAAAATGATGGGTTTCATCGTGGATGGTGTTTCGGAGGTAATTCGCATCTCCAGTTCGGAGATTCAGCCGCCCCCCAGCATGGTGGCAGGTGGTGCCGATCAGGAATTCATCTGCGGAGTTATCCAGCACGCCGACCAGTTGCTGCTCATGCTGCAGATGGATCGCATGTTTTCCAATGACGAGCAGGACGCCTTCTCTGAATTTTAGGCTGGGATTGGCTATTGCTGCAGAAAAATAGGATGTTGACAACGGGGACCCGGGCGCTTTGCCTTGGGTCCCCGTTGCCGTTCCAATGGAGTACCAGGCGCGAGGATTGTCAGAGAGTCCCCTCTCCCGGAGGGGGAGGGTTAGGGAGGGGGGATTGACTTTGCCTCGACCTGACGCCGCAAGGGGGCAATGCTTATCGCCTGTTCTGGCGGACTGTGCCGCATTTTATACACGATCGTTTCCGAGAATCATTGATCTTGTAACGCTTC